>Ga0307372_10001010_pt1 | contig 49329 bp, 43 predicted proteins | sample OX1MG_FD_202533 | JGI IMG/M metagenome (GOLD analysis project Ga0307372, IMG submission 202533) | Soil microbial communities from Risofladan, Vaasa, Finland - OX-1 | ecosystem: Environmental > Terrestrial > Soil > Coastal area > Acid sulfate soil | place: Finland: Risofladan, Vaasa | collected...
AGAAGAACCCGCTCGTGGCCAGCGCGTAGCCCCGGGTGCTCCTATAGGCCTCCTTGTACCTTCCCAACTCCAAGAGCGTCTGTCTGGAGACTACGCTTCTGATGATGCCCTTGTTGAGGCGCTGACGCAGTGGATCCTGGGTCAGACCCTTCTTCGCGGCCTTAATCTCATAGGAGAGGACGGAGTTCAGGGGAATCGGATCGAGGTAGTATTTCGACGCCTTTGGCCTCCCAAAGATTTTTGACATCTTCCCGCTTTGCTCGAAACCGACCTTTTCTGCGAATCTTGCGACCTGCGAAGTGCCGACGACGCAACCTCGGAACGTACCCTGCCCTCCCAAGGTGCCGACCTTCCGCGTTCGGCCCACGGAGAAAGTGATTCCGAAGCGCAGCAGAAGGGTCTGGACGTCAAGGAGGAGCTGGCGCGATGCAGACTCGACCTGAATTTCGCTTGCGGCGACACTTCCGTCGCCGGTGAAGTAACCGCGAAGGAAAGAGGAAACGACCGCCTCGTCGGCACCGAAGAAGAGGTCTGGGACGTGGCGAGAGTAGTCGTCACCTGAAAGTCCCAGCACCGATTCGAAGAAGAGCCTTAGCGGCTTCGAATGAAGCAACAGGGAGATTCCGTCGCTATGGCGAGTCACGTTTAGACCAAGCCTTCCTGCTGTCCTCTGAAGTCTCGGTCCGATGTCCTTTTCGCCGGCAGAGAAGCCCACCGTCCTTTCGTCATAGAACCCATCGGCGACCCAAAGTCCTGCTAGGAAGGCCAGGTCCTCATCGAGGACGACGTGCGCCGGAATCGAGAGCGGGCTGTGTTTAGCATGGACCCTGATGTGCTCCACGACCACACCGTTGCCGTTGTCGCCAGTTGAAGGGGCCTCCTTGAAGGAGAACTCGGAGAAGCTTGGGAGCGAGTCGAGTTCGAATTCATACTTCTTGTTCTCATGGGGGTATGATCTCGGCGCAGCGATGAAAGAGCCGCTTCTGAGGTCTCCCGCTCGGACTTCTGTCACGCCACCCTTCTCATCCAAGGAGAAAAGAGAGTGGTCCGCGGTCACTTCGATCGTCTTACCCGTCCGAGTCGTCACCTTGACGAACTTCTTGTGAACACGGTGCCTGATGAGGGCAGTGCACGTGCTCCAGAATGTGTTCCCGTTGTCGTCGCTGGTGAGCACCTGCAAGCCGTCTGGTCGCGCAAGCTCGTGCCCCGCCTCCGTGGTGGCTGAGCCGCGCTGTAGCGCTTCGTCGACATAGGTGCCTATCCTGACCTTCCTGACGCCTTCGCCTTCGCGCACGAGGATTTCAGCATCGGCCGTGACCGAGTCCTCGACCGACACTATCTTCTCTCCAGGCGCGATGAACATCGACAGGGCGTTCAGGGAAGTGGTGTTGTGCAGGAATATCCCTCCCAATCCTCCCACGAAGTTCTGTGCGCCAGGCACCTCCAAATCGTACACGTGCTTTCCGCGGTAGCTGACCGTCTCGACCTCTACTACCTCATCCCAGAAAATGTCGGAATACGCAAGTGCGGACAATGTTTGTTCGACAGCGTCCTGCGCCCCTGTCTCCCTGATGAAGGAGGCAAGGGTCTGGCGTCCCATCGACTTGCGCTTGGCTGGCGACCAGTAGGAATGCCAGTCGCTCCATATCTCCTTCCTATCCTTGCCGTGCTTGAAGAGCAACGCCTCCTTCAAGAGCGGTGCGATTCCTGGAATTGTATCCACATTGGTATGCGGTTGCAACTCTACAAGGACGGCCTCCCGAAGCTTCGACTGCCTCGCTCTGTCGAGGAAACCGATTTTCTCTTCGAATTTCTTAAGGTTCTGTTGCCCGAAGATAAACACCCTATAGTACTTCCTTCCTCCGACCATCTTCGGGCTGACGCGCGCAACGATTTCGAACCGAGATAGCGCGTACAGCAACTGGTAAGCTAACTCTCGACTCTTCGTCGAAGCTTCGATGACCGAGCCGGCAGAGGCGTCTCCAGTAAAGTAACCGCGGAGGAACTCAGCGATCAGCTCATTGGGCTGCCCGAAGATGAGGCTCGGTATCCTCTTGCTACCTGCGCCGCTCCCTTCACCATAGATCCCCTTGAGGACGGCCAAGACGACGCTCGAGTTGAAGTCCATCCTAGTCCTGTCTCCGTTGTTGGCGCGTCCTCTCAGCCCGAAGGCGGCGAACGCCGAGTCGAGCATATCTGTTCTCGTCAGGGGATCAAGCTGGAAGAGAGACACTCCTTTCTCCTGATACATCCCCTCCGCCGTCCAGTAGCCTAGGAACCTCGCCAAAGGCTTGCCCATGGGCAGCTCTGCTGCGACCTTGAAGTTCCGGTTCGTCTTGGACCTGATCCAGAGGCCTTCGGCCGTGATGGGAATGCCGGCTGCTGCCGTCAGGTCGAGGAACTTGTCTACCCTCGCAGCGAGAAAACCGCCTCTGACGCCCTCCCTGACGGACCGCAACCGAAGACCCAAGATGCGTGAAACTTCTTGTTCGCCGAGCCGGTCGACCGCGGACTGGACGTGCCCCGCCACGTTCTCGACGTAGAGTGGCCTGCGGGCTTTGGCCAGGATTGCCAGAAGATCTATCTTTGGTGATTGCGAAGGCGAATCTGGGATGGACCTGGGGACCGCTACGAACATGCCCTGGGTCACCTCAGATGTCGGGAACGGCACGACGCGTCCACCCGAAATGGTGAAGACAGAGTGGTCTCCAGTAGCCCGGACGGTCCGTCCTGACCTCGTCCTGAGCGAGTAGATAGTGTCTGGAGCAGGATGCCGAACGACCGACCTTACGTCAAAGCGTCGCACCTTCAGGTTGGAGTCGAAGGATGCGGTCTGAAGGTTCCCGCAATCTACGGTCTCGTAGACGCCGTCCTTGATGCTCCTTCCGGTCGTGGCCATCTCGTCAAAAAGGGCCCCTATCGGGACAAGGCGCTGCTTGCCTTCTTCGTACACCAGCACATTCTCATCGTACGGGATGCTCTTGCCCGAGGCCGTGCCACCAGCGATGAGGAGTGCGAGCTTCTTCTCGATGAGATACCACAGGTAGGCCGCGATCTCCGAGCTGAGGGTGTTGTAGCGGATGAGGTCGACGATGGTCAGGGGGTCGACCCTGAACTTCCTGATCGTGAACGTGCTCCCCTTCTGCGTGATCTCCTTCCCGTAGGTGAGGTGGAGCCTGCTCCCGTCCGCCAGCGAGGCGTCGACTATGGGCTCCGCGAGAGAGACGTGCTTGCCCGCGGAGTAGGCGAGCTTCGAGACGAAGGTGTTGAGCTCCTCTTCGGTCTCGAAGGAGATGTTGGTCGGGATGGACTCGTAGTCGCGGTACCAGATGTAGATCGGGATGGCCGCCCCGTCGCAGCTGATGTCCTCGATCAGCTTGTCGCGCATCAGCGGCTCGATCTTGCCCAGGTGGATGAAGTCGCGGGTGAGGTAGTAGAGCAGCTTCGTCATCGCAGGGGGCTGGATCTTGTAGCCGTACTTCTTCGCGAGCCCCCTCACCTTGGCCGAGAGGTAGGCCTCCGCCTTCTCGGGGGTCTCGATGCTCCTCAGGTCGACGTCGAGCTCGTCTACGAGGAGCTTCTTGAGGTCAACGAGGCGCGCCTTCTCGGCCTCGGAGAGCGACGGCTCGATGACCGCGTAGGTGTAGCCTTCGCGGCCCTCCTCCTTGGTGACCGCGGCGTAGATGTTGAGCGGATAACCTTCCAGCTGGACCACGTCGACGAAGGGCTTGGTCTCGGCGCTCTCCGAGAGCTGGAGGTCGCCCACCCTCATGGCGCCGTCGTTGGGCGCCTTCTGGGGGGCGCCCTTGGCGGCCTTCCTGCCCATCCCAATGTATCTCGTGATGAACTCGGGGGTGTGCTTCCAGAGCCAGTAGACGAAGACGCCCCCGAAGGAAAAGACGGCCGCCGCGAGGATCAACCCCGCCGCTAGGGGCGCCAGCCCGAGGGAGTTGACAAGGAAGCTCGAGACGGGGAGGCCGTAGTGCGCCCCCGTGAGCGAGTCCAAACTCTCCACGGTGAGGTAGCCGATGAGGACGTCGGCGAGCACCACTACGGTGAGCTGAGGCAGCCACGCCTTCGGGAGCTTCAAAGATTTTACAGAAAGATTCCCTCTTTACTATTTAAAAGGGTGTGTAACTTTCGGGTGGACAGACCGCTCGCGGGCCGCATCCCGACGGCGCACCATGCACAACGCACCGTGCGGGGTGGGAGACCCGCTCTCGTGGGCTCGCCCGACCCTCGCTCGAGAACAACTTGTTCAGCCGTGTTATATGCTTACAAAGCAAACTCGACCCCAATGGCCGAGCATCTTGAGACATTCACAATCGATGCGAGGCGGTCTGACGTCCGTGACCTGTGCGTCAAGTACCTGACGGGTTTCAAGTACAAGTTCCTGCGCGAGGAGGACCAGTCTCTCCACTTCGAGAAGGGCTCGAAGAGGAAGAACTTCTACACCTTCTCGTTCGAGGAGGCCTACAAGAAGGTCAAGCTATCGGTGGTGGGGAGCGACAAGGTGCCGGTAACCACCGTCAGCGTCCTCTTCACGTTGCCGTTCCTCAGGATGCGCAGGGACGAGATCGATGGGATAAGGTCGCTGACCAAGGCCCTGCACGAGTTCATCCTCATCACGGTGGGCTACCAGTCCACCTAGCCCCGCTACTTTGCGGAGATCTCTTTCCGAAGCTTCGAGGCCGCGGCCACCGGGTCGGCGCCGTCTATCAGGATCACTCCGACGAGGTTGGCGAGCCGCGGGAGCTCGTCCCCGCTATAAGGGGAGCCGATCACCACGAGCCGGGGGGACTTTATCTCGATCCCCTTCATGATCGCCACTATCATCTGCTCCCGGACGGACTCCTCGTCGTTGCCCATAACGACCTCGACGGCGAACTGCCGCCCGCTGAGCCCGAGGACCGCGGCGACGTCGTATTCTGCCCCCGAGACGCCCTTCAGGCGGCCTGGAGCCTCGACGCTCCAGCCCTCGAGCGGGAGCGACGCCTTCACGATGTCTATCATGGCCTTGGCCCTCTCCTCTGCCCTCCTCCCGGTCTTCAGCTCGTGGAGCCGCTCGCGAGCGTCGGCGCTCCCCGAGAACGCCTTGTCGAACATCGGGAGCATCGTCCCCGCGTAGTCCCCGCTGTTGGTCCATATCGCGACGTCCCTCTCGTTCTTCCTCCCGACGACGTCGTCGAGCACCAGCGAGACGAGGACCTGACCGCTGTCGGCGAGGACTATCCTGCTCTTCGCGAAGTCGTCAGAGTGCCTCAGCTCCGCAGCCCGAAGGGTCGCCTCCGACGCCTCGGTGGTCTGGTGGTCGCAGACGCTTATCACCCGCGCCCTCACGCCTCGCTTGCGCGCCTCCTTGAGGCTCTCGGCCAGCCCCAGGAGGTGCAGCTGTGTGAGGTCGTTGCGCGTGAGGACCATCTCCAGGCTCGCCCCCGCCCCGGCGACCATCCTGAGGACCTGGGCGTAGATCTGCTCCCGCCCCTGCACCATCTTGAAGCTGTATTCCTCTCGCTTCCCCGCCTGGGGGGCGAACGTCCGCCCGATGGAGACGACCTCCGCCCTCCCCTTCTCCATCTCGTCGAGCTTCTTCATCTGGCGGTCCATCATCATAGCGACGACCTGCTCTATCGGCTCCCCCGTGTACCTCACCGGGTTCCCGGGGGCCGCGACGACCACGCCCGAGTCCGCGAGCCTCTTGATTATCCGGTAGGCCTCCATCCTCCGGATCTCGACCGCCTTGGCTATCTCGCCCGCGCTCTGCTTCCCGTTGGCTAGCAGGCTGAGATACACGAGAGACTCCCTGTCAGAAAGGCCGTACTGCATGAGGAGCCTCTGAGCCCGTTCGTCCAACTGCTGACGAAGTGGTAAGTCCGGTTGATAAGTTTGGTGCCATCGCCTCGGCAATGCATGGGCGTTGAAAAGCAATCTCATCCTGATATGGCGTGCAAGCGGCAAAGTCGGTCAAGCAGAAGTATCGTCCATCTCTAGAGATTCTCGAACTTCTCGAAGGCTTTCGCCTCATGGTCAACGACTGTATCAGAAGAAGGCCTGAGAAGGAAGACCGCGGTGAAATCACGACATCGATGCGAAGGCTCTCGCTGGCCTGCTACCACCAGTTGGCCACGTACGATCTTCCGACCTGCTACCGGTTGACCGCAATCTCGAAGGCGGCCGGAATCCTGAGGAGCTACCGCAGGGAGAAGGTAAAGAACACGAATGCCAAAAGGCCATATGCAAAGAAACTCGTACTCACCGATTGCTACGGCTTTCGAATCCTCGGGAGACTCCTCAGGCTACCATACAGAAGGGACAGGTATCTCTTCCTGGTACTCAACGACCACACCGTCCAAACCCTTTGTGACAACGATGTCAGGTCGATCACTCTCAATGAGAGCGCCATCGGCATTTGCTACTCGACTGTCGCTGCAGAGACAGAGATTGCGGGCCTGTTAGGAATCGATCGTAACCTCGACAACATCACTCTGGCCGACTCTACCGGCTCGGTTTTGAGGTTCGACCTGTCTGAAGCGACCCGAATCAAGAGTGCTTACCGCGAGGTCAAGTCGCACCTGAGGCGCAACGACGCCAAGATAAACGGAGTGGTCGGTGGAAAATACGGGAGACTCCAGAGGCACAAAGTGGGGCACATTCTTCATCTGACGAGCAGGGCTGTTGTCGACAGAGCCAAGAATGAGAAATTTGGCATCGTGATGGAAGACCTGAAGGGAATCAGGAGGCTCTACCGAAAGGGAAACGGGCAAGGCAGGAGCTATCGCCACCGGTTGAACTCTTGGAGCTACTACGAACTCCAGAGATAGATCGAATACAAGGCGCGTTGGGAAGGAATTCCGGTCTACTATGTTGCAGCGAGAGGGACGTCGTCTAGATGCTCGATATGTGGAGGGCGCACCTGCCAATCTCCGAATGGGCATAGACTCCTCTTTTGCCAAAGCTGTCAAACAACCTTTGACAGAGACGAGAATGCGGCGAAGAACATTCTCGCCAAGGGAGCGCTGAGGTTCGGCGCCAACGGCCCGCCAGGTGAAGCGATGGTAGCGGAACGGGAACGGACGGAAGCGACCCTAATCCGCGCGGTCGATGGAGGGAAGAGCGTCCATGAATAGTGGGCGCGAAAGAACCATAAATCTACTCGAAGAGGCGGACTAGGTACTGTCCGCTTCCTCGTCGGGGAGGCTGCTCCTGCTCTTGAGGATCCTTCTCGCGCCGAGGGCGATGATGACGACGATCACGACCACGAGCACGATTGGAAGGATCGTGCCGACGACGCCCAGGCCCTTGGCGTGCGTCACCGTCCCTCCCGCGCCAGCGAGGGTGACGAGGATGTTGACGGCGGCGGTCTGGTTGCCGATGACGGGGTCCTGGACTAACGCGGTCACCACCGCGACGCCGTTCTGAGTGGGGATGAACGTGTCCGTGAGCCGTCCCGAGGGGTCGGTGACCCCGGTGGGAGCGATCATCGAGCCGGAGGTGGCCGTGAAGGTGACGTTCGCGCCTTGCAGGGGCGAACCCATGACCTGCACCTGGAGCTGCACGCTGGCCGGGGTCCCTATCGCGACGACGGGGGCAGAGCTCGTGAGGGTCACCGAGACCGGGAGCGAGAGCTCCGACAGGCTCGCGCTACCCGAGGAGAGCCCTCCCGTTGACGCGGTCAGGACGCTCGATCCCGGCTCCACGGTGGAGACGAGCGCCCAGGCGTAGTCGGCCCCGGCTGGGATGTCGAGGCTCAGGGGCTTTGCGATCATGCTGCTGTTGGAGCTCGTGACCACGACCTGCGTGTCCTGTCTCGCGCGGGCGGGAGAGGAGGTGGAGTCCTGAAGCTGGACCGCGAGTATGGCGTCGCCGCCCCGCCCGAGCGACTGGATGCCGTTCGCCGGGGCGACGTACACACCCAGCTGCGACGGGGCGGGGCTGACAGTGGTGAAGGTGGTAGACGACGATTGGAAGCCCGATGAAGTCGCGGTGACGCTCGCCGTCCCCGGGGATATGGTGGTCTCTACGTCCGCGAGGACGTAGCTCTGGCCGGCGGCGATCACCACGGTGGAGTTGACGCTCGCGATGTCGGTGCTCGAGCTCGCGAGCTGGACGGAGACGCCCACGGGGGCGACGGCGGGCAGCCCGTTCGCGTCCTCGAGCATCACCTCCAGCGCCTGGTACCCTCCGCCGTCGGCTGGGAGCCTGGACGGGAGTGCCTGGACGACGACCTTGGTGGGGATCGGGCCGTAGCTGCTGACCGCTGTGGAGGCCGACTGGAGGTTCTGGGCTGACGCCGTGATGGTAGTGCTCCCCACGAAGTAGGTGGAGGAGAAGGTGGCGACGGCGTAGCTCGAACCGGAGAGGATGCTCAGGCTCCCTACGATGTTCCCCACGGCCGAGTTCGACGACGTGAGAGTGACCGAGACGCCCGACTGGGCGTCGGCGGGGTTCCCGCTCGCGTCCGTGAGCATGACCACGACCGAGTCGTAGGAGCCGCGGTCCGCCAGGACGGGGTCGGGCGCCGCGGCGAGCTCGAGCCTCAGCGGCTGGACTGGCGCCTCGACCGTCACGAGGGCGAAGTCGGAAGTCAGCCCCGGCGACGAGGCTGTGAGGTTCGCCGTCCCGGGGCTCGCGCCCGATGTGAACGAGGCGACCGCGTAGATCTGCCCCGCCGCTATCGTGGCCTTCTGGTCCGATGTTACGACGGTCGTGTTAGAGGAGGATATCGTCACCGAGACGGGGCTCGGGGCTGGGGCCGGATTGCCTTGCGGGTCGGTCAGGGTGACGACAAGGCGCCCCCCGGTCGAGGTCGCTATCGGGTCCGGCTGCGCGATTATGCTCAGCGCGGACGGCGAGGCGCCCTGGACGGTCACGCTTCCGGCCCCCGATTTGAACCCGGAGGAGGAGCCGGTGATGGTCGCGGTGCCTGGCGATGCCCCGACGTCGTAGGGCACCGACGAGAGGACCGACCCGCTCGCGAGGGTGAGAGAGCTCGAGGGGAGGCTCACGACGTTGTTGTTCGATGAGGAGAGCGTGACGGAGATGTCGGAGCTGGCCTTGGCCGGGTTGCCCGCCGAGTCCAGGGTCTCCACCAGGACGGTCCCCTGGCCCGACGGGTTTGCGAGCTGAGAGCCCGGCACCGGGATTATGCTGAGTGCCGTGGCGAAGCCGCTCGGGGTCAGGCTGGTGACCTGCGTGGAGGCGGCGCTGAGGCCGCTGGAGGAGGCCGAGATAGAGGTGACCCCGGGCGTGGTGCTGGTCGTGAAGTTCGCGACCGCGAAGCTCGTCCCCCGGAGGATTGTGACCTGGCTGGTCACGGTGCCGACGCCCTCCTGTGAGGACGTCAGGTAGACGACGGTGTCGTTGAGGGCCAGAGAGGCCTTCCCCGCGGAGCTCTGGAGGGAGACCGCTATGGCCGGGTAGGAGCCGCCGTCGGCGGGCAGCTCCGGGGGGATGACGGAGAGGAGCAGCGCCGCGGGCGTGGCTCCTGGCGTCGTTGACGGCGCGGACGAGGCGGAGGTGCTGGTCGTCGTGGAGGACGCGGCCGAGGCGGGGGAGGCGAGCGTCGAGAGAAGCATCATCGAGCAGGCAACCAAGGCGAAGGCCAGGCCTCCGCTCGCTCGTCCCTTCATTCTATCTCGCCCTGCGGCTTGCAGCATATTTAGGGGGATGGGTTGTCACTTTTGTCAGGACACCTTTCCGCCGGCCCCCTTCGCCCGCTTCCTTCGCAGGTAGAGCACCCCGGCCGAGCCCGCCGCTGCGGCGGCCGCGACCAAGACGAAGAGCGAGACCAGGCTGAGGGCGACCTTCCCCACCACTACCTGCTGGCTTGAGGCGGCGTTGCCCGCGATCCTCACGCTCGTCCCCAGGCTGGTGACCGTGGCGGTGTAGGCGCCCGTGGGTATCATCCCGACGGAGAAGGTGCCGTCCCCCTTGGTCGTCCCCGTGACTGTCGTCCCGTTCACGAGGGTCATCGAGACCTGCGCACCCGAGACCGGGAGGCCGAGGAGGTCGACCACCTTCAGGGAGGCGGGGTAGACCGCCGTCTCGAGCGTGACGTTCAGCGGCGCCTTCACCTGGTACGAGGGAGGCGGCTCCGGCCCTACGCTGGCGCCTTCCCACGTGACGTTCACCACCGTGAAGGATGTCCCGTTCTCGAGCCAAGCGGAAGGCCCCTGGACGTCGACCGTGGCGTTCCCGACGCCGAGCTGGACGGCGCTGGGCTCGATCGCGTTCCTTCCGAGGCCGTCGAAGAACTGGAACGACACCTGATACTGCGTCACTGCGCCGAAGCCGAGGGCGTGGGCCTTCGTGAAGGTCAGGGCGGCGGTCGTGAACGTCTCGGAGCTGGCCGACGGGGCCACGCCGATGGGTGCCGCCCCATCGGCGGAGTACGAGGCGAGCGTCTCCCTCGTCCCAGGCCCGGACGTCCCGTTCCAGGCCCTCGGGACGGTGAAGGTCACCTTCGAGCCCGAATCGAAGTAGGAGTCTCCTGTCGGGGAGGGCGGGCTCGCGGTCACCTTCGGGACGCCTACCGCGGTGAGGAGGTACTGGGTCACCGAGGTGAGGGCGATGCTGTGGGCCTGCGTCATCGAGAGGGCTATCGTGAAAGTGCCGTTCCCCGAGCGCGCCACGCTGGTCTTGCCGTTTCCGTCCACCGAGTAGCCCGTCACGCTCGCCCTTGAGCCCGTCGAGGTCTGGTTCCAGACAGAGTCGAAGACCACGCTCACCTTGGTCCCCGCGTCGAACCACCCGGGCGCGTCGCCCGGGAGGGTCGAGTCAGTCGCCGAGGCCCAAGCCGCCGGCGACGAGGTCAGGTGGTACTGGGCGGACGTCTTCGTGGAGATGGACTCTGGCCCCGCGATGGAAGAGACCGAGAGCGCTTGCACCGGGGATGATGACGCCACGGGCGTGGGAGCCCCCAGGTTCACCGAGTATGATAGCAGCCTGCTGCCCGTCGCGGAGGTCCTCCCCCACACCGCGTCAAGCGACACCGCGACTGGCGACCCGCTGTCGTACCAGTACTTGTCCAGGGGGATCGACGTCGGGGTTATCGAGGAGAGCGCGGAGACTGCGCCGCTGTCCAGGGAGACCTGGTACTGGGTCACGACGTTCGTGGCGATGGTCTCCGGGGACGATATCCCGGTCAGGTTCAGCACGTCCACAAGGCCCGTCGTCGCGACGGCCTTCTCCGACCCGCCGTTCAGCGAGTAGCCCGCGAGCCTCTGCCCCGTCCCCGACGCTCGGCCCCACGCTCCGTTCATGACCGCCCCGACCGGGCTCGAGGCGTCGTACCAGCCCGAGTCCAAGGGGATGGTCGGGCTGGTGATGGAGGCGAGGGCAGACGCGCCCCCACCGTCGAGCGTCACCAGATACTGGGTGACGCTGGTGGCGTTGACGAACTGGGCGGCGGTCATCGCCTTCGTGAGTATCGTTACCGGGGTCGTCTGGGCAACCTTCGTGACCGACCCTGAGTCGAGCTCCCATGAGTAGGTCCTCAGGCCGGTCCCTCCGGAGCGCGAATAGTCGCCGTTGAGCAACACCGTGACGGCCGGAGAGCCGGAGTCGTACCAGAACGTGTCGCCCGGGAACGTCGAGGGCGGCGAGATGGACGAGAAGGCGGCGAGGGCATCGCTGTTGAGGACGACCTCGTACTGGGTCGTGCTCGTGGTCGTGATCGAGACCGGCGACACGAGCGAGGACGTCGAGTACGCCTGCGTCGTCCCCACGGTGTCGACGTGGACGGTGGGCTGCCCTGAGGCTGAGATCGAGGTTATGCGCTGGCCGACCCCGTTCGCGCGCCCCCACGTGCCGTTCAGGGCCACCTGGACTGGCGACCCGTTGTCATACCAGAAGCTGTCGCCCGGGACGGTCGGTGGCGTGATAGAGTAGACGGCCCCTGCCGCCCCCGCGTCCAGCGAGACCTGGAACTGGGTCACCGACTGGAACCCTATCGTGTGGGGGCCGTTCATCGAGAGCTGGATGGTGAGCACGGCGACGGGTTGGGATATCGGGACTGTGGCCCCGGAGTCGACCTGGTAAGAGACGACTCTGTATCCGGTCCCCTGCGAGCGGCCGTAGACGCCGGGCATGCTCACCGCGGCGTTGTCTCCGGCGTTCACCCATTCGGTCGGCAGCCCTCCACCGACCAGGGTGAGGAGGTACTGCTGGTCGTAGGCGACGTCGACCGAGTTGTTGGGCGCTGGGACTACTATGCTTCCCGTGCCCGACGGGGCGAACCACCTCTCGCTCGCGGTCGAGGCCGGGAGGGTGCTCGCGGCCGTGAAGGGGGAGTCGGCGTCTGCCCAGACCGCCTGCGGCGTCAAGAGGAGGGCCAGGTGCTGGGCGTTGCCTCCGGCGAGGTATGTCAGGCCGGGCTGCCCCGAGGGAGAGGGAGGCTGCTGCCCCACTATCGAGTACGAGAACGACTCGAAGTACTGGTGGAAGTAGGTGGTGAGGATCGTTGTCGGGGAGGCTATGGTGCCCGACGTGCTGTTGTAGACCACCCACCTCTCCTCGCTGGGCGAGTTGGGGCAGCAGACGGCGCCGGGCACCGCGTACTGCGTGCCGCCATCGACCCACACCGTGGCGTTGGCGCTCGCCGAGGTCTTGTTGCCGAAGTACTGGTAGGTGAAAGCGGGCGGAGTGAGGCCGGTCGGGCTCCCGCCGACGAACCTGAACTTCACGCTCACGAAGAACTGGTGGTAGAAGACGGGGGTGATCGAGAGGGGCCCTAGGACTGTCCCGTTGTTGTCCATGGAAAGCACGTTTCCAGACTGCGTTTGCACCACGACCGTCCCTATCCACGTCTCGTTCACCGACGGCGTCCCGGACGCGGTCAGCGGGTTGGTGAACGTGTAGTTGGCTCCCGCGTCGAACCAGGTCCCCTGCACGGAGGACGTCATGGGCGCCGAGCTGGGCGCTCCCAGGGTCGTGCTCGAGAGGGAGGGAGGAGTGGGAGCTCCGCCTCCGACTACGGAGAAGCTCGAGGAGACGAGGAACTCGTGGTAGTAGGTCTCCATGAACGTCGCCGGCTGGCTGATGGTCCCGCTGGCTGCCGCCTTCAGGACCCACCTTTCGTTCGAGCTGGAGCCCGGGAGCTGCGAGGCGTAGGAATAGGGGGACGAGGCGTCCACCCACGCCCGCTCGGGCGCGGGTGTCGAGACCGGGGAGCCCATCTGGTTGAAGCTGACGGCCGGGCCTGAGTAGCCTCCGCCCCCGTTCGTAACGTTGTAGTTGAAATCGACAAGATACTGGTGGTAGTACGAGAAGGAGACGGTAAGCGCCGCCCCGATGGTCCCGGACACGTCCTGGGTGGTGATCCATCTCTCCGCGAAGGTCGAGCCGTTGAGGGTCGTGAGCGCGCTCCACGCTGTCCCCGTGTCCGCCATGTAGACGGTCGGCGAGCCCGTGAGAGGGACCACCAGCTGGGCCCCGCCGCTGACGTACGTCAGGAGGTCCTGGACGCCCGTCCCGCTCCCGCCTATCACCGAGTAGCTCGCGGTGAGCGCGACCTGGGAGACCGCGTGGGCGTCGTTCGACGCCGATGGTGCGCACACAAGGACGAGAGTCCACACGGCGAGCACCGCGAAGGCCATCGTGAGAAGGGCCGCGCGTCCCGTCAAGTCAGGATCACGCCCTTCAGGGCCGACCGTTCTTGCCTCCGACCCCGTCCGGGAGGTCGGGAGAGGTACGCATAGACCCACAGCGTTCCGACGAAGTCCATGGCCACCGCTATCCCATGACCTCGGAGAAAGGTCTCAAATATTTAGAAAGTGTATGCCGGATTCATCATACTTTTATCGTTCGGAGGGCCGTTTCCTCTGGAATGTCCCTTTGAGACCCAGGATGCTCAACCTGACGAGCCCGTCCAGCAAGGACGCCTACGAGCTCCACCTCATCGTAAAGTCGAAGATCGGGGTCCTGCACGAGATCACCGGGTTTCTTGCGAAGCAGAAGATAGACATACTTTCGATGCACATCCAGGCTACCAGGGGCAGGACGGCGGACATCGTGGCCTTCCTAGAGATGGGAGAGTCCAGACTGACCATCGATGAGCTGGTACGTTCGGTCAAGGAGCTCGACTTCGTCCAAGAGGCGAACGCCGCTGTGAAGGACAGGGTGGTCTTCGAAGAGTTTCTCTTCCCGATAATGGTCGACGACGAGGTCCGGGGCTTCCTCATGACCGAGAACGCCTGGATGTCGATAGCGACCAGGCTCGTGCTCACGTACGGGACCGGAGGGCTCGCGATTCTCCACGAGGCCGGGGTCGCATGCGGGGAGGAGTACGCGAGGCAGCTGCAGGCGACGCTCGGCGAAAGGGTGAGCGCGGAGACGGCGATCGAGAACCTGAAGGTGATGCTCAGGGCTACCGGGATGGGCGTGACAGAGATGGAGACGACCGTGGACGGGTTCGTGGTAAGGGTGAGGGAGCCGATAATCAAGGCGACGGAGACGAAGATCTACGACCACTTCCTAACAGGGGTCATCGCGGGGGCGGCGGGGCGCCTCTTCGCCACGAGCTATTCGGTCGAGAAGGTCCGCTTCGAGGGAGCCGAGCTTGGATTCACGCTCGGCCGCAAGCACGCCGAAAAGAAGTCACCCGACGCGTTTCTTGCGAGTGCCGAGACCGCCCGGTGACGGGCGGGGCGGTCAGCCCTGCTTGATGACGTGCAGCCCTGTCGAGTCGTAGTTGAGGTGTCCGGAATAGAGGTTCTTGAGCAGGTTCACCGTCTTCTCGTCGTGTGCCTTCGAAAGCACTAGGAAGATGGAGATGACGTCTCCGCGGCTGAGGATCTCGTTCACCTGCCTGAGGAACTTGTAGCACTCCTGGAACCCTGCGTCCAGGATGAGCGACGAGACGTTGTCGAATATCACCGCCTTGGCTTGCTTGGGGTTGTCCGTCACGGCCTCGTCCATCACGTTCAGGAGGACGGAGTAGTCGCTTCGGGGGACCATCACCTCCGACGAGCCTCCGCTGGACTTCGGGTAGGAGCTCTCGGAGAGGATGAAGAACCTCAGTCCGGGGACGTCCTTCAGGAGGAGGTAGACCGGGCTCCCTCTGGAGGTGAAGGCGAAGACCAGGCGCCCGCTCGATGCCATCTCCAGCGCGAACTCCTTGACCGCGCGCTCGTAGTTCACCGACGGGTCAGCCTCCAGGAGCATTGTGCCCTTGTAGTTTGACACGAGGCTTCCTCCTTTCCAATCCCCATTTATAACCGGCGCAGTCGAGGACAGAGGCACCCGTGAGCTGACGCGAGCGCCCCCTCGGGGCCCCGCCGATGCGGGGGGAAGCCGCGGACAAGACCTTCGGCGGTCATAGATCCTTTTTCGCTTCCTTCCCAGATGAGAGGGCGCTGAGTCTCTCCGCGGACAGGACCGACGTCACCAGGAGGATGCCGCCCAGGTACATGGTCGCCCATCCAGCCCGCATCGCCAGGGCGCTCATGTCTCCGTTCGAGACGACGACTCCGACGAGCCCTACCGCCGTGGCAGCCAAGGCCAGGGAGTACCAGTAGAGGACGACCGACCTCGTCGACGAGAAGACGGCGAAGATCACGGCGGCCGAGCTCCCGAAACCGACCGCGGCCGCCCCGAGCGCGACCCTGTCGAGCATGGTAGTCCCGCTCCCCGCCGCATAGAACGCCGGAAGCACGCCGCCGACAGCGGCGACCACGATCAAGACGACTGCCATGGATGAGAAAGGCACCCACAGAGTGTCTGCTCGACCTCGGCCGGGCTTGGGCGCGCCCCCCAGATAGGTCAGGGAGGCGCACAGACAGTGAAACGCGCCGGAGACCACCGCTCCCATCGCGAGAACTGTCGCCGAGAAGTTCTGCCCCTCGCTCCCGAGGAACAGCGCCGCGAGAAGCGTGGTGCAGCCGAACACCAGGGCCCCACAGCCCAAGAAGAGCACGCTCAGCATACGCTCGCGCGAGTAGGCCTTGACCGCCACGTATGTGACGACCACGGAGGAAGAAGTGATGAAGACGATGGTCAGGATGGGGAAGATGAGTTCTGCGGCCAAAATAGGCTCGGGCTTCAGCGCGTAAAGCACTGCGACGAAAAGAAGCAGCACGATGATGCTAAGAGTACCGACGAACCGGTGCACTCGCTAAGTTCCCTTTTTGAAAGCGTACGCGAACGTTGTTGCCGTCAGGTCCATCGGGGGGGCTTCGGCCTTCGCTTTCGCAGGGTGGCCCTCGGAGAGCGACTCCAGCGCAAGGAACTGCCTGAGGACTTCCTTCTCCTTCTTTGAGACCCGCCCGGAGGCCTTCCCATTCGACGCGGCGGCGAGCCAAGAATGATGTGAGCGCCCTCTCGCCCTTCTCTCGTCCCCGACGCCCTCCAACAACCTCCTCGCCACCTCGCGCTCGATGATTGCTGCCCCGCTTTCCATGAAGATGTCCTTCATGATCTTGTGAAACATGGCAGGGTCGGTTGAGATGCGATTTAGCGGATACTGGCTTATCACCATCTGGAACCCGCTTTCGCCCAGGATGTTGCGCAGCCCGTTCTCGATGCTTTGCTCAAGAATCGCCTCGAATTCGGGGCGTTTTGGGCGTTCTCCTCTTCCCGGTTCCAATTGCAATTCTGTATCCATATTCATGATTCATGGTATATAGGAGTTATGAATTCGGCAACACAGGACGCGGGGTTCGGCCAAAACGCATGAAGAAGTTGATGCTTCTACCGTGCGGATTCGCTTCAGGTGCGTATCCTTTCTGGATTAGTAACGTGGTCCTGCATAGTGCGGTAATACTTCTCGATGCCTATCGTGCCTGATGAATTACCTACTCCCGCAGAAATTCGTCCAATACGCGCCGTTCGTTGTCGCGGCCACCACCGCTCTCTTCCTCCTCGCGCACGGGCTTCACCTTAGCGTGCTCGACGGAATAGGTCCCGGACCACCCGGCTAGGACGCGTCTCTCTGTGAATGCGAGGGCCTGCAAAGGCCCTCGTTACTTTATTTTCAGCTTTTGGGGCAGCACGGCCTTGAGAGCTGCATCCTTGTTGAAGAACCATCCATTCTTGTCGTCGAAATTTTGGTATTGAATGGTGTAGGCATAGGAGGTCGACAGATCGACGGTCCAAGTCTTCCAGCTGTCCACGATGTCACCAAGTCCTGCATTAAGGTAACGAAGCGAGTCCATGAAGTAGTCTGCCGGGAATGCGGAATTGACCTGATAATAGCCGTCCTTTCGTCCCGCCTCATACCATGCAAAAGGGAAGTTGTTGAAGATGAGCCTCAGCTTGGCAAGCCTTTCCTTCGATATACTGCCGAATTCATGGATTAGGCCAATGGATTTTCTAAAGTCGTTCGGAGTGACAGGAATCCAGTTTACGAAGCTTGATTGCGCGATATCTGCGACATGCTTTCTATAGTGCCAGCGAACCGTCCTTTCGTTCAGCTTGAGCTTGCGCGCGATCTCGGCGATGTTGCGCCAGGAATCGGTCTCCAATTCCTTGATGATGAGCGTATCGATGGAGTCGATCTCGGGCGATATCGACGGCTCTTTGTTTTCGTTCGGAGCGGGCGGCGCCTCCCTGTGTCTCTTTACCTTTTCCCAGTCTATGGACCATTCTCCTTTCCCAAAGTCATAGTACTCGCTCCTCAGTTCGGGGTGCCTCGACCACTCGAGCCTCTCGCAGGTGTAATCGGCCAGAACATCGTCCCTTACCAACGTGTCGAGGAAGGCTCGAAACTCATCAGCGAGCAGGGCAGGAACGGAGAAGTAAGTCAGCAGTCGTCGTTCGACGGGCGCCTGGCATCGATAGTTCATGAAAGCGTTGGAGGCCAGCGCTTCGAGAATGGTCGCACCCGATTTTGCTGCGCTCTTCGACAATTGCAGGGTTATGAAATAGCGCTCAAGCCCGAGAGCGCTGTGATTAAGAGGTGTCCTCACTGTCAAGCCCAAGTTGGGGAACCTCTTCTTCATCGTGTAGCGTATGGTCTCGGTGGGCATCCCGGTCATTCGCGAGAGGAGCGAGACGTTCTGGATCCCCACCCGGTTTATCGCTTCAATCAGTCTGGTAAGGTCGGTTGGCATCCAAGTCACCCACGGGTCGAATTACCTATATAATATGTGCGTGTTTGTGAAAAAGTGAGGGCGTGCAGCGCCGCGGGGGAAGGCGCGGGCGTCTTGGAGGTCGTTGGTCATTTTCTTCGTTGGTATGAACACTTTCGGACGAGATATGAATTTTCCTTCCCATGCGCATGAGAAGCACGAGCGGAAATTGATGCTTGAGCCATTTTCTCCCGCTTTCTTGCGACGAACGCGTTACTGTCCTGCGCATCGAGCGAGCGTTTCAGTGCCCTGAATCTAGATTCAGTTTCTACATGAAAAATGCACGAATTATGTTGTGCATTTGCTGGCACGCCTTAAATTCCTATAGTAATACTCAGGAGGGAGGCAAGGTGGATCTGGTGGCAGACAGGATCATCTCGGTTTCAAGGGAGAACGTCAACCTGAAGCTCGTCATCTCGTTCGCCGAGAACAAGGCCCCAGACGTAAGCGGCAACTAGTCTCTCACGGATCCTATCTTAGACACTCGCGCACCATCGTCAGCCCTAGGCACCCATGGTCTTTCAGTGCCGCCAGGCGCCGTGCAATCCTCGATTCGAAGCACACATAGCCTACGCGTCGGGCAGCGTGGGTGTAGGCGCGGCAAACGTTTATCTAAGCGATTTCCGTAAACGTGGAAGTAAGTATCACAATTGGTGAATTCGGCATCAGAGGTTGAGATAGAACGCTACGTCCGAAAGTATCGCAGGGGGATGGTCAACTCCCTCCTCGAGTATCTCATCTTGAACTACCTCGAGAAAGAGAGGCTGTGCGGCTACGACATCATCACGCTCCTGCACGAAAGGTTCCACACCCTCTTGAGCCCTGGTCAGGTGTACCCCGTCATCGATTACATGGCCGAGCAGGGCCTCATCGTCAAGGAGAAGAGCGGCCGCGCTGTCATATTGGCGCCCTCGCACCTTGGCGAGTCCCTCCTGAGGGCGTGGCGAGAGGAGTTCCACAACATCAAGATCCAAGTGGAGAACCTGACCGTGGAGGAGCTGCCTGCTGTCTCTTGATCTCGGGCTGGCGAGGTCGTCCGGAGGCATCCCTTCGCACGATAGCATATTCACAAGTTTACATACGTTTATTAGTGCATAATCCATCAAGCGCAATAGCGAGATGCAGTGAAGGTTGCCAACCACTTGGGTGCTTCACAGGTTCCGGTCCGCATTTTTCCATGAGAACCTTATGCTGATCGTCCTCCGACTCCTCGAGGACTCCGAACCGAGCGAGTGGGAGGTGCTCGACTCGCTGTATTCGAGATACAGGCTTACCCCCAACGCGAAGGAGTTCCGGCGGATGCTGGAGTCGTTGGTGAGCGGCGGATATGTCGGCTTCGAATCGGCCGAGGGGGCGCGCAGGCTCCGCATAACCAAGACCGGGACGAAGCTCCTTCACAGCCTGGAGGACGAATACCGGACGATCGTCTCGAAGGTAGGCGGGCCGCCCGCGCATGGCCAGGTCGCCCGTTAGGTCGGCAGCCTCCAGATGCGGAGCTGCCTCCTTGTCCGGCCTTCCTAGGTTATCTTGTACCGGTCTGCCGCCTTCACTATCAGGAAGATGACGAGGGCGACGATGAGGAACGTGAGTACGCTGTTCGCAAAGTCACCTACTCCGAACGGCCCAACCATGTAGGTGTTGATGTTCGTCCCGGGAGGCAGGGCGTAGGAGACTATCGGGAGGATGACGTCGGTGACGAGGGCCTTCACCACGTTTCCAAGGTAAAGACCGAGGATGAACGCGACAGCGAGCCCTAGGACCTTGTACTCGGAAAGGAAGGCCTTGAACTCTTGCCTCGTCCCCTTTGGCGAGGGCGGCGGCGGGGGCTTCTGGAGGAGCTCGGTTATCTTGCGCAGCTCGGCAAGGATCTCTTCGTTCGAATCCAAGAGCGTGCGCTCGACCCGTCCCCTTCGGTTATAACGTCTTCGTAGACGGCCGGCCTTGAGCTAGCGCCGTGTGCGCAGGCCCATGTCCGGCTCATAGAGGCGGTCGCGGGGAGAGGCTGAGCTGACTAGCGCAGGATTTCCATTCTGTGCGTCGGGTAGATCAACCCTTCCGCGTTGGCGGTCGGCTCCATGAAGACAGATTCCACTTCGCGGAATCTCTGCAACAGGTTCAGACCGTCGGGGGTTGGGGTCACTACGACGCCTGAAGGAGTGTCCTTGCTGGCAAGTATGCCCTTCTTCTCCATCGAGTCGAGCGCATCGTTGAGGACTGTCCAGGCGAGGTTCGCCTTGTACATTATCCTCGTCCGCTTCATCTCTCGCTCTTCAGCGACTACCTTCATGATGTCCATGAAGACTTCAAGCTTAGACCTTCTTATCATCGCGAAGAGTAGTTGGTATGACGGTTAGTTATCCTTCTTAGGGTCGTTGCCCGAAGTTGGGCTCCAAAGGTTGTGGAAAACGGCAGGAATCGACGGTCGGGCGATTCTGAGCTTAGCGGGGGAGTGTCAAGAGCCCCCGAAAATACCCGCAAAACCACCAGGGAGCGCAGGAAACGTTGTGAATACGGTCGCTCACGAGGCCAGTCACAGTAGGCCGACAGTCAGACCCCCCGGGGTGAGTATCATCTTCCTGTCGTCCGCGACCAGGCAGCCTGCGCTCCCTGTTGATGAGCTGCAAGCCCCTGGCGGCGTCAAGTCCTGCGCTACGAAGACCGGCTTGTGGAGCATGGGACCCAGTGAGCTCATGAACGACGCCAGGACTTCGCGGGCGCATAAGGCCGAGACCCAACGAATAGACGCAGGCATCCGAGAGCTTATACCGTCGGTTAGAACATCCTTCATACGCTGACATAGGTTGGCGAGTGCGAATTGGTAGGAGTGACAACGAAGAATGAATACGGAAATAACTTCGTCGTCTTGATGGCACTTCTTGTTTTCGGCCTTTTGCTCTTTGCCAAGCCAGCTCTCGCATCGGGTCCGTTGGGAACTCCAGGAACTCCAATTGGCACGACTGGAATCAGCGCCGGCTCGACTGAGACCGTCACTTCGAACATTAGTACCGTGGTGGGAACTGGATCCGGTGCCATCACCTACACGCTTTGGTCGAGCAACAACGGCGGCGCATACTCGAACACAGGCGCAGCCTGCAACCCCAGCGGAAATTCGCTGACGTGCACATACACGGCGGCAGCGGGGACCTACACTTACGAGGTCAACGCGACGGACATGAGCCCGACCACGACGACGAGCCCGCCGTCGTTGTCTGTGATAATATCCAAGTTTCAAAGCAGCCTTAGCCTCGTCTGCAGCCAGTCGACCTTGCCCAACCCGCCCAACCCACCCGCCGCCTGCACGGCGACTGTGACTGGATACTTCGCTACGGGGCAGATATCATTCCAGAACGCTGGAGGAACTGCCACGATCACGGTGCCTCCTTCGTGTGCCCTGGTCGCCCCGACTCAAACCACGAGCTCCTGCTCTATCACTATAACCGCCACGGGGGCAGGATCAGCCACAATCCAGGCCACCTACCCTCTGGGCGACTCCAACAACAATCCCCCCTCGAGTCCGAAAGACGCGACTCTAGTGGTCGCGCCCGCGACCACGACAGTCAATGTCAACTGCGTGGGTCCGTACTTCTCAGGCCAACAGACAACGTGCAGCGCCTCCGTGATGGGCGGAGACTCTCCGACGGGCACCATCCTGTGGCAGACGGACGACCCCAAGGGGACCTTCTCCGCCAACCCCTGCACTCTCAGCTCTGGGTCGTGCGGGGTCATGTATACCCCGAGCATCTCCGCGAGCATCACGGCGAGCTATTCCGGCGACAACAACAACAAGCAGAGCAGCACGACCATCACGATTTCGGTGAACATCGTGGAGACAATCCAGATCACCGTGGCCAACTCGGGGCCTGTCACCCAGGTCTCGCTTTCCGGGTGCTCCGTTTCCCCCACTTCCATACAGGCTGACGGCATTCCTCACACCTTCCAAGCCGCGTCTGGGTGTAGCGGGATAGTCGTCAGCCTCCCTGCGGCCACGGCCGCCACGCGCTACCTGTCGGCCGCGGGACAGAATTCGCTGACCGTCGGCAGCTGCTCCTCGAACTCGTGCGCGGCATTCTCGGCGACCATCTACTACCAGCTCCTGAACACGTACCAGGTCGCGCCGGCCAGCCCGTCTTCGTGGTCCACCGCGGGCACGATAAACGTTAGCGGCACGGGCCTCGGATTGGCAGGGCAGCCGGTCTGCTCAATCGTCGTCACCACTGGGACGGGGGAGTTCTCGTGCCAGGGGTGGAGCGACTTCAACGCACAGGTGACTATGGGCGCCCTGCAGGTCCCCCAGAACCAGAATGAGCGCTGGGCGACCGGGCAGAGCACATTCACCGACACGCAGGGAGGGAACCTTCACACCTCGAGCTACTACTCGCAGGTCTTGGAGGACTTCCAGTATTCCCTGGTCGGCTCGACCACCGCCCCCACCACCCCCCAGCTGAGATACGTGGCGTTCGGCGCGAACAGCACCCTGCCCCTGACCGGCTCCGAATCCCTGGTCTGGCTGGACTCAGGCTCCAGCTGGTCGGTGCCCGCGGCCCTTTCAGGGTCGACCCCGAGCGAGAGGTGGGAGGGCTCGGTGACGGCGGGGGCCGCGACCGCCGGGCAGACGGTGGCTCTGACATACTATCATCAGTTCGACATCACCTTCAGCTTCTCGGTGGTCGGCGGAGGGGCTGCTTACGTAGCGCCCGTTGTCCAGTTCACGTCGTTCGGCGCGCCCGTGAGGGGCTCCCAGGGGTGGGTGGATGCAGGCACGTCGTACAGCTTCACGAACCCGCTCAGCGGCTCGACGGCGTCCGAGCGGTGGTTCACCTCGACGCAGTCGTCCGTGGCTTCCGCGCCTGGCACGGCCAGCGCGGTCTACTACCACCAGTACGCGTTCACGATGAACTTCACGGTCTCAGGGGGAGGGGGCTACGTCAACCCGAGGCTGAACTTCACCTCGCTGGGAGGCCTTAGCATCGCATCGCTCAACACCACGAGCGGGACCGTCTGGATGGATTCGGGCGCGAAGTGGAGCGCGAGCCTCCTGCTCCCCAACTCGTCGCCGACCGAGCGGTGGGTCACGAAGCAGGTCACCTCGGGCACGGCGATAGCGCCCGTGGTGGGGGGGCTGTTGTATTACCACCAGTATCTTGGCACCCTCCGCTACTCGGTCCTCGGCGGCGGAGGCTCGCCCCCTGTCCCGAGCCTCAACTATACGTCCCTAGCGGACGCCTCGTTCGCGCACCTCAGCGAGAGCGCCGCGACCTACTGGATGGACTCTGGGTCATCCTGGGCGACCCCTCTCACCACGCCTGGGGTCCAGGGCGAGCGCTGGCTCTCCAACGTCACCGCGCCCCTCGTGGCGAGCGCGCCCTTCGTGACGGACGTCCAGTACGCCCACCAGTTCTACGTGGAGGTCGGCGTGAGCACGCCGGCGGGCGGGCAGGTCGCGAACTCCAACCAGTGGGTGAACCAGCAGGGCTCGGTCAACCTGAACGCGACCGCGGCCCAATCGTGGAGCTTCGGGTATTGGAAGGGCGCGACCGCGTTCTCATACAACGGCACCACGCGCCTGGCCATGCTGACCGTCCTCGGCCCGGCCAACGAGACGGCAATATTCTTCCCGGGCCTCACGATAACCGCCGACGACCAGGGCTCCGTGGCCTACTCGTACGGCACGATAAGCGGGACGATCCCCGCTGGCTCCAACGCAACCATCTACCCGCCTCTTGGGAGGAACGTCACACTCATCGCCATGCCCAAGACGGTCTCTATCAAGTTCCAGGGCTGGACGGGCGGGGTGGTGGGGAGGCAGCTCCCATCGTCGTTGCAATACGACCTGCAGGCCTGGGTCTCGATCGAGTCGCCGAACGTCGTGCACGCGAGCTTCGCCACCGACTACGTGGACATCAGGACGTTCGCGGTCGCCTCGATAGGCGTCTTCATCGCGGCCAGCTTCGTCTTCATCATCAGGCGCGGGTTCGCCCCCAAGCGCAAGCAGTAGGCCGCCCGTGCCTGACGGGTGCCGAGGAAGGTTTTTTGGTGGTCACGGAGGCAGGCTTCGCTGTGCGAAAGGCCCGCGGCGGCCGCCTGATCATCCTTTGTGGGATCCCCGGGAGCGGCAAGACTACCATCGGGAGGGCGCTCGGGGCGAGGCTCGGGAGGTGCGTCCATGTCGAGACCGACGCGATAAGGGCGATGCTCGGGAAGGTCGAATACACCCCGGCGGAGTCGAAGCTCGTCTACGACGCCGCGACCTCAGTGGCCGAGGAGGCCCTGAGGCACAGGTACGACGCCATCCTAGTCGCCACCTTCCCTCGCGAGGAGTTCAGGCGCATGGCTCTCTCCCGGTTGGAAAAGCTCTTCGAGGGCTGGCTCGTCGTGTGGGTGTGGTGCGACCCGCAGGTGGCATACCAGAGGAACTCCCAGAGGACCGACAGGGTCCCCCGCGAGAGCTTCATGAGACTGTGGCGAAGCTTCGAGCCGCCGCGGGGCGCGCTGGTGATAGACTCCAACGCGATGACCCCAGAAGACGCAGCCGCAAAGATTCTCGCCGCGATGGGAGCGGACGAGGGCTAGCGCGCTTCCGAGAGGTTGCGCAGGCCTTCAGCCATCTTCGGGTTCGAAGTGTTGTCGCAGCAGTAGGCGAGGAGCCTCAGCTGCCTCCTCACCTCCTCGTCTATCTCGCCCTTGAGCTTCGCGAGCTCTGCCTTCCCCTTGTTCGAGATGACGTACCTCCTCACGGTCCCGCCCCTGTGCGGGAGCTCCACGATGTATTCCCCCTTCCTCAGCCCCTCCAGGAGCAGATAGATGGAGCCCGGACCGGGCTTCCAGAGGCCGTCGCTCGTCTTCCGTATCTCCTCCTGCAGCTCCGCCCCTGAGAGGGAGGACTGCGAGAAGAGCTGGAGGGAGACGAGCTTCAAGAGCCCTCTGGGCGCGCTTATCGTCACAGGCTCAAGACTCCCGAGGTTTGCTTATATGCGCTGACCCAAGGACGAGTCGAAGCAATCGAGATGGCGCACCACTGCATCTCCCACGTCAAGGACGTCGACGGGGTCTCCTCGGCCGCGCTGGTCCTCGCCGCCAAGGGCGGGACCTTCAGGCTCACCGACTACGACGAGCTCCTCAGAGAGATGGACGCGGTCCCGGCGTCCGCGACGGGCCTCACGATATGCGACCTGGGGACGAACTCCTCGAACTTCCCTGAGTTCGTGGGGAGGCTCGCCGCCATCGCGAAGAGGATGCCGGTCACCTACATCGACCACCACTACCTCACCGAGGAGGCGAAGAGGGAGATCCTCAAGACCGGCGTCGAGCTCAGGCACGACGTGACGGACTGCGCCTCGATGCTCACCTACCTCACATACAAGGAGAGCCTGCCGGAGGCGGCCAGGCTCCTCGCGCTGTACGGCGCGGTCACCGATTACATGGACACGAGCGCCAACGCGAGCCAGATGATGGAGACCTTCGACAGGCAGTTCGTCCTGCTCGAGTGCAACATCCTCGCGTTCGCCCTCGCGAAGAACGGGCGGGACTACGCTTACCCGGAGATGCTGGTAAAGGAGCTGGCCCAGATGAAGGCCCCGCACACGATCGACGACGTGGGAAAGGAGGCGCTAGAGCAGGCTGAGGTCGTCAGGAGGCTCTCCGACGAGGTGAGGTCGAAGGGGACGCGCCTGGGGAGGCTGGCGTACATGAAGACGGAGCAGAGCTCCACGGGGAACGTCGCGAAGCTCCTCTTGGGGGCGTTCGGCGTGCCGGTGGGCGTCGCGTACAAGGAGAAGGCGGGCGGGATGGCCGAGTTCAGCCTCCGCGGCACCTCCGAGAGCAAGATACACCTCGGGAAGGAGATAGGGCTGATAGCGCAGAGGCACGGGGGGAGCGGGGGAGGGCACGAGAAGGCAGCGGGCTGCTCGGTCCCGAGCTCGGAGGTGCAGGGCCTGCTCAAGGACCTGGAATCGCGTCTGCGAGAGACCACGTGACGCTCGGCTGCGCGTGGGTAGCGCCCGAGACCGCTTCTGGGGTCCCCTATTCGACGCTCGTGGTCTCAGAGGCGTTGACGAACGCGTCAGAGGCGTCGGCGAGCTTCTTGAGAAGCAGCGACACGGCGTCCACCTCGCCGGCCTGCAAGACGGAAAGCACCTTCGCGAGGAACTCCCTGTGAAGGTCCATCCCCTTGACGAAGGAGTCGTTCCCTTCCGGCGTGATCGCGATGAGCACCTCCCGCCTGTCCTCTCTGCTCCTCACCCTCTCGACGAGACGCGCCTCCTCGAGCTTGTCGACCACCCCCGTGATCGTCGGCTGAGAGAGCATCGTCTCGGCGCAGAACCTGTTCATCGGTGAGGAGCCCTCCTCCCGAAGGACCCTCAGGATCTGGAGCTCCGCGACACTGAGCCCAGACCGCGTCAGGTTCTTCTGCGCGCCGCGCTTGAGCCTCTTCCAGCACTCGGCCATCGAGCGCCACAGCTCGACCTCGTCCGGCTTCGCCGCCCTCATGGGGCTCGTCTCCCGGGCCTTCCTCGCCGCCGCGTTCTTCGCGCCCATGCCAACCTCACCCCTTTTGCCCCGCCTCTTCGTTCCCGGCAGGCGACGCGGCGGTCTTCACCAGCGGGACGACCTGGGGCTCGGCCTCCGTTGTGGGGATCGCGGAGACCGGCAGGACCGCCTTCCGTTTGCCCATGCCGTACCAGGAGGCCGCGGCCGCGATGGCGGTCAGGCCCGAGGCTATGTAGAAGGCGTCGTGCAGAGCGGACATGAACGCCGGCGCGATGGCGGTGGGGAAGAAGGTGTTGCCCGTGAGGTATGCCTGGGACGCCGCAGGCAGCGAGCTCATCACGCTGGGCGGGATCAGAGAGCCGACGGGGTTGTATCCCAGGAACGCCGCGAAGAGCGCGGCGGTCGGGGGGAGGCCCTTGAAGGCAGCGGCCAGCTGCGGGGCGCCCGCGGACACCACTGCCGAAGTGAGGGCGGGCGCGAGGCTCGCGCCGAGAGCGACCAGGACGATCGAGAAGAAGACGGCGGTGCTCGCGCTCGTCCCCGTGTTCTGGACGGTCGCCCGCATCCCCGACGCGGCGCCCCTTGTCTCGGGGGGGACCGAGTTCATTATCGCGACGGTGTTGGGGCTGGCGAAGAGCCCTCCTCCGAGGCCCATGACGAATAGTATCACGGCGAACTGCCAGAAGATGAAGTTGTAGGGGATGAACGTGAGAAGCAGTAGGCACGTGGCAGAGATGAGCATCCCGCCCGTTGCCAGCCCCCTCGCGCCCCGCCTGTCCGCGAGGCGCCCGCTGATCGGTCCCATCACGACGAAGCCCAGGAGAAGAGGCGTGATGTAGAGCCCCGACCAGAAGGGGGTCGACTGGTAGGTGTAGCCGTGAAGGGGGAGCCAGATCCCCTGCAAGAGGATGATGAGCATTATCTGTGTCCCGCCCCTCCCTATGGAGGCCAGGAAGGAGGCGATGTTTCCCCCCCTGAACGCGTTTATCTTGAAGAGGTCGAGCCTGAACATCGGGTCCTGCACACGCCCTTCGATGAAGAAGAAGCCGACGAGGAGCGCGGCCCCCCCTAGCATGGAGCCTATCACCCACGGGCTGCCCCAGCCGAAGTAGGAGGCGCCGTAGGGGAGCAGCCCGTAGGTCACTCCCAGCATGAGGAGCGTCAGGCCTCCGCCGAAGGTGACGTTCCCCCATAGGTCGATCTTCTGCTTGCGCTTTATCGTGCCGACCTCCTTGAGCTTCAAAAAGGCCCAAGCCGTGGCGAAGACCCCGATAGGGACGTTGACGAGGAAGATGTATCGCCAGTTGATGGTCGCCAGGACGCCCCCCAGCGTGAGCCCCAGCATCGACCCCGCGATGACGGCGACCATGTTGATGCCGAGGGCCTGGCCCCGCTCCTTCTCTGGGAAGGCGTCGGTGAGTATCGCGACTCCGTTCGCGAAGAGGAACGCGGCGCCCACGCCCTGGACCATCCTGAAGATTATGAGCTCGAGGGCGCCTGCGTCCCCTGTGTTGGGCGTGAGGTAACCAAGTACCGAGCCGATGGTGAAGATGGCGAACCCCAGGTTGTACAGCTTCACCCTGCCGTAGATGTCCGAGATCCGTCCGAAGGTCACGAGCAGCGAGGCGGTCACGAGGCTGTACCCGAAGAGGATCCAGAGCAGGTACTGGAAGGACGAGAGGGGGTTGATCTGGAGGCCGTTGAAGATGGCCGGCAGCGAGATGAGCACTATCGTGCCGTCCAGCGATGCCATCAGGACGGCGATGGTGGTGTTGGAGAGCACGATCCACTTGTACTGCAAGGGAAAACACATCGGTACCGAATGATTAGATTATAAACAATTCGACCTCGAAGGGTCAGGCCGTGCAGCGCACGACGATCGACGCGCCCATCTGCCTCTCGGTCATCCTCACTTCGCCGAAGTGCTTCGAGAGGAGCAGGCAAAGGGACCTGTTGTCGAGGACGAGCTTGTAGGTGTCGTGGAGCGACCCGAACTTCAGGCCCGCACGCCCCCCGGTCAGGAAGCCTATCAGGGGGGGCGCCACGCGGATGTAGCCGCCTACCATGGCCGCCTTCACCCTGGATGGCGGCTTCCCCAGGTCGCAGAAGGCGAACCTCCCCCCGCTTCGCACGGTGTGGCGTATCTCCGTAAGCGCCGTCTCGAGGTCCTTCGCGTCCCTCAGGGAGAACCCCGCGACCGCCGCGCCGAAGGTTCCAGGCCTGAAGGGGAGGGACTCGAAGACGCACTGCACACGGTCGAACTCAGGCGACCTGGAGAGCATCTTCCGCGAAGCGTCGGCGAGGACGGGGCTCCCGCCGGCCAGCGCGACCGCCCGCGACAGCGTCCCTGGGCCTGCCCCCAAGTCGAGGACGGGCGTGCTCTTCTCCCCACCGACGGCGAACGATGCGACCTCTTCCCTCATCGCCTTGTCCGAGAAGAGGGAGATGCGGCTGGAGCCCTTCTCGTAGATGGGTATTATTGCCTCCAGGGAGTCGACGACCCCCTTCCACTTCGCGTGGAGCCCAGGCCCTTCTGGTGACTCGGCCTCACTCGAGCCTGTCAAACCGTTTCATCGCGTTTGGGATGCACCCCACCACGTCGGAGGCCAGGATGTGGAGCCCCAGCTCCTTCGCGGCCTCGCCACCCGCGAGCCCGTTGATGTAGACGGCGCAGCATGCGGCCTCGAACCTTCCCAGGCCCTTCGCGGCCAGCCCCGTCGTGACGCCGGTGAGGACGTCGCCCGTCCCGCCGACGGTCATCGCGGGCGAGTGCGTGGAGTTGAGCCCGACCTTCTCGCCGTCGCTGACCACGTCGACCGGCCCCTTCACCAGGACGACGACGCCGTGCTCCCCTGCTGCCTTCTTGACGACCGCGACCCTCTCGTCGATTGCGTCAGGGACCTTCTCGCCGAAGAGCCTCTCGAACTCCCTCCCGTGCGGGGTGACAACCATCTTCGCCCTCTGGCCTTCCGCCGCCTCGAGGATCTGCGGGCGGAGGGCGTCGGCGTCCACGACCAGCGTCCGGCACTTTGCGGACAGGGTGGCGAGCGCGTTCTTCAGCTCGTTGGGGTTCTGGGGCCCCAGGCCTGGGCCTATCCCTATGCAGTCCAGGTCGGGCAGCCAGCTCGCGAGGCGGGTGGCGTTACCCCGGGTGAGCTTGCTGTCGGGCAGAGGAAAGACTATGAGGTCAGGCGAGAGCGACCTGATAGGGGTGGCCACCATGCTCGGGACCGCGAGATACACCAGGTCGACGCCCGTCCGCGCCGCGCCCATCGCGCACAGGAAGGGGGCGCCGTGGTACGTCCGGCTCCCCCCGACGACGCAGACCACCCCGTTCATCCCCTTGTGCGAGTCCCTCCTTCGGGCCGGCATCTTGCTCTTGACGTAGTCCTCGTCTATCTCGAAGGTCGAAATCGCACCCATCGGCTTTGGCGCTCCTCTAGAAGGTGTACTGCGGCTTCTTGGGCGGCTCGAGCGTCACGAGGGTCTCGATCGGGCAGTTGAGCTTCATGCGCTCCTTCAGCTTCGGGAGGGACTGCTCCAGGGACGCGATGGTGAAGATCCCCACGGGACGGGCCCTCGCCTTCTCCGCTAGCCTGACCAGCGCGTCCAGCGTCACCCCCGACCTGATCAGGTCGTCCACGATGAGGACGTGCTCGCCCTTCTTCAGGGAGCTCTTCGGGATGTAGAGGTACTTCACCGAGTCCGGGGAGTAGACCATCCGCTGCTCGTAGAACTCCTCGGCCGCCAGGTCGCGCTCGGTCTTCGCGATGGCCACGCTCACGTTGAACTCGTCCGCGATCTCCACGGCGAGGGGCACCCCGTCGACCTCCATGGTGAGGACCTTCTGCACGTGGGAGGGCTCGAACTCGCTGTACACCACCTTCGCTATCTGCTTGAGAAGGCCCACGTCGAGGACGACGCGGGTGAGGTCGTAGACCCCCTCGCCCGTGGTCCTGATGCCGTCCGTCACCATCTTCTTCAGGAGCTTCTCGCGGAAGACCGCCACGAACTTGTCAGAGCGTGAAGGGCTGGGAAGGACGTGCCCCCTGACATATCTGCTGAGGATCGGCGCCGAGAGCCCCAGGATGGCGGAGAGCTCCTTGTAGCTGTAGCTCTTCTTCAGGGTGGAGAGTAGCTCGACAGAAGATATCCTGGACTTTACCTCCGCGACGCGGCTCAAGATGTCTGCGCCCGCTTGCGCGGTGATGTAGAAAAACCTTCGCAATTCTCGTCCAGATTAACACGTTCGTGAACAGCAGGGGCTCAGGTTTCTACTGCGTCTCCTGTGCATCGAAACTAGGAACCTTTTCCGGGTATTGAATATGCTCTGCGAGGTTGGAGGCATTCTAGAGCTGCGAGGCGTAGCGATCGGCTGTCCTCGGGATTCTAGCCTATTGGAAAATAGAACACCTAGACATTCGGAAGGCAACCGACGTAGAGCTGGAAGAAGAACTCCGTTACTGGCGGCAGCGAATACGAATACTCCGACCCCACACACCACAGATAATCACCGACCGACTCAATCTGTGTGACGCTGGAGCAGCCGCTGAAGTTGCAAGTGGACCCACTACTCGTGCCGCTCGGAAGCGTTTGGATGGCCGGCGCGAAGAACAGCAGTACGACTCCGATCAACACAAGCGCCGCAAGGACTTTCCCTCCCACGCTAGGTTTCATCCTCTTTGAGATAAAGTCGAAACTCAGCGCGACTCCGCTCAGTGCGAGTAGCAGGGAAAAAGTACCGCCGGCGAACCAATAGAGCGACATAGACGAGGCTATGTCCAAGGCAAGCACGACTAGTGCTGTCACGAATAGGACTAGACCGACCTTCTGAGCTCTGCGCAACAACCCCATCGCAGCTGATGGTTTCGGTTAAACCTATTTCCGAATGGACATCCAAATCTTCACCTGTGCTCCGCCAAGCTGACGACGCTCCGCAACTCTGCAGGACTGTCGGTTGCGTCCAAGTACTTTTCGAATTTTCATGCTCTGTCACAAGTCCTGAGACCCCGTATACGGCATCCACAGGAGACGCAGTAGAACCGGGCTCAGTGCCCCAGCCAGACGCGGAGCTGCACGGGTAGGAAGCTCTTGTCAGGATAGAAGATGAAGAACCAGAGGAAGACCCCCGCCAGGAGGATGTACGCTATCAGCGGCGGGAACCAGCTCCTCGTCAGGAAGTAGGCGGCGCCTATCGCGAGCGAGGGGACGGCCGAGATGAAGTAGTAGGGATACGTGATGCGCCCATAGTAGAAGAGCACGAGGTACCCCAGGAAGACCACGAGGAACCAGATCAAGGCGAGGCGCGCCAGGTTGAACTCCCTCGTCTCGGACTCGGTGGCGAAGGTCTTGCCCCTGGTCTTCCACCAGAGGTAGGCGGTGTATCCGCCCCAGAGGTAGACGAGCCAGACCTCGAACTGGTTCGTGACGCCATAGTATCCGGCGGAGACGTAGGTGTAGCTCCCCGTCGCCCCGCTCACGCTCACGTTGGTGATGAGGTACCCGATCGGCGAGTAGTACGTCACCCAGCTCCAGGGGGTGATTGGCGTCTTGAGGAGGGTGTCGATCCATCCCTGGCTGGAGGGGGTCATCGTGAGGGAGGCCCCGTACCTGAGGATGAACTCGATCTGCCCCAGGAACGTCGTCGCCACGCCCGAGCCGAAGGCGCCGTCGTAGATCTGGAGCCCGACTACGAAGACGAGAAGGACGGGGACTACCAGCTTCGTGGTCGACACTATGATCTGCTTCCTGCTTCCCGGGGCGAAGAAGAGGTGGTAGAGGAAGAGCGCGAGGAAGAGGAAGATCGCGGTCTCCTTCGTGAGGCCGGCGAGCCCGAAGGCGATGCCCGTGAGCGAAAGGGTGCCGAGCTTCCACCAGTGCGCCTTCGCGAAGTAGAAGAGGAACCCGAGGAGCCCGAAGAAGATGGCCCCGACGTCGATGACCGCGATGCTGGAGTGGACGAAGAATAGAGTCTCGAACGCGAGGAGGAAGGCGGCGAAGAGCGAGAGGCGCTGGTTCTTGGTCACGGCCAGGCATATCCCGAAGAGCACTGGGATGCTGAACGTCCCCAGGATCACCTCGAAGATCCTCCAGCCGAAGGCGTCGTTCCCGAACATCGCGATGCCGGCGGCGATGAAGGCCTTCGAGAGGAACGGGTGCTCCAGGTTGCAGTTGTCGGCGTAGGGGGCGCACTTCTCGCCCGAGAGCATCGTCTGCGCGGCGGGCACGTAGTAGACCTCGTCCATGATGCACCCGTCCACCTGCTTGTCGGTCGCGTAGCAGGTGAGGTGTTCGTAGGTCAGCGTGAGCGGTCCTGAGGGGACGGGGTCGAGAGACCAGGTCCCGTTGTCCTGCTTTCCGGGTTGCAGAGCGGCGGTAGCCGTGGGCGAGGAGGCGAAGCCGGAACCGGGGAGTGTGGTGTTCCCGACCGCGAGCGAGAGCGAGCCTATCGCGTCGCCCCCTGTGTCGGTGACCGTCACGGCGAGGTTGGAGCCGGAGAGGCTCGAATAGACGGTGACCTGGTTGTCCCTGAGGTAACCCCCTACCTGACCGGACAGCGTGTTGGTGGCGCCGAGGGCCGGCAGGTTGATTGTGTAGAGGTGGGCCCCGAAGATGCCCGCCACGAGGATCGTCAGGAGCAAGAGGGTCTTGCGCTGCGCGGGGTAGCGAAGGACTGCGTACAGGGTGGCCAGCACCAGGGCTGCTCCTGACGCGCCGGCCAGGATTATGGTCATCGGGGAGAGGACTGCCGTGGCCACGGAGGCGGGCGCATACGCGTGCCAGCCTACGACCACGAGCTCCAAGAGGAGGTCGATGAGCGCGACCGCGGTGAGGAATACCACGATGAAGCGAAGCGCGATGTAGCGCTGCGGCGCACTCACACGACCCTCGCCCGACTAGGCCGTTATACGGGTTGCGAGGCATTCCGCCGATTCGCGCCGCAAATAATTCCTATATACCCTCTCGGCTGTCTCACGCACGAAACTGATTGTCATCGATGATATTTCGCAAGTTCGGGGAGGAGTTGAACGCCTTCCTGGGGAGGCACGTCGTGGTCATCACGGGCGAAGGTAAGGAGTACACCGGCCAGCTCGTGGGGGTCGACGAGAAGCTCAACATAGTGCTCGACAAGGTCGTCGGGGCGGGGCCCAACGTCTTCAAGGTCGCGATGAACGGGGAGAACGTCCGAGAGATCAGGCTGACAGAGAGGCCGTTCGACTACAGGGCGCTCGGCGAGAGGCTCAGCAGGGTCTTCCCCGGCCTGGTCTCCGTGAGGGAGGACATCGGGGCGATCATAGTGATGGAGAAGATCAAGGTCACCGACAAGGGGGTCACCGAGGGGGTCGGCCTCGCCGCCGACAAGGTGAAGGCGATCTTCGACGACTACATGCGCGAGCCGAAGAAGCAGCCCTAGGCGACCATGCTCGGGTACTCGATCTTGGTCGGCGCCCAGTCCTCGAGCTTGCCCTCCAGATATCGCTGGTAGGCGCTCAGGTCGAGCAGTCCGTGGCCTGAGTTGTTGAAGACGATGACCTTCGCCTGCTTCTTCTCGCGGCACCTCAAGGCTTCGTCGATCACGAACTTGATCTCGTGAGCGGACTCCGGCGCGGGGATGATCCCCTCCGTCCTGGCGAAGGTCACTGCGGCCTCGAAGACCTCCGTCTGGCTGAAGGCGACGGAGCGCATGAAGCCCTTGTTGATGAGGTAGGAGATTATCGGCGCCATGGCGTGGTACCTCAGGCCGCCGGCGTGGATGGGCGGGGTCTTGTAGTCCTTGCCGAGGGTGTACATCTTCAGCAGGGGGGTCATCCCGGCCGTGTCCCCAAAGTCGTAGGTGTACTTCCCCTTGGTCGTGTGGGGGATGGCGCTCGACTCGCAGGCCACGAAGTCCATGGGGAGCTTCTTCGCTATCTTGTCTCCCATGAGCGGAAGGCAGAAGCCGCCGAAGTTCGAGCCCCCGCCGATGTTCCCGACCATCACGTCGGGCTTGACGTCGAGCAGCTCCAGCTGCTTCTTCAGCTCCAGGCCTATGACCGTCTGGTGGAGGAGGACGTGGTTCAAGACCGACCCCAGGCTGTACTTGGCCCCTTCGTCGGCGAGGACGTCTTCGATCGCCTCGCTTATCGCGATGCCCAGGGAGCCCGGGTCGTTGGGGTCTTTCGCAAGGAGGGACCTCCCGAACTTGGTCTTGCTGCTCGGGGACGAGATGCACTCCGCCCCCCAGGTCTCCATCATCGTCCTCCTCCCGGGCTTCTGGCTGTAGCTTGCGGCGACCATGAAGACACGGACCTTGAGCCCGAAGTAGGCGCCCGCCATCGAGAGGGCTGACCCCCACTGCCCTGCCCCCGTCTCGGTGGAGAGCCTCTTGGTCCCCTCCTTCATGTTGTAGTATGCCTGGGCGAGAGCGGTGTTCGGCTTGTGGCTACCGGTCGGGTTCCCCCCCTCCCACTTGTAGTAGATCTTCGCAGGGGTCTTCAGGAAGCTCTCGAGCCTGTATGCGCGGAAGAGCGGGGTGGGGCGCGGCAACCAGCGGTACGCCTCCATCACCTCGTCGGGTATCTTGATCCACCTCTCTTGCGAGACCTCCTGCCCCACGAGCTCTTTCGGGAACAGCCTGAAGAGCGGCTCGGGCGACATGGGCTTGTGCGTGCCCGGGTCGAGCGGAGGGGGGAGCGCCTCTGGGAGGTCCGCCTGTATGTTGTACCAAGAAGTGGGTATCTCGTCCTGCTTCAAGAAGGTAGCACGCTCTTTCGGGGCGCTCATGTCGCGTGAAGTCCCCCGAGGACCTAATAACGGTTCCCGGGGATCTCGCGGTGGCCTCGCCCGGTCCACCGAAACTGCAGTTCTACTGCATCTCTCTTGCGTGATGCATCTTCGAGGCATCCATTCCGAGGATTAGCGGCTCCCCGTCGTGTTCCGCGCTCCCCCTTCACCGGTTCGCTTGCCTCGCCTTCCTTCAATGAACGGGCGAACCTCACCCGCCCCCTGCGAGAGATGTTCAGGACGGCTATGAGGTCCCTGTCCATCCACCTCCCGCACTTCTCACACCACGACTGGCGACGGTGCTCCAAGTCGCCGCGGACAGGCGATTGGAGTCTCTCCCGCATCTCGCGGTCCATCGTGGTCCCTCGCGTATCCTTCCTTGACAGCGTCATCACTGGGACGCCTTCCAATGCGGCCTTTACTCGATTTGCCTCTTCACCTCATGGAATGGCCACGAGTTCATCCTGCCCCTGAAAGACCGCCCCTGATGGTTTCCTCTACGATAGAGGTTTCGAATCCCCCCAATCTCCTCGAAGACTATCGCCTGCTTGTTCGCCTTTGCCTCCTACACTATTCGTTTCGTTACTGCATGGATGATTTGCTTCACCCGTTCGTTCCTTCTCCTGCCGTACTTCGAAGCGATTAACCGTCGGATTCTTACGTCATTACGCTTGAATGACCTTACTATGCTTCTGGAGTTTTCGGCGATTTGGACAGCCTTGCTCACGTCGTAGTAGGTGACACGCTCAGAATTTCCCACAGTAATGTTTCGGAGGTTCCTATCGATTCCAATTTATGCTGCGCAGCGAAGCAGCGAACCGAAACTCCTAAAGCAGAACCTGGGCTGGGCACCATCCTTGAGACTTGTCCTGGCCGGCTTCGGGGTGGTCGGGCAGAGCTTCGCCCGGCTCCTCATGGCGCAGGAGAAGGAGCTCGCCCTGACATACGGCCTCGTCCCGCAGGTCGTGGGGATCATGGACAGCTCGGGATGGCTGCTCGACGAGCACGGCGTCGACATGAAGAAGGCCTTGAAGTCGAAGAAGGAGACAGGGAGGGTGACCGCGAAGGCGCGCAGGGAGGAGCCCCAGAGGAAGGCCTCCGACGTGATACGCGACCTTGAGGCGGAGGTCCTCGTCGAGGCCACCCCGACCAACTTCAAGACCGGGGAGCCCGGCTTCTCGCACATGAAGGCGGCGTTCGAGAGCAGGAAGCACGTCGTGACCTGCAACAAGGGACCCCTCGCGATAGCATACTACGCGCTCCACGAGCTGGCCAGGCACAACGGCGTCCAGCTGAGGTTCAGCGGGGCGGTGGGCGGCGGGACGCCGGTGCTTGACTTTGGAAAGACGTGCTCGATGGGGGACGAGCTGATCGGGATCAGAGGAATACTCAATGGCACGTGCAACTACATACTCACCAAGATGGAGTGGGATGGCCTCGCCTTCGACGAGGCGCTGGAGGGGGCGCAGAAGGCCGGCTACGCTGAGGCCGACCCGTCGCTCGACATCGACGGCTACGACAGCGCCGTCAAGCTGGTCATCACAGCGAATCACCTCCTCCTGAGCAAGGCGGTGATCAAGGACGTGAAGGTAAGGGGCATCAGGGGGATCTCTACAAAGGAGGTGCTAAGGGCGAAAAAGGACGGGATGGCCGTGAGGCTCATCGCATCGGTGTCTCAAGAGCGCGGGCTGACCGTGGAGCCCACCCTGATAGAGCGGGACCACCCGCTGTGCATCAACGGGGCGAACAACGCCGTCGAGTTCGAGTGCGAGTATTCGGGCCCCAAGGTCATAATCGGGAAGGGAGCCGGGGGGCCTGAGACGGCGTCCTCCTTGTTGAGGGATCTGTTGGAGATAAGGGGGAGGATCAACGGGTCGGCGCAAGCAATCCCAAACTACGCGATGGGCGCGCTGAGCGGAGGTTGGAGCTGAGATGAAGGTTGTCATGAAGTTCGGGGGCAGCTCGGTAGCCTCGGCGGAGCGCATCAAGAACGTCGCAGAGAGGGTGAAGGGGAGCGGGACCGGCCACCAGGTGGTGGTCGTCTGCTCGGCGATGGGCGACGTCACCGACGAGCTGCTTGCGCTGTGCGCCGACGCCTCCAAGGGGATGGAGAAGCCTGTGGAGGAGCGGCTGGCCTCCATCCGGGAGACGCACCTCGCGGCGCTGACCGCGACGGTCAGCGACAAGTCGGTGAGGCGGCAGGTCATGGGGATGCTCAACGTCACGCTCAGCCAACTCGAGAAGCTGGCGAGGGGGAGCACTGTGCTGGGCGAGCTGACCCCGAGGTCGAGGGACGCGATCCTCGCCTGCGGAGAGAGGCTCTCCAACCCCCTCGTGATGGGCGCGCTCCTCGAGCGGGGCATGGACGCGGTATACATGACAGGGGGGGAGGCAGGGATAATGACAGACGACAGGTTCGGCGACGCCACCCCGCTCATGGAGGTCACGAAGTTCCAGGTAAGGGAGAAGCTCTCTCCGCTCCTGGCGGAGGGGAAGACCCCGGTCGTCACTGGATACATCGGGACGACGCAGCGCGGGGACACCACCACCTTGGGCAGGGGCGGCTCCGACTTCACGGGGACGATAATCGCCGCTGCTATCGACGCCGACGAGGTCTGGATCTGGAGCGACGTCGACGGGTTGATGACCGCCGACCCGAGGATAGTCGCGGACGCCCGCGTCCTGCGCGAGATCTCCTACGAGGAGGCGGGCGAGATGGCGGTCTTCGGCGCGAAGGCCCTGCACCCGCGCACCCTGGAGCCCGTGGCAGAGAAGGGGATCCCCGTGAGGTTCAGGAACACGTTCAAGCCCTCCGACCAGGGCACGGTGGTCAAGCGGAACCCCAAGCTCTACTCCAAGAACGTCGTGAAGGCCGTGGCGCTGGTGAAGGAGGTGGCGGTGATAACCGTGGCCGGGGCGAGCATGGTCGGGAAGCCTGGAAGCGCTGCCCGGATCTTCGACGTCATGGGGCGCAGCGGCATAAACGTGATGATGATCTCGCAGAGCGTCTCCGAGTCGAACATCAGCATGGTGGTCGCCAGGTCGTCCATGGAGAAGGGGGCGAACGCCCTCGAGCTGGCGCTGCTAGGCCAGGGAGGCTACAGGCACATACTCACCGAGGACGACGTGAGCGCGATAGCCATAGTGGGCGGGGCGATGAGGAGCTCGAAGGGCGTGGCGGCCACGGCGTTCGGGGCCATCTCCGCGAAAAAGATAAACATCAAGATGATCGCGTCGGGGTCATCGAACCAGAACCTCTCTCTGATCGTGGCGGAGAAGGACGCGAAGGAGACGGTGAGGGCGATCCACTCCGCGTTCAAGCTCGAGAAGCTGAACTCGCGCCAGACTTAGGCCGACGCTCGCGCGCGCCGCTAGCCGTACCTGTAGCGCACGCCCCGGCTCGGGACATCCGGCTCGAAGGAGACCATCTCCTTGGGGCCTATCTCCCCGCAGGTGCCGCACCCTACGCACGCCCCGCCGTCGAACGCGAGCGTCCCCCCGAGGACGTCCTTGACGGTCTCCCGGTACGCCAGCACGTCGAGCCCCCCCTTGTTCTCGGGTGACGAGGCGGCGAGCTTGAAGTTAGCGGTGTACAGGTCCTTGTAGGAGGTGAAGGCCCCCTTCGGCGTCACCAGCGAGAAGCAGCCGACGGGGCAGCTGGGGACCCAGGGCTTGACCGACGACCTCGAGGCCGCCTCCACGTCGACGGTTATCCGGGCGGAGGGCCCGTCGATTTGGGCCGGCGTCGCGAGGCCCGGAGACGACCTGCCGGGGAGTGCCTGGAACCTCACCTTCTTCGAGAAGAGCGAGGAAGAGAAGAGGATCCGTGGGAGCGTGCTGTATGCGAAGCCGCTCTCGCTGAAGAAGCTCTCCCTCCCAGACCTGTTGACGTCCTCGTAGAGGGGAGAGAGCATGTCCTTGTAGCGCGAGAGGTTAGAGGCCCGGAAGGAGCCCGACTCGCTCGCGAGAAGGTAGGCCTCCGCGGCCATGATTCCGCTCGCTATCGCCCTGCGCATGCCGTCGAAGAGGGGGCCGATCTTGATGAAGGCCCCCAGCGCGTCGCCCGTGGGGAGGTAGCCGCTCGCGTAGGGCTTCTTGAGCATCGCCGTGGGCCCCCTGGGGATGTTGTGCGACGAGAACTCGAGGAGCTCGCCTCCTTCCAGCAGCTCTGCGGCGTAGGGGTGGGCCTCGAATGACTCGAGCACGTCCCGGAGCGTGCCCACGGTATCGAAGCGCTCCGTGAAGGCGCGGACCATCGAGTCCAGGGACGCGACGATCCCCACCGAGACCGTCTCGCGGTTCGTGAACATGAACGCGCTCCCGCTCACCCCCAGCATGAAGTCGCCGAAGCAGTTGACGGCCCGCCCCTCGCCCTCCCTCAGCTTGAAGCGCTTGTCAACCTCCTCCCTCGGCAGGCGGAAGACGTGCTTGACCGCGTGGTAGAGCTGCCTCGGTCCGAGCGGCCCCCTGAGTCCCGCTGCTTCCACGAGGCCGGAGGTCACCCCGGCGGAGTCGATGACGAGCTTGGAGCGGATGTCTCCCCGAGAGGTCTTGACGCCGAGCACCGCCGGCTCCTGGTCGCCGCCCCACTCCTTTCCGTCGGCCTCGGTCAGGAGCGCGCTGACCGTGGTCTCCGTCATGAGCTCCGCTCCGGCGGCTACGGCCTTCTCAGCGAACCAGCGGTCGAACTCGCTCCTGGTCACGGTGTAGTTGTGCCCCGTCTGGATCTCGACCGTGAAGAGGCCGAGCCTCGCGAGGATGGAGTTCCCGTCGAGGCGATACTGCTGGTAGGTCCCCGCCCTCTGGTCGGGGGCTGACAGGATGTCGACCTCGTGGGAGAGGACCTTCCTCTCGAGCGGGGCCTCGGACTCGAACTCGGGGACGAGGTCCATCAGGCCGTGGCCCTTGGTAAAGTCCCCGTAGAGCACCCCTCCCGAGACGTTGCTCTCTCCAGGAACCCTCGCCTTCTCGAGCAGGAGGACCTTCACGCCCTTGCGCGCCAGCGTCAGCGCGGCTGCAGAGCCTCCCGGCCCTGCCCCAACAACGACTACGTCGTATTCGACGACCGCGGCACTCAAGCCCTATCGGGGAGGGCCTCGAGCGTGTCGATGAGCTTCGGCACGAAGTCGTAGAGGTCTCCGACGACGGAATACTGCGCGGCGAGGAGTATCGGGGCGTTCGCGTCGGGGTTCACGGCGAGGATCTTCTTCGCCCTTATGCCTGCCCTGTGAGGGGCCGAGCCGCTCACTCCGAGCGCGATGTAGAGGTCAGGGCTGATGAGGGTGCCCGTCTGGCCGAGCTCGTGGTCCCTCGTGATTATCCCTTCGAGCGCCTTCACCTGAGCCATCACGAGCCCCCTCGACGCGCCGATCTCCGTCTTGAGCCCCCACTTCCTCTCGATGAGCTCCTTCAGCTCGGTAGCGAGCTTGTAGGCCACGATGGGGTTCCTGGGGGAGCCGTCCGCTCCGCGGAGTATCCCCATCCCCAGGCCTATGACGACGTCGGCGTGGTCCAGGTCGACGTTGGACTTTGGCAGCTCGACGAGCTCCTTGACGGTGAGCGCGTAGGCCTTGCCCGGGCGCGGGAGCTGCACCTTCTCTATCTTTGCACTGGTCCTTCTGCTCGGGTCCCTCGCCAGAGGGGTGAAGCTTCCCGGCTTCAAGGTCGCTACCTGCGGCCGGTGGCGTGGGGTCCAGATCTTGGCGACCCTGCTCCCAAAGTCAGGCCTGACCTGTGTCATCGTCTTCGGGAACATCTCGTTGAACTTGGGGTTGAAGTAGTCCTGGACCTCAAAGTCCACGTTGTCCGTGGCGAGCCCGGAGTTCACCCTGTATGCGAGCCTCGCGGCGAGCTCCCTTCCGAACTCTGTGGCTAGGAAGATTATCGCGTATGGCTTCCTCTTGACTATCATGGCCTCGAGGGTGTCTATCATCCTCAGCGAGTGGTAGGTCCGGAGCGCGGGGTCGTCGACCACGAGCACGATGTCCGCGCCGTAGTCTATGGCCTCCTCCGGAAGGCCCCTCAGGTGGTTCCCGAGGATAAGGCCCACCAGCTTCTGGCCGACTTGGTCGGCGACCTTCCTCCCGGAAGCAAGAAGCTCCAGCGAGTCGTTCGAGAGGTGCCCGTCCTGCCGCTGCAGGAATACCCAGACGTCCTTCCAGTCGGCGAGGACCACTTTCGCTGACGTGGTGGCTGGGGCGGCGGTCGATGAGGCGGCGGTGCTCATGCCAGCAGCTCCTCGCCCAGCATCTTCAGGGTGAACGTGGTCAACGCCCCTTTCGTCCCGAGGTCGTCCTTCAGCGTCTGCGGGAGAGCGTCCGCGACGTCTCCCACCTGGAACGGCCCGTACTCCTTCCCTTCCCACGTGGTCTTGTCCACGCTCTTGGTGAAGGTGAGGCTCTTGTCGAGGGTCTTCTGTCCCGAGGGCGCCCCCATGATGATTGCGGGACCGACGATCACGGCGGAGCCACCGAACCCGAGCCTGGCCGGGTCCGCCCCCAGGATGTCGGCGGTCCACTTCATCGGCTCCGTCACCTTCCCCTTGTAGTAGTTCTCGATCACACGGTTGAAGTCGACGGATTGGATCGTCTTTGCCACGTACTCGGGCGCGAAGGTCATGAGGCACGGGGCTTCTATCTCCAGCCTCTGGATGGACCTCCCGATCCTCCTCCCGGCATGGATCCGCAGCGAGTCCGGGTCGACGTCCAGCTCCTCGACGTATGTGGCGTGGGGGAGCTCGATTCCCATCTTCTGGGAGACCACCTCGGCGACCTGGGGGCCGACGCTCCCCGTCTCGCCGTCGGTCGTCCGGATGCCGGCGACTACGACGAACTTCGTGACGTTCGTCCTCTCGGTCCTAAGCCTCGCCACGGCCTCGTCCCGCGAAAGGTTGCCCTCGACGAGGTGCCCTACTATCGAGGTCCGGGTTCCTGGCTCCTCGTTGTAGACCTTGTTCGGCAGGAGGTTCTGGTCGTAGAGTTCTCGCGCCTTCGCCTCGATCTCCTGCGTCGATGCGCCGCTCGTGATCAGGCTGATCAGCGTGTCGAAGGGCGTGACGTGCTTCTCGTATATCTTGAACACCGCGTGGCCCACGGCGTACGAGGTCGCGACGGTGTCCGAACCCGCCAGCCTCGGGTCGCTGAGGATTATCTCCTCGTCGACGCCCGTCGCCTGCGCGTTGAAGAGCGGCGTCAGGATGGGCTTCAGCCTCGCGTCCGGACCCATGCTAAGGGTGACTATCTTCCCCCCTACGCGCCTCTTCAGGTAGTCTGCGGCCTCCATGGCGGTCGTGTCGTTTGGGTTGACGACCATCTCCATCGCGTCACGCTGGACGATGTTGTCGACCCTGACGACCTTGGCGGTCCTCGCAGGGACGCCCTTCACTAGTGCTATGACAAGCAATGCGTCACCCCGGCCAACATTCCGGCCATAAAAGTATTGAGGGAAAAGAGGAATCGCGGATGGACTTTCGTCAATCGGTTGAATCTCTTGAATATGTCCGCTCACGAAATGCCGTCGCTCGTGGGGGCTACAGGGAGCGTTCGATCGCGGCGATGCCTTCGCGGATCGTCTTGGCGCCCCTCGAAAACTGCGCCTTCTCCTCCTCGTTGAGGTCGATCGGCAGAATCTTCTCCACCCCGTTGCCCCCGAGGACGAGGGGGACCCCGATGCAGAGCCCGCTCACGCCGTACTCCCCCTCGAGGTAGGCGGAGGCAGGGATGACCTCGTTCCGGTCCCACGCGATGGCCTTGACCATCCTCACGACCCCGTTCGCGGGGGCGTCCACCGTGGCCCCCTTCTTGGAGATGACGTCGATGGCGATCCGTCTCGTCGCCTCTATGGCCTGGGCGACCTGGGTCTCGTCCATCAGCTTCGTCAGCGGGACCCCGCCTATCGACGTGTACCTAGCCAGGGGGAGCATGCTCTCGCCGTGCTCTCCGATGACGAGGGAGGTGACGGACGAGTGCGAGATGTCCAGCATCTCAGATATGGTCGACTTGAACCTCGAGAGGTCGAGGATGCCGCCCATCCCTACAACTCTTCCCTTCGGGAACCCCGTCTTCCTGAGGACGACATAGTTCATGACGTCCATCGGATTGGTGACCGTGAGCGCGATGCACTCGGGGGCGTGCTTGGCCACCTCCTTCGCGACCGCAGAGACTATCCCCGCGTTCTTCTCGAGAAGGTCCATCCGCGTCATCCCCGGTTTGCGCGCCAGCCCCGCGGTTATCACGACGACCTTCGACCCGCGTAGAGACGAGAAGTCCGTCGAACCCCTCACGTCCACGTCCACTCCCGTCTCGGCGATCTTCTGAGAGATGTCCATGGCTTCCCCTTCAGCCAGGCCCGGCAGGATGTCGACCAGCGTCACGTCGTCGATCCCGGCGGAGGCCACCTCGAGCGCCGCCTGGGCGCCGACCCGTCCAGCGCCAAGGAAACCGATCATTTCAGTGTCAACCTCCGCTCCGGGCGCGACAGCACCTCGAGGTGAGTAAAAAAGCTAGCAGTGCCTTGCCGAATCCGTCTCTACAGCCTCAAACCGTAGGACTGGGCAAAGTCCTCGAACTGCACGAACTGCTGGAGGAACATAATGCCCTTGTCGCTGATCTTGTACTTTGCGTTCTTCTCCAGCGTCTCCTCGAGGAGGAGGCCGGCGCCGACGAGCTCCACGATGAGCTTCGCCATCCTGCTGTATGAGACGTTCCCGCGCCGGAGAAGCGTCGTTATCCCTACGCCCTGCCCGTCCTGATTCAGGTCCCGGGCGGTCGCCAAGATGTCGGCGATGATCTTGCCCTGGGTTCTATACTGGGGCATTCAGCAACTCTCCTGGCTTCCTGAACGAGAACTTCAACACCGGGACGAATAGCGCAACTAGTCCAACTTCCCTCATCAAAAGCTGCAACAATGTTAACAATGCCATGTCCGGGGCGGCGAGAGAGACCCACCAACCGGCGGCGATCATCCCCAGGCCCGTAGCGATGAAGAGGGTGTTGGGGTTCCTCGTCTTCGAGTAGGACAGGGCGGTCTCCAGGACCCCGTAGAGTATGAAGTAGAACGAGAGGCTGCGAAGGACCGTCTCGACGCTGGTAGGGCTGACCGCGAAGATCGGCAAAAGGATGAGCAGCGGCCCGAGCCGGCGAGAGACTACCACGTCCAGGACGTGGGAGAACGCCAAGAAGAAGTAACCCACGGCCTGCAGGAACATACCCGCGATCAGGATGGTCCCGAGCGAGACCTCGAGCACCGGGATGCTGGCGAACGCTCCGATGCCTTCGAGCCCCTCGAGGACGAACCCGGAGCCGAGGAAGACGAACGCAGCCGCGAGCCTGAGCATGGAGGAGCTGCTCGTCTCGCGCACACCTTTGTACGCGACGAGGGCGATCGAGAAGGCGACGAAGGCCCCTATAAACTGTAGGGCGTTCTCGAACATAATCAGGTCTGACACCACAGGCCTTCCCTGTGGGTTCGAGTCGCCGACAATATAAAAGCTTGATGCAGCAGCAGTCGACTTCTGCGAGCCGACGGGAGGGGGCAGATTCGAACCTTAGAGGGGCCTAATGTTCCACAAAAGCTAAATACGAGTATAAGATTTGCAACTTTGGCTCAAGCCCTCCGGTGTATTGCTTGTCATCTGAAAGAGATTTCTCAAGACTGATGAAGTTGCAACGGGCGCTGGACAAGTGCCCTCGTTGCGGCAAAGGCCCGATGGTCGTCGACAACGCGGGCGGAGAGCTCGTCTGCAGCAGTTGCGGTTTTGTGGTCAAGGACAAGATAGAGGAGACCGGGCCCGAATGGAGGGCATTCTCCAAGGACGAGAAGGACGACCGGTCGAGGGGCGGGATCCCAACCTCGATAGCGATGCACGACATGGGGCTGGCGACGGTGATAGGCGCCTTGAACAGGGACGCGTCTGGCAAGTCCCTCTCGGGATCGATGAAGGCCACCGTCGAGAGGCTGAGGACGTGGGACAGCAGGAGCCAGGTGCACGAGCCCCAAGACAGGAACCTGAGGCAGGCGTTCAGCGAGCTGGACAGGCTCTCGGACAAGCTCTCTGTCTCGGACGCTGTCATCGAGAAGGCCGCATACATCTACAGGAAGGCCCTGGAGCGCGGGCTGGTCAGGGGAAGGTCGATCTCAGCGATAATCGCAGCTTCTCTCTACGCCGCCTGCAGGGACAGGGAGACCCCTAGGACCCTCAAGGACCTCGCGGTGGTCTCCAACGTCAAGAAGAAGGACATCGCCAGGTGCTACAGGCTTCTGCTGAAGGAGATGGACATCAAGATGCCCGTGGTCGACCCCACGAAGTGCGTCTCCAGGATAGCATCGAGGGCGCAGCTCTCCGAGAGGACGAAGAGAAGGGCATTAGAGATACTCAAGAAGGCCGAGGAGGCGCGAATCTCCGCGGGGAAGGACCCCATGGGCCTCGCCGCCGCTGCGCTGTACGTGTCGTGCACCCTGGAGGGCGAAGACAAGACCCAGAGGGACGTCGCAGAGGCCGCCGGAGTGACAGAGGTCACCATCCGGAACAGGTACAAGGGGCTACGGTCGGCGCTCGGCATCTAGCAGGGTTCAGCCCTCCTCTCTCACGGACGCGCGCAGAACGGTAAATGGAGCCCCATTCCATAACCCGTAATATATCAGGAATATGAGTCACCATACGTAGCATATTCTTGGGTGACGTAGCGCAGAGCGACGACGGAGTCAATCCCGATGCTAGTGCGAACACCGTCGCTCTCGTCAAGCTCGTCACGGAGATAGGCCCCGGCATTGCCGAGATATCGAGGCGTTTGGGGCAGTTCAAGGAGAGCGTCAGGTATCGCTACAAGGAGAAGATAGTCAAGCGCGGCTTCGCCATCAAGGCAGAGCCAGACTACAGCGCACTGGGGCTGAGGAGGATCGTCATGAAGCTCAGCGTCTCAGACGAGTATGCCACGCGTGCGTCGAAGGTCTTCGAAGCCATGGGCGACCTCTCCTTCCTGGTCGCCTACGCGGGCACCATGCCCAACGGCATCTTCTTGGCTCAAGCCGCGGTCCCGGTTGAGTTCACTGCGAAGTTTCACTATTTCATGGGGAGTCTAAGGGACAAGGGGGTCTTCGCTTCAGTCGAGCTCTTCGACTGCGATGTGCACAGGGTCGCACCCATGCGGGCCGAATGCTTCGACTTCGACGACGGCGTCTGGGACTTTGACTGGAGCAACCCGCCCCCTCTTGACGAGAGGGCTGCGCGAGGCACGGTCTCCGAGAGGAAGAGAGTCGACAAGGTGGACCTTCTGATCCTCAAGGAGCTCTCGAAGGACGGTGATCGCTCTCTTATGCAAGTCCAGACGGCAATCAAGCAGATCAATGGCGTCGACATCAACTACAAGACGCTGGGCTGGCACTACGCGCACCACGTTTTGAATCAACGGCTGGTCACACACTACACGATCGGCTGGCACCACCTCAACTACGATTTCGAGCGCGAGAGAGACGTTGGGTTCGCGAGATACGATTACCTTGGGGTCGCGCTCTTGGTCCGCGACGTCAACGGACAGGAAAGGATGGTGCTGAGGGACCAGATGAGCCGTCTGCCGTTCCTCTGGTCAGAGGCGGTGGGGGGCACCTACTTCTCGCAACTCTTCATCCCTCTCAACATGGCGAACGAAGCCCTCGAGCACCTCAAGAAGGTCCTGAAGCCCTTCGGCACGAGAGCAGAGGTATTTCTGCTCGACAAGCGGGAGATGAAGTATTTCACGATCTGCTATAAGCAGTGGGACGAACCCAAGGACTGCTGGGCCTTTTCAACGGCACAGCTACTGCGGCTCCTCGAAGAGTCTGTCCTGAAGGTTGGGTAACGGACTGTCCGGCGGCTAGCCTACTCTTCCAGCCACCTCTAGCGCGCTCAGGTGCACTCCGAACGCAGTCAGTGCCACAGATGCGACAGAGAAGGCCGCGAGCCCGTACCTGATCTTCTGGTCGAGTTCCATGCCCGAGTCTTGGGAATCTTTATTTATAAATCTGCGCTTTGCATGACGAATCCTCCATTTCGCCCATGCGTATGCTAATCCCGTTTGGACCAGGCATAGCCGAGGCATGGCCAGCCGCAGGCGGGGCCCGTGCGTATTCTAACAGCAGCTCACCGCTTGCCGCGCGTGACGCGTTTGAGCAGCTCGTTGACCACGATGAGCGTCGAGGGCAACCCCAACAGGAAGACGATGTCGAGGGTCGGGATGACATCGAGGAAGCTCCCGGTGTTGGAGGTCCAAGAGACCCCGAAGAGGCCCTGAGCCATGAAGGAGAAGATGCTCCCCACATAGTTGACTGACCAGTGGAGGAGGACGCTCGTCTGGAACCCATACTTGATGTAGAGATACCCCAACGCGAGCCCGGCGAGGGCGGCCTCGCTGACCTTTCCGGGACCCCAGCCCGCTCCGGAGGCGTAGTGCGCATATCCGAAGATGAACGAGGATAGCAGGAGGAAGGCGTAGACGACAGGGCGTATCGCCCTGACCTCCAGCGAATCCGACTGGTCGTCCTGGAACATCGCGGGGCTGGTCTCCCTGAAGGAGTGTACGGTCTTCACGTCGTCGACTTCGTCGATGTCCCAGATCGACGAGGGGCGCCAGATCGCCCTGGCCATATTCACCGGTGAGAGGCCTCCGAACATGATTATGGCGAGGACGAGCACGGGGACGCCTATCATGATCATCCTGAACGTGGTCTCTTCGAGGAGGGGAGCGAGCGTGAAGTTCACAAGCAGGGAGAACGGGTCTCCGTTGAGAGACCCGGTCGAGACTCCGGCGTCGGTCTGGACGGTGTCGACGAGGACGGTCACGAAGCTGGTGGCGCCGAGGAGGACCATGGTGGCGGTGAGCGGGTTCGTGAATAGAGCCTGGTATCCGTGTGAGACCGAGGCGCGGAGCGCCCGGAACAGTCCGGCGCCCTGCCTCGCCGCGAGCAGGAAGAATCCCAGGTAGATCGCCGAGAAGACGACAAAGAGGCCACCCAGGTTGCCGACGACCGGGATCACCACGGTCGCGAAAACGAAATCAAAGTTGAGACCGCTGACGGGCGTCGAGGAATTGACGCTATTGGAGAGATGGACCCCATACACGGTATAGAGCCCAGCCGGGAACGAGACCAGCGCCATCGCCACGGTGAAGATGATTACCGCGACGAAGAAGTACAACCAATTCGGTTTTGGCGAAGACCGCGAGTCGCCCGTCTCCGAGGGAGGCTGCTGAAGTGCCCTTGTCTTGGAGGAGGACAAGTCGGCTATGGGTCTCGGCTGTCGGCAGGCTGTTCTTCGCTTTTGGCCCTGGCCCGCTCGTCCTCGCTCCGCCTGTCCTCGAGATAGACGTACCCCTTGTATCCGCAATTCTTGCAGTAATAGTCCTGAGGTACGAGCCATCCGCCGAGCTCGCTCCCATTGGAGAGCGGAGAGAGGCAGTTGACGCAGAGCTTGGTCACCGGCTTGCTCGGGTTCCTCCTCACGATCCGGGGCATCCCTTCGTCTGCGTCCTGAGACGGCGGCAACTGGTTGGCGTTGCGCAGGCGCGTCCCTAAAACCCTTTTCGCGCCCCTGGCGGCCGATCAACCAGGGAAATTGGCGACCTCGACGTGCACTAGGAAGCTGAAAGCCTGCCCGTTCACGAAGGTCCCCGAGATGGCCATCGGGTACACCTCGTCGGCGTTGAAGGAGAGGTTCGACAGGATGATCTCGGTGCTGGAGACATATCCCGGCGGCCTCAAGGGGGAGCCCGAGGTCACGCTTCCGAATCGGAACGTCTGCGAGCCGCCGTCGAGCGCGAGGACTGCCTTGACGGTCGCGACGGGGCTCCCCCCGAGGGGGACCGTTAGCGTCACGTTCAACTGCGGGACGGCGGGAATCGTCGACTCGACGTCCGCGACCGAGACCACCTCCAGGGGGACCGAGGGACCGCACGACTCGTGCGGGTATCCCAACTGCGACTGGCTCACTAGCCTCGCTGATAGCACGCGCTGCGACCCGGTGACGTTGACAAGGATCTCTGAC
>Ga0307372_10001013_pt1 | contig 49253 bp, 42 predicted proteins | sample OX1MG_FD_202533 | JGI IMG/M metagenome (GOLD analysis project Ga0307372, IMG submission 202533) | Soil microbial communities from Risofladan, Vaasa, Finland - OX-1 | ecosystem: Environmental > Terrestrial > Soil > Coastal area > Acid sulfate soil | place: Finland: Risofladan, Vaasa | collected...
AGAAGTTCCTCGTCATGGCCCGTGACATCCAGCGTCACCCCGTGCGCGGCACCGTTGCGCACGTGGACTTCCAGGTGGTCGACCCCAACGAACCCGTCGTGGTCGAGGTTCCGCTGCACATCATCGGTGACGCCGTCGAAGTGCGTCACGCCGACTGGGAAGTCGACCAGCAGTTGTTCTCCATTGAAGTACGCACCCGACCCGACCAGATCCCGACGCACATCGACTGTGACATCTCCGAGCTCAAGGTCGGCGGCACGATTCGTGTTGAAGACCTCCAACTGCCAAAGGGCGTCGAGCCCGGCGGCGACCCGACGGTCTCGGTCGTGACGTCTCGTCCTGGTCGCACCACGGCCCCCGTGAAGGCAGCCGCCGACGAGATCGAAATCGCGGCGGAATAGTACGTGGCGCTCCGGCGCTTTCGCGACCACGACCGACGCGGGAGTGCGAGCACACTGGTCATCCTCGGACTGGCCAATCCCGGTTCCGAATACGAAGGTTCACGACACAATGTGGGTGGCGACGCGGTGCGGCTCGTCGCCGAACGTCGAGGCGTGAGCCTAAAGCACGAGGGCCGTCAGCGCGCTCTCAGCGCTACGTTGCCCACCGAGCGCGGACCGGTCACCTTGGCCGTGCCGACGACCTTCATGAATGAATCGGGCGCCGCCTTGCAACCGCTCCTGCGCCGAACCTCACTGGACGATTACTCACGGCTCGTCGTGGCCCACGACGAGTTAGATCTTGAGCCGGGACGCCTGCAGCTGAAATTCGGTGGTGGCCTCGCGGGACACAACGGACTGCGCTCCATCGCCAAGACCCTCGGTACGAACGACTTCTCTCGCCTGCGTATTGGTATCGGCAAACCTCCCACCAAGGAACAAGGAGCCGACTATGTGCTTCAGCGTCCGACGGGCGCGCGCAAAGCGGCCATGGCGGAATATGTCGCCGAGGCCGCTGACGCCTTGGAAACGCTCCTCGACTATGAGTTTGAGGAAGCCCAGCAACGTATCAACCGATCGTGAGCGAAGCCACCGGCCTTCGTCGCGTCCTCGATCGCGTCGCACACGCGGTGCGCGCGGAAAATGCCCGCGGCACATTTCTTCCCAGTTCCTACGCGACGCCGCTCTCGGTTGCGGCCCACGCGCTTGAGAACGAATTCACCATCGCGGTCACCGCAACGTCCAATGAAGCCGAGCTGCTACATGACGCAGTGGCCGCACTGCTCGGCCCCGACGACGAAGTCGCCTTGTGGCCCGGTTGGGATACCCACCCACTTGAAAGGGTCAGTCCCGATAACCAGGTCATGGCGACCAGAACGCTACTGCGCTGGCGCGTGGCGAACGGCAACACTCCGCGTGTCATCATCGCCTCGGCGCGTTCGATCGCCCAGGTGTTGTCACCGGAACCGATCATCGATCCGATCGTCGTTCGCCGAGGTAGCGAACTCGACCGCGACGAGTTCATCGCGTCGCTCGCGCGAAGCGGCTATCGCCGCGAGACCTTGGTCGAACACCGTGCCGAATTCGCGGTTCGCGGCGGCATCGTCGACCTCTGGCCCGCCCAGGGCTACGAGCCGATTCGACTGGACTTCTTCGGCGACGAGATTGAACGATTGACGTCGTTCGACATCGCCAATCAACGTTCGTTGCACGACCTCGACGGGGCGGTCGTGGCCCCGGCGCGCGAATGGCTTTTGGGCGTCGACGCTCGCCACCGCGCCGAGCGCATGATCGATGATCGACCGTGGGGTCGTTCCACGTTCGACCGACTGGCGACGGGACAACTCTTCGACGGCATGGAAGGGTGGATGCCGCTCTTCGTCGACGAACCTCGAACGCTGATTGACGAGGTCGTCGGGGCGACACTGCTCGTCGTCGAGCCCGACCGAGTCAGTAGTCGCCTCGTCGATCTACTCGATGAAGAGCGAGAACTCACCGACGCGGTGGCTGCGACGTGGCGCGCGACATCGGAGATTCCTCTCCTGCACCGGACGTGGTCGGAGGTGCTCGAAAGTCGAATCGACATCGCCCTCGACGCCTCGCTTTCGGGTGCGAGCGACTCGCTCAATCTCACGTCGCCGCCGATCGTCCAGGGAGACGCCGCGCGCATCGCGGCTCACGTGCGGGGTTGGTCGACCACTCGACGCGGTGTGGTTCTCACGTCGAACGCCGCAGCCGTCGAGCGCATGGCCGATCAACTGCGTGGTGAGAGCCTGGACGTCTCGACGGACCCCACCAAGGTGCTCGACGTGCGACTCACCGTCTTGGAGAGTTCGCTACCCGCAGGTTTCAGCATTGACGAACCCGAGATCGTCGTATGGAGCGAAAGTGACCTGACCGGGCGAAAGACCGTGCACCGCGCGGCACGCACGCGCTCTCGTAACGTCGATGGGTTCTTCGATGACCTGGCGGTCGGCAGTCTGGTGGTACACCGCCAACACGGCGTCGCTCGTTTCTCCGGTACGACCACCAGGGCGATCAATGGCACGACGCGCGACTACTTGATCCTCGAGTTCAAGGACGGGCGAAGTTACTGGCCGACCGAGATGATCGACGCGCTGACGCCGTACTCCGGTGGGGAACACCCCGCGCTCTCGCGCATGGGTGGCGCCGAATGGCAAAAGACTCGCGCCAAGGCACGCGCCGCCGCCTTCTTAGTCGCCCAGGAGTTGGTCGACCTGTATCGCCAACGAACCGTCGCCGTCGGCCACGCCTTCGGCGTCGACACCGAATGGCAACGCGAGATGGAAGACCTCTTTGCATTCACTCTGACCGCCGATCAGGCACAAGCGATCGAGGACGTCAAGGCCGACATGGAGCTGGCGCGTCCCATGGACCGATTGGTGTGCGCCGACGTCGGCTTCGGCAAGACCGAAGTCGCGATTCGCGCCGTCTTCAAAGCGGTCCAAGACGGTAAACAGGCCGCGGTGCTCGTGCCGACGACGCTGCTCGCCAGTCAACACTTCGCCACCTTCGCCGACCGATACGCGGGTTTTCCGGTAAAGGTCGCCATGCTCAGTCGATTTGTCGACGACGCCGAGGGCAAAGAGACGATCGCTGGGCTGCGAGACGGCAGCGTCGACGTGGTGATCGGCACGCACCGTTTGCTGTCCGAGACCGTCGGCTTTAAGGACCTCGGTCTACTCGTCGTCGACGAAGAGCAGCGCTTCGGAGTGACGCACAAGGAGTCGATCAAAGCGCGTTCGATCGGCGTCGACGTCTTGACGTTGAGCGCCAGTCCGATCCCGCGAACGCTCGAAATGGCCTTCGTCGGTATCCGTGACCTGTCGATGATCACCACGCCGCCGGCCGATCGTCGACCGATCCTCACACACGTGGGCGAGTTCAATGAGGCGGCCGTCGTCGAGGCGATGCGCCGCGAGCTCTTGCGCGAGGGACAAGTCTTCTTCGTGCACAACCGGGTGTCCGACATCGACCAGGTGGCTCGACGACTCGGGCAACTCGTGCCCGACGCGCGCATCGCGGTCGCACACGGACAGATGGACGAAGGCACGCTCGAACGCGTGATGGTCGACTTCTGGCAGGGTCGATTCGACGTGCTGGTGTGCACCACCATCGTGGAATCGGGCATCGACCTGCCGACGGTCAACACGTTGATCGTCGATCGCGCGGAGCGACTCGGTCTCGGACAGTTGCACCAGCTGCGAGGCCGGGTTGGGCGAAGCGGCCAGCGCGCCTACGCCTACCTCTTCCACCCGGCCGACCAGGTGCTCTCCGAAACGGCGTACGAACGACTTCGAACGATCGGCGACAACACCGCGCTGGGCAGCGGCTTCAAGATCGCCATGCGCGACTTGGAGATCCGAGGCGCCGGGAACCTCCTCGGTCACGACCAGTCGGGTCCGGTCGCGGCCGTTGGCTACGACCTCTACGTGCAACTCGTCGCCGAAGCGGTGGCCGACGCGAAGGGCTTCGTGGTCCCCGAAGTGGTACAGATCAACCTCGACGTGCCGGGTGAGGCCCACTTGCCGAAGCCCTACGTGGAAGCCGACGACGCCCGACTGGAGGCCTACCGTCGACTGGTCGGCGTCACCTCATTGGACGAACTCAACGACCTGCGCGACGAATGGTTGGACCGCTACGGACCACTGCCCACACCCGTTCAGGGTCTGCTCGAACTGGGCGAACTGCGCCTCGAGTGCATCGACCTCGGGGTGCGTTCGGTCGTCGTACTGCCGGCGCGCGTCGGCATCCGCACGAAACCGGTCGTCAAGATCTCGCCGCTGGAACTGTCACTCAGCCAACAGATGCGCGTTCGTCGAACCCTTGGGTCCCGGGTCTATGACGAAGGGACCAAAGAGTTTCGACTCGAAGTCTCGAACGAGGGTGTGAGTCCGCATGCGCTGCTCGAATTACTGCGTTCCCTGGTCGAGGTGTCTGAAGAGGTCAACTCCTGATTCGGTAGAGTTGCGTGGTGCGCCGTCTCATTGCCCTGTTGGTCATAGCTCTAGCCGGGGCCACGCTCTACGGTCTCAGCAGTAACTCCTCGGGCATCTCGGTCAACGGTTCGACGGTCTCGAGTTCGACCTTTCGCGCCGAGTTGGCGGCGATCACGTCCAATCCCACGCTGGGCTGTTACATCGCGGCGTTGGATCCCGCGAGTTTCGCGCCGGGCAGCGGAGGCGCGTCAATGGTCGCCGGCGGTGCCGCCGCCTGGGCCAACTTGCGCGTCGAAGGGATCGCGATCGACCAGTACGCGGCGAAGTCTTTGCACTTCCACCCCGACGCCGCGACGTTGGCGAAGGCGCAAACGTCGCTGGAAGGCGAGTTGAGCGCCGCCGCGACCTCGGCGAGTCAGAGCAGTCAAAGTGCACCATGCACCGGGACTTCGGCGGAGGCCCTGGCCGAGATGCCGAACGAAATGCGCAACTTCGAGATCGCCTCCCAGGCGGCCTCACTCGATCTCGTGGCGAAACTCGACACGACGGTTCCGCTCACGTTGACCTCGATGAAGCAATACTTTTCGGCACACATCTCGGACTACGACACGATCTGCGTGAGTGTCGCGTTGGTCCAGCCGACGCAGGTCACGGCCTTCAATGCGGCCCAAGCGGAGGGGATGAGCGTCGCCGACCTGGCGAAGAAGTTCTCCGCTGACCAGACGGCGTCCAAGGGCGGTGCCTATGGATGTTACGCACCGGGGAACTCGAGCTTCACCGCAGTTCGTTCAGACACGATCTCCACTGCGCTCAACTCGTTTCCCAAGACGCCGCAGTACATCAACGACAACGGTTCGGAGGCCGCGTTGTTCGTCGCGCCCACGAAGCGCACCCCGAATACGTTCGCCAAGGCCGAGAGCACAGTTCTGAGTGACGTCGAGAGCGCGAACGCCAGCTCAGCCAACACCGAGAAGTCACGAATCCTCTACTACTCGGCGATCGCCATCGATCCGTCCTTCGGTCGCTGGGGACTCAGTTCGAGCGGTCCGACAGTCTTCGCGCCCGCGACGCCGTCGAGCAGTGTCGTGGATTCGACGACGGTGTCGGCGCTCGGCGGCGGCGCGTCCACCTATAAGTGAAGCCCGTCGTTCGAGTCGTCGGACTCGGTCCCGGTGACGCCGAACTCCTGACGCGTCGAACCTTCGACCTTTTGCGCGACGCTCCCGTCGCACGCCTTCGAACGCGCGTACACCCGGCGGCCGCGGCCTTCGTCGACCTGGCCAGCTACGACGAGCTCTATGAGAGCGCTGAGTCCTTCGAGGAGCTCTACGACGCGATCGCGGCCGATCTGATCAAGCTTGCTGGCACCGCTCCCGACGGCGAAGTCGTCTACGCGGTGCCTGGTTCTCCCGTGGTGGCCGAACGCACGGTCGAGCTGTTGCTCGCCTCAGATGACGTCACCACGGTCCTCGAGTCGGCCGTCTCGGTCATCGACATCGCGTGTGCCGCATTGGGAAAGGATCCAATGGCTTGCGGCCTGCGTATCGTGGACGCCCTCGCCAACGTCGTACCGTTACGTGGTCCGGGTCCACTCTTGATCTTGCAGACCTACTCCTCCGAGGTCTTGGCGAGCGTCGCCGATCGTCTGCCCGCTACGACGGTGGTCACGGTGTTGCACCACGTCGGGCTGAGTGATCAGGTGATCGTTGAGATGCCAGCGAGCGAGTTGGTCTCCTTTGGCGAGGTCGACCACTTGACCTCGCTCTGGGTCGAGGGCCTGCGCACAGCCGGTGAGGCGATGGACGACCTCGTCGACTTCATGCGTCGACTTCGTGCGGAATGTCCGTGGGACCAGGAGCAGACTCACGCGTCGTTGACCCGACACTTGCTCGAGGAGGCGTACGAAACGCTTGACGCGCTGGAGGCCTTCGTGCGCGTCGACGAAGGCGACGCCACCGATGAAACGGCCCACGTAGAAGAAGAACTCGGTGACCTCCTGTTCCAGATCGTCTTTCACGCCGAACTCGGCGACGAAGAGGACCTCTTCAATCTGGCCACGATCGCTGACGCGGTGCGCGACAAGCTGACCGGACGCCACCCCCACGTCTTCGGTGACGTGCAGGTGAGTGGTTCTGATGAGGTGGCGCAACGTTGGGAGATGCTCAAGCGCGATGAGAAGGGCCGCGAGAGCGTCACCGACGGCATCGCGTGGCAACTGCCAGCGCTGATTCTCTATACGAAGCTGCTGCGCAAGGCCGCGCAAGTGGAACTCACCGGCAACGCTGAGACCTCACGCGACAACGCCCTGAAAGCGCTTGGCGCATTGTCGTTGGAGCGTGACAGCGTTGATGACGCGACATCGTCGTCGGACGTGGACGCCAAGTGGGGTGACGCCATCGTCGCCTTGGTGGAGATGGCCCAGTGGGCCGGTGTCGATCTCGAGGGAGTCCTACGTGAGCGCGCGCGTCAGTTGCGCGACGAGATACGCAACGTCGAATCAACTTCGGAGTGAATTTTCGAGCCTAGTAACGTTGAAGCAAAACCAAGAGGAGAAGCGTAATGAGCGCGATTGAAATTGTTCTGGGACGCCAAATCCTCGATTCGAGAGGCAATCCGACGGTCGAGGTCGATGTCCACCTCGAATCCGGCGTTTCGGGACGTGCCGTGTCGCCGTCGGGCGCATCGACGGGCAAACACGAAGCCGTGGAACTACGTGACGGCGGCGAAGCCTGGGGCGGCAAGGGCGTACAAAACGCTGTCGACTACGTGAACGGCGAGATAAATGACCTCCTCGAGGGCTTCGACGCCGAGGACCAGCGCGCCGTGGACTTCGCGATGATCGATCTCGACGGTACGCCCAATAAGGCGCGACTAGGCGCCAACGCGATCCTCGCCGTGTCGTTGGCGACCGCCAAGGCCGCCGCCATCGAGTGCGACCGACCGCTGTTTCAGTACCTCGGCGGGGTGAACGCCCACGTGCTGCCCGTGCCGATGATGAACGTGGTGAACGGCGGCGCGCACGCCAAGAACTCGATCGACTTCCAGGAGTACATGGTGATGCCGATTGGCGCCGCGACCTTCGCCGAGGCGCTGCAGTGGGGCACCGAGACCTACCACGCACTGAAGAGTCTCCTCACCAAACGCGGCCTTTCGACGCTGGTCGGTGACGAAGGCGGTTTCGGCCCCGACCTCCCGGACAACGAAACCGCGGTGAAGGCGCTCGTGGAGGCGATCGAGTCAACCGGTCGCACGCCTGGACGCGATATCGCCATCGCGCTCGACCCGGCCGCCTCGGAGTTCTACCGTGACGGCGCGTATCACCTCGAGGGCGAAGGTCGCGTGCTCTCGAGTGACGAGATGGTCGACTACTGGGCCGACCTCGTCGATCGTTACCCGATCGTTTCGTTGGAAGACGGCATGGCCGAAGAGGACTGGGACGGTTGGGTCTCGTTGACCAAGCGCATTGGTGAAAAGTTGCAACTCGTCGGCGACGACAACTTCGTGACGAACTCGACGTTGTTGCAAAAGGGAATCGACATGGGCGTCGCGAACTCGATTCTCGTGAAGTTGAATCAAATCGGCACGCTGAGTGAAACGCTCGACACAGTTCGTTTGGCAATCGAAAATCGTTACAGTGTTGTGATTTCCCACCGTTCAGGTGAGACTGAAGACACCACCATCGCCGATGTAGCCGTGGCGACGAACGCCGGTCAGATAAAAAGCGGTGCGCCGGCACGTACGGACCGAGTAGCGAAGTACAATCAATTGCTGAGACTTGAGGAACAACTCGGGGATCAGGCCCGTTTTCTTGGTGCATCGTCTTTGTCGGGGGCGGCAGGTGTCAGCTTCAAATAAATCCGTAACTCGTGATCGCAACCACTGGATGGTGCCTCTCGCCGTCGCGACGGCCATCGTGATGCTCGTCGGATGGTTCCCGTTGACTTCCATTTGGCACCAGCAGAGTGAACTCAATTCCACTACCGCGCAGATCAACGCGATCAAGGCTCAGCAGCACGCGTTGACGATCGAAGCCAAATCGATCGACTCGAAGTCCGCGGCGATACTCCTGGCTCGAGAGCAGTACCAGCTCGTCTCGCCCGGCCAGAGCCTGATCCAGGTCCTTCCCGGCGTCGGACCGAACAGCGCCGATCAGACCACGGGTGACCCCGGACTGCAGCCGCTCGTCTCACCATCGTCGGTGTCGTCGTTGGCGACGACGCACAACACCTCGTCGAAACAGCATTCCTCGGCCAAGGCTTTCCTTTCGCGCCTCGTGCGCACCTTAGAGTTCTGGCGTTGAGTTTTCACGACGCATCGCCCGACGACCTCGCCGTCGTTGAGCGCTATCTTGGTCGACCGTTGGCTGGTCGCTGTGCCGTGGTCGTGCGACGAATAGACGGTCGACCGGTCGTCATCGAGAACGAACCGCACCTGCGCGACGGTACGCCGATGCCGACGCTGTACTGGTTGGTCGACCCCGAACTACACGAGGCGGTGAGTCGACTGGAAGGAACTGGGGGAGTACACCGTTTCGAAGAACTCGTCGACGCCGACGAGTTGCGAAGGGCCCACGAGGAGTACGCCGAGCGGCGTCGCCGCGCCACGGTCCGTATTGAAGGAACACAGCCCAGCGGTGGCGTAGGCGGCACTCGCGTTGGGGTGAAATGCTTGCACGCCCATCTCGCGTATTACTTGGTGGACGACAGCGATCCGGTCGGGGAGCTGGTGGCTCGCGAAGTAGAGGTGCCCGAACTTGTGAGAGAGGACGTACGTGACTGAGGTCATCGCCGCGCTGGACTGTGGCAGCAATTCCACACGCCTGTTGATCGTCAACGAGCGCCACGAGATGCTTCGTCGAGAGTCAAACATTACGCGACTCGGCCAGGGAGTCGACGCCACGAAAACGCTGTTGCCTGAAGCGATGCAGCGCTCTTACGACGTCTTGGGCGAGTACCGCGCGCTCATGGACGATGCGCGCGTCGAGCGGGGTTTGCTCGTGGCGACGTCGGCCGTTCGCGACGCGCGCAACGGCGATGAGTTCTTGGACGAGGCACGCAGACTTACCGGTGTTGACGTGAGGATCCTCGACGGCACAGAGGAGGCCACGTTCTCTTACGTCGGTGCCACGTCGGGACTGCCACCGGACGAATGCTTCACGGTTCTCGTGGACGTCGGTGGCGGTTCGACGGAACTGGCGGTTGAAATCGACGGCGTGCTGGAGAGTTATTCCATGCAGTTGGGCTGCGTGCGAGTGACCGAGCGAGCGCTCGGCAAGGGCGTCGTCAGTGCAGCGAGTGACGCCGCGGCGCGCGAAATGATCGAGACGGAACTCGATCGCGCCTGGGCGGCGGTCCCGGACCTAGCGACAATCGTCAGGAATGCTCGCCTCGTGGGAGTGGCCGGGACGGTGTCGACCCTGGCTCAACTTGACGCGGGACTGAGTACCTATAGTCGTGAGGCGGTCCATCATCGGCGACTGACGTTGGCGACCGTCGAACTCTGGCGCGACCGACTCGCCGCGGAGTCGCCCGAGGAGCGACTGGCTCGCCCGGGAATGGTGCGCGGACGTGAAGACGTGCTCCACGCCGGTCTGTACGTGCTCGTCGCGGTGATGGTCCGGCTCGGGGCGAGTGAACTGCTCACGTCCGAGAATGACATCCTCGACGGCATCATTGATTCCCTTTTGACGCGCTGAAATGCGCTCCGAGTCCTGACCTGTAACGATGGGTGGGTGAGGATTCGATCTCGATGAGTACACGAACGGCCATTTACTCGCCCATTTCCCTGCACGGCCGGCGCATAGTGCTGCGCACCATGACCGATCAGGACTACGACGCCTGGTTCGAGGTCCGTACTCGATGTCGCGACTGGCTCTTGAAGTGGGAGCCTCGTTCGGCACACGCCACGCACCTGGCCGACGATCAGAGAAGTTTCGTGAGCCGATGCGCGATTCGAGAGCGCGAACGTCAACTGGGTACCGGTTTCGGTTTCGGAATCTTCCAGGACGGACGCTTCGTCGGTGAGATCACTTTGTCGTCCATCCAGCGCGGGCCGCTGCAGTCAGCCTTCGTCGGTTACTGGATCGACGAGGCCGCCGCCGGCCAGGGCTTGATGCCCGAAGCTGTGATCGTGCTCTTGCAATACGCCTTCGAGTCGCTGAAGTTGCACCGCATCGAGGTGAACATCATCCCGCGAAACGCAGCGTCGCGTCGCGTCGTCGAGAAACTTGGCATACGCTTCGAAGGCATCGCCGAGCGTTATCTCGAGATCGATGGCGCGTGGGAAGACCATGCTCGTTACGCAATTACCGTCGAGGAGTGGAATGATCTGGCGCCGCAGTTGGTAGCAGACTGGCTCTTGCCGCGGCGCGACTGAGGCCGTTCGTCGTGCTGATCAAGCCGGTCGCCACGAACGCAATATTTCGGTACTTCCAGAAGTGGATGTTTGATATTCTCGCGCTCAACGGGTCATATTGGGTGAAAACGCGAGAGGTCGGCCATGGGTGAATCGCGTGCTGACACAGGTCATCTGGCGACGTCCCGGCGAGTTGTACGACGACATCGACGCGTATTCGTGGTGCTGTCTGCCCTAAGCACGGTTCTCTGTTACAACCTCTTATCCGTCGAAGTCGCGACGGCAGACCCGTACTGGACGAGCGCAATCGAGCTGCCCGGGCTCGCGACGCTTAACCAAACCACGGCGGTTCCGGGTCCGATCGTCTGCACGTCGGCGGGCAATTGCGTGAGTGGCGGCGGATACGCAGGTTCATCGCAAGATCAACAAGCGTTTCTCTCACAAGAGACCAGCGGAGTGTGGTCGAAGGCGGTGGAAATCGGTGCCGCCCTGAATGTGGGCGGATATGCCCTAGTCAATGGCATTTCGTGTCCGTCGGCCGGGAGTTGCACCGCGGTCGGTAACTACACCGATGCCTCGGGAACAGAGCACTCCTTCGTGGTGAGCCAAACGAATGGCACCTGGGGATTCCCGACCGAGCTGCCTGATTTCACGACCTTGTCGTCTCAAGATGCCAGCGCGATAAGCGCAGTGTCGTGCACGTCGGCCACCCAATGCGTGGGCGTCGGGACTTATCTCGTCAATTCCACGTCGATCGCCCAGCCGATTACCTATAGCGAGACAAACGGCGTGTGGGCCACGCCCGCTGAAGCGCCGGGAGCCGCATCGATCAATCCAATCGGAATAGCGCTCGTCACCAGCCTCGACTGCCCATCAGCAACGACGTGCGTCGCAGGCGGCGCCGTGGCCACTTTGACGACGCCGGAATCATTGGTGCCATTTTTGATCGAGGATAACAACGGCGTGTGGAACAGCGTGGAAGTGGTGCCCGGTGCAGCAGCCCTCAGTCGAATCGCCGATGCTGCACTGATCAGCTTGTCATGCGGTGCCGTCGGTGACTGTGTCGCCGGAGGTTTTTACTATGACGTGTCGGGAGGGTCCCAGGCCTTCGTCGTCAGTGAAGTCGACGGTGTATGGGGAAACGCGACACAACTCTTCGCTACTCAATTACTAGGTAGTGGGCTCAGCAACACATTGAGTGGCATTGACTGTCCGTCCGCTGGCAACTGCGCCGCCGTGGGTGGGTTTGCTGACTCCGACAACGTCGCACAGCCCTTCGTCGTCGATGAGACGAATCACGTGTGGAGTCCTGCGATCGAGGTTCCAGGTGTGCAGGCACTCAATAAGAGCGCCGGCGCGAGTCTCACGACGATCTCGTGCAGCGCGCCCGGCGCGTGCAGTGCCGGTGGTTCCTACACCGACTCGAGCGGCGGTACGCAACCCTTCTTGGTGAACGAAGCATCGCATTCGTGGTCCAATCCAATCGAAGTTCCCGGAGCGGCCTCGCTGAACCGGGGTGGGTCGGCCACGATTTCCCAAGTGTCGTGCAGTGGTGACGGCAGTTGCGGGGTCCAAGGTCTTTATACCGACGCCAGCAAGAACGCGCAGCTTTTCGTGACGAACTCCACCACCGTCGCACCGACCACCGTGTCCTCGGCGCCGCGACACGTCACCGCGGTCGATAACGAGGGCGTCATCACCGTTCGTTGGAGCGCTCCGGCAACGAACGGTGGTGCGCGTGTCACGTCCTACACCGTCGTGTCGTTGCCCAAAACCAAGACCTGCGTGACTATCGCGACGTCATGCAAGTTCAAGGGTCTCAACAAGAAGGATCGTTACGCCTTCGAGGTGCGCGCCGTGAACAAGAACGGCTCCAGCGCGCTTTCGGCGAGGTCCAACGCAGTTCGTTCAAGCTAACGCGAACTACGGTCGAGCGGCCCCGATCAGTCCGTTCGTGAAGACCGGCGCAAACGAGACATTGGTGCCGGTGTGGGCCGCCGCGATGACCGTGCTCGAGCCCCACGGTCCGCTGCCGACGTACATCACGACGTGGTCGACCGCATTGTCGCCGTCGAGGTTGTAATAGAAGAGCAAGTCACCAGGCTGGAGGTCGTTCAACGCCACGTGGACCAAGTCGGGCCACTGCGATTCAGTGGTGCGCGGAATCTGGATGCCGGCTTGAGCCCAGGCCCACTGGACGAGCCCGGAACAGTCGAATCCGGCCCCCGGGGTCTCGCCGCCCCAGACGTACGGCACGCCGATCTGACGTTCGGCAGCCGCGACGGCCGCGAGGCCCTGCGCCGAACTCCCGACCTGTGCGAGCGTCACCGTTTGAGAGGCCTGTTGAATTGCCTCGGTCACTTGGTTCGCTGCGTCTTGGCCCCCGACGGCCGAGGCCGCGGTGATCGCGTCCTCTTCGCCGGCGAGGTTGTGGTTCTCCGCGGCGATGACACCTTGTTGGATCTCGTAGGAGACGATCTCACCCTTTAGAGCTTGGGTCATCTTGTGCAGTGTGCTCTGCGTCGTGTTCGTGTTGTAGATGTTGAGCGCGAGCAGTTGTGACATCGCGTAGGTCTGCTTGCCGGCATCTACTCGCTGGATACCGACGGCTCGGATGGTGGAATCCAGCGACGTCTTTTCTTTCATGTACGTGTGCTTCAACTGATTGAGGTTGCCGATGACCTGGTTCTCGTAGACCGTGCGCGCGCCTTCCTGCGTCGCGCTCTGGTTGAAGAGCGCCTCGATCTGTGCGTCCGACGCGCCCAGGACGAATGCCTGGACGACGGCGTGGACCAGTTCCTTGGCGGTCACCTTGATCGCGGCGCGCTTGGTTTTCTCTTTGCTTTGAAGGGACTTGATGTTCGCGGTGATCGTCGCCAGTTTGACCTTGTCCGCGTCGTACTGATTTGACGTGATCTCGCTGGTTTTTTCGAGTCGCGACAGGCGATTGGTCAGCGCCGCGATCTGTGTCTGCGTTGTCGAGATGCTGCCGGCCCGCGCGGTGGTAGGCGTGATGATCAACGCGGCGACACTGAATGCCAGCACAACAAGGGGAGTTGATCGAGTCGTGCCCCGACGACGCACGCGAATCATGGGATAAGCCTAGTTAGCGGTGTTGTGAAAAATGGGAGTTTAGAGATTCTTTAGTTTGCGTTACGGTTACAACGATTCATTCGTGCAGGGGGGCGTAGCCCAATTGGCAGAGGCAAGGCGCTTAAACCGCCTCCAGTGAGGGTTCGAATCCCTCCGCCCCTACGAAACGCACGACGTCCCTACTATCGGACACGATTTGTAAGAATTCGTGAGTCTCAATCTTTAGTAGCGTTGTTCCCGTGGCTAAAAGCGCAACAGGCAGATGGGTAAGCAGGGTCGGGGCGTCGGGTGGCGGCAAGGCCTATAAGAAGACGCGTCCCGGGAACTTCTACGGAGCCTTAGCCGTCATCGTCATCCTCGGCCTGGTTGCGACGATCTTTGCCCGCTACGACTACCAGCACCCGCCGAAGAACCCTGCCGGCATCGCCCCCAAGATCGGCACCACCTGGTTCGCCGGACTCTCGATTCAGGCGTGCGGCAAGACGTTGCCGTACCTCGCCGACGACACCGCCCTTAAGGGCCAAGGAATGTACGCCTTGGCCAACGGCGTCATCAAAATCAGCCCGGCTTCGGCGGCCGATTCCGGCAATAACGCGACGCTCGCTCAGTTCGGCAACGAGTATCCGGGCCTTCTCATCTCGACCAGCCAGATGAACATCCCGAAGAACGAACTGGGCGCGGCCAATCCCAAGACGTCGTTCACCAACGGTCACACCTGTCCTTCGGGAACGCCCGATGCCGGAAAGGTGGGCAAGGTTACCTACGCCTACTGGACGTCCTTCGGTAAGCCGGCAAAGATCACGACGAATCCCGCGACCATCAAGTTCACACCGGAAATGCGCGTTGCCATGGGCTTCGAGCCGGTTGGCGTCAAGCTGGCGCCACCGACGTCGAAGACCAATGCCGCGGTATTGGCCGCCTCGACGACGGTGACCTCGACGACGATCCCCACCCAGGTTGTCACGACCACGACCGTGCCCTCGAGTGCGACGACCACCACGATCAAGAGCACCACGACGACGGCGCCGGGGGGCTGAGTTTGAAGTCGATCATTTTGGTCGGCGGCAAAGGGACGCGATTGCGTCCTCTCACATACGAAACGCCGAAACAGATGTTGCCCCTCGTAGGGGTGCCGATGATCGAATGCGTGTTCGAATGGCTAGGTCGCCACCACGTCACCGATGCCGTGCTCTCTCTGGGCTACCTGCCGGAACAGTTCATGGAGGCCTATCCGACGAATGTGATCTCCGGCGTCCGCGTGGACTACGCCGTCGAGCCGGAACCGCTCGACACCGCCGGAGCCATCCGTTTCGCCGCCACGATGTTCGGTTTCGACAAGACGTTCCTGGTCGTAAATGGCGATGTCCTTACGGATCTCAACATCACCACGTTGAAGTCGTTCCACCTCCAACACGGCGGAGAGGCGACCATCGCTCTTCATCCGGTCGATGACCCGAGTCGCTTCGGGGTGGTGCCGACGACGACCGACGGGCAGGTCATCGCCTTCGTGGAAAAGCCCCCGCGGGACCAGGCGCCGACCAATCACATCAACGCCGGGACCTACATCTTCGAGCCGAGCGTCCTCGATCGCATCGCCGGAGAAGGTCGGGTCAGCATCGAGCGCGACACCTTCCCGAAGATGGCGAGCGCGGGAGTACTTTTTGCGATGGTCGACGGTGCCTACTGGCTGGACACGGGCACGCCGCAGGCGTACCTACAGGCGAACATCGACATTCTCAACGGCCGACAAGGCATGCACGAGTTCACTGACATCGTGAACTGCTCGTGGCGCCACGTCACGAGCACGGTTGACGCGACCGCGACCCTCACGAACTCAGTGGTCGACAGCAACTGTGTGGTCGGAGCCAACGTGGTCCTTGAAGAGACGGTCCTACTGCCGGGCGCCATCGTGCGGCCCAACTGCGTCATCCGCTCGTCGATCATCGGGCCAGGTGCGGTGATCGGCAGTGACTCCCAACTGGGCGCCACGTGCGTCGTGGGCGCGAATGAACACGTGGCAGCGTCCTCCGAGCTCTCCGGCGAAGTTCGCCTCGGCGGGGTGTAGGTCAGCGAAAGAGATCCTCGTTCGAACGTCGAAGGGCGTCTTCTTTGATCGAACCATCGCCGAAGTAGGAATCGTCGAGACCGCGCAGGATCGCGAACGGAGTGGCTTCGGCTTTTCCAAGCACGAGATTCGCGGCGCTGGCGATTTCGTCGGCGATCGCCACTTCGGTGACTTCGAGAAGGCGTCCCGTCGCGTCGGTCGTGCCGCGCAGGTCCAGGATCGGTTTCACTCCGGCTGACCCGATCGCGACGTCGGTGACGCCGACGCGCCATACTCGCCCGAAGGTGTCGGTGATGATCACCGCGACCTCGATGTTGCGACGGCGTTGAATGTCGGCTCGAAATCGCCGAGCCGAGCGATCGGGGTCCTTCGGTAAGAGTACGGCGGTGCCTTCATCGGTGTTGGAGAGATCGATACCGGCGTTGGCGTTGATAAAGCCGTGGTACGTCTCGGTAATGCGAAGCGGTCCGCGACGTCGCAGGACACGGGCCGATTCGGCCTCGATGAGCGACTCCTTGTGTTCTTCTGTGCCGTCGAAACCGACGACCTGGCCCTCTGACTTCGAGACTACCTTGCTGGTCACGATGACGAGGTCACGGTCTTGGAGCGACACATCAGAAGTATCGAGCGCTTCAAGAAACATGGTGACCAGGTCGTCGCCGTTCTTGACCATCGCGACCGAGGGCAGGGGAATAATCCGAAGTTCGTTCACGACAGCACCGCAGCACTCAGTCGCCGTGCGTTGTCGTGTTGCGCCATGATCGTCGTGGTGACGAGGACGTTGACGCCTCGATTTCGAACTTCATCGGCGCGAACGGCGTCGGCCTCGTCGATGATCCACGTGCCAATCAAGCCTTTGTAGAAGTCGAGAGCGCCGAGACACGACACTTCGTACCCGAGTTCGCTCAATAGTCGATCAGCCGGACCTTTCAGTGCTCGGCCATCGATGATCGGTGACACGCCGAAAACGTCTGAGCGCCGCTGTTCGAGCAGGTCACGAACGCCGCGAACGCGCAGGATCGGATCGATGGAGATTAAAGGATTGGAAGGGGCAATGACGATCCGTGACGCCTCAAGCAGGGCCTCGATGACGGCGGGCGTCGCGACCGCCTCGTCGGCTCCTGCGACGTCGATCCCCGTCACGGCGACGTCATGGTGGTGACGAACGAAATACTCCTGAAAGCTCATTGGACCGAATTCGGTCTCGAAGCACGTGGCGAGTTCGGCGTCCGTGACCGGCAACAGCCGTGCCTTCACGCCCAATCGTTCGCATAGTTCTTGCGTCACGCTGGTCTTGGTCGCGCCTTCGCTGAGTCGCTGCGAACGATAGAGATGGGTGGCCAAGTCGCGGTCGCCCAATCGAAACCAGGCATCGCCGCCTAAGGCGCCGAGCTCATCCATCACGCGCCAGCTCTCACCTTCGAGACCCCAGCCGAGTTCGGTGTTGTTGAGACCGGCGACGGTATACATGATCGTGTCGAGGTCGGGACAGATGGTTAACCCGTGCAGGGTGAGGTCATCGCCGACGTTTACGATCGCGGTGATCTCACTCGGTTCCATCACGTCGCTCAAAGCGGCGATGAGTCGTGCCGCGCCGACGCCACCGCTGAGAACCGTTATCACCTTCGAAACATTAGGGGTCCTTCGGTAACATCAAGTGGTGAATACGAATTCCCTCCTTGACGGATGGCCCGGCGAGCCTTCGGCGGTGCTCTTATCCGTGCAAGACGGGTTAGTTCGTCGAATCGCCGAAGCTGGTGATCTCGAGGACGTTCGTCCATGGGCTTCGGTCTCGAAGTTGGCGGTGTCGCTCGCCTTCGGCGTCGAAAGCGACTGGGAATTGCACCGATATGAAGAACCCGTCGGTCCACCGGGCTCGACGCTCGCGAACCTACTGTCGCATTCGAGCGGCTTGGGTCTTGAGGAGGCCGACCCGGTGGTCGCCGTCGGCACCAAGCGGATCTATTCCAATTATGGCTTCGATCTGGCCGTCGAATCGATCTTGGGTGAGAACACCGCCGATGAATGGCTGGAGCAACGGGTCTTTCGCCCTTTCGGCATGAGCACCGCCAATCTCGACGGACGACCATCGTCGGGCGTTGTCGGATCGACCAATGACTTGGCCAAAATGGCCGTGGCGTGGTTGCGACCGGACGCCATCGCCAGAGAAACCCGCAATCGAATCATCACGCCCTACGCGCCGCAGCTCGACGGTTTCGTCCCCGGGTTCGGCCGCTTCTCTCCGTGTCCCTGGGGGCTCGGTCCAGAGATCCAGGGCGACAAGCATCACTGGATGGGGGACTGGCCCTCGGCCAGTTTCGGGCACTTCGGTCAAAGCGGCTCCTTGGTACTGATGAACGCCGACGAGCAGATCGGTCTGGTGGCGACCAGCACCGAGCCGTTCGGCCAATGGGCCACGAAACTGTGGCCGACCTGGACGAGTGCGATGCGAACGTTAGCCCTTGGTTCGTGAGTCCTTCGAGCCTTCGAGTCGGCCTGGACCTGGACGGTTCGCTGGAGTCACTGGGCAACTCCATGACCGACCTGGCCGATGCGCTCGATCGAACCGGCGAGTGCGAACTCGTGCGATTCCGGTCACGAACCTCGGCTCGCACGAGCAACGAGACGCACCTCGCTCTACGTGCGCTCTGGTCGCCGCTCTGGCGCCGGAGTCTCGGACGTTCGATCGACGGTCTCTTGCCGGCGGTCGACGTACTGCACGTGGCCGGACTCGCCACTCCGCCGACGCGGATGATCCCGCTGATCATTTCGGTCGACGACCTGCGACCACTTCGCGGCGAGACGCGAACGCATCTGCGCATCACCCAACTTCGCCGGGCGGTCCAACGCGGCGCGACACTCGTGGCGTCGAGCCGCAGCGCCAGTCACGAGGTCATCAGTGTCCTCGAGGTCGCTCGCAGCCGCGTCGTCGTCGTGCCGCCGGCAGTGCCCAACGTTGACGTCACGCGTGATGGCACGGACCTCGTCGTGAACATAACGGGCGTCGACGATCTTTTCATCGCCCTCGCGCCGCAACTGATCACGTTCGCTCAAGGGCAGCGTTCGCGAGTCGTCGCGCTCGCGAGTTCTGAAGTGAGTCAGAAGATCCGCTCGAACGGCCTGGCCGTCACCGTCCGGGCGCGCCGCGATGCGCGCGATGCATTGGCGAATGCTCGCGTCGTAATGCACCTGTCCGACGGCGCCAGGTTTCCTTCCTTCGCCATCGCCGCCCTCGCTGCCGGTGTTCCGACACTCGCTCGAGCGACGGAGATCAATCGCGAGCTACTTGAGGGTGCCGCGGCGCTCTTCACCAATGACAGGGAAGCTCTCGAGACTCTTGAAGTCGTGTGGACGAGCGGATCACGACGCTCGATCATGGTCGCGGCCGGACGCTCTCGGGCGGTCGATTTCGCGCCCGACACGGCAGCGCGCGCCTACCTCTCGCTGTACCGCGAAGTCGTGCGAGGCTGAACATCGTGAAGCGCACGATCACGATCTCGATCGAGCAGTTGCAACGCCCGCAGCCGGGTGGCATTGCGACCTACGTTCGCGGACTGGCGGCCGGGCTACATTCTCTGTCGGATTCGACGTTCGACGTCGTGGGACTGAAAGCCGCCGGTCCCTCCGACGATTCATTGCCACTGCGTACCGTGAGCGCCCCGTGCAGCGAGCGTCTCTTGTCGCGGATTTGGCCGATTTGGCCGCTCGGTGTTCCGAGAATTTCTGACGTGGTCCACGCCACGTCGATGGCCGGACCCTACGGCGGCGGTTCGTCGAACGCGGTCCACTCAGTAGCCATGCACGATTTGCTGTGGCGCGATGAACCGGGCGTCTCAACAAAGTCGGGGATACGTTTTCACGAACGCCGGCTGAAGCTGATCACTGAACGTAGGGGTCTCCGGGTGATCGTGACCTCGCCCGGACTGACCGAGCGTCTCGTTGAGGTGGGAATAGACGAGTCGCGGATCCACTTCGTTCGACTCGGTGTCGATGAGGACAGCTCAGACGCGGCTAACGAATCGGAGGTGCGCGAACTCCTGGCTAGTCACGGCGTGAACGAACCGTTCACGCTGTATGCGGGCACGCGTGAACCACGCAAGAACATCGAGCGTCTGTTGGAAGCCCACAAGATCGCCTCGGCCCGTAACCCCGAACTCGGTTCGCTCGTTCTGGTCGGTCCGAGCGGCTGGGGCGGCGTCTCGACCGGCGACGCCACGGTCCTGGGACTGGTGTCTCGCGCGATGCTCCTCGGTCTCTACCGCGACGCCACAGTGTTCGCGTACGTGCCGCGCGCCGAAGGATGGGGACTGCCGCCGGTAGAGGCACTCCACGCGGGCACGCGTGTGGTCGCCAGCACCACGACGCCGAGCGTCGCGAACAATGAACTCGTCACGCTCGTCGATCCTTTTGACGTGTCATCGATTGCGGAAGGCCTTGTCGCGGCGCTGTCCGGGGGCGTCGACGAATCCAATCGATCCGTTCGCCGCGAATCCGTGTCGGATCTCACGTGGCGCAACGTGGCGCTGGATCATTTGGCGGCATGGCGGTGAGATTGGCCCTCGACGTCTCAGCGGTGCCGCCTCGTATGGCAGGCGCCGGTCGCTACATCGGCGAATTGGCGCGTCGAGTACCGGCCACGGGCGTGGATACCACACTCGTCACCCGGCGCGATGACACCCTGAGATGGCACGACTGGTCACCGTCGACGCACATCGCGTCGATTGTCCCCAACTCGCGACCCACGCGCCTTCTGTACGAAGCGTTGCTCGCGGGACGCAGTTCGACCTCGAAGTCCGTCGACGTCTGGCATTCGCCGCATTACACGATGCCGCATCACTCCACGACGCCCACGGTCGTGACCATTCTCGACCTCATGTTCTTCACGAACCCCGAATGGCACGAACGATCGAAGGTTCCTTTCTTTCGCCGCGCGATCTCCTACGCGGCGACGCACGCGGACGTGCTCGTCACCATCAGTGAGTTCACGGCGCGTCAGCTCGATGAGCACGTTCCCAAACACGCACCGGTAGTCGTGGCGACGCTCGGCGTCGATCTCGAGAGGTTCACCGTCGATTCGAGTAACGACGTGGAACTCTTGCGGGCCAACGGATTCGCAGTCGATCGACCGTACATATTCTTCTTGGGCACGTTCGAACCTCGCAAGGGGATCGACGTCCTGCTCGACGCGTTTGAAGAGATTGCTCGTCGCGACAGCGACGTCGAGCTCTGGTTGGCCGGCCAACCCGGCTGGGGCGTGAAGGACATTGAGACGCAAATCGCCGGTCACAGTGCTTTGTCGAGGATTCGCCGTCTGGGCTTCGTCGACGAGACCGTACTGCCCGCACTGATTCGACAGTCCCGAGTGGTGACCTATCCCTCTCGTGGCGAAGGATTCGGCATGCCGGTCATCGAAGCGCTGGCCTGTGGGGCGATCATCGAGACGTCGGCCGACACCGTGATGTCCGAGATCGCGGGCGGAGCCGCGCTGCTCGCGCGTGCCGGCGACGCGCAGCAATTGGCCGATGTGCTCACGTCGGCCCTGTTGATGAGCGACGACGTCCGCGCTCGACACTCGCGAATAGCGCGAGCTCGCGCCGAGATTTTCACCTGGGACTCTTCGATCGCTCAGCACGTGAAGGCGTACGAAATGGCGGCGCAAAAGTGAAGGCGCTCGTGACAGGAGCGGACGGGTTCGTCGGTCGCCACCTCCTCGAACATCTGCGCGCACAGGGTGACGACGTCGTCGGGGTCGATCGCGAATGCGATGTGACCAATGTCGACGAGTTGCGTGCCGCGCTGGAGTACGTGCGACCCGATGCGATCTATCACCTGGCGGCGTTAACGGCGGTCGGCGATTCGTGGTTGAACGCGGTAGAGTACACGCGCGTCAATGTCCTTGGTACCAAGAACCTTCTTGATGTCGCCAATGATGTCGTGCCGACCTCCAGTGTCCTGCTCGTAAGTTCGGCCGATGTCTACGGCGTGGTGCGGCCCGAGGACTTGCCACTGGTCGAGTCGTTTCGAGTGGCGCCGGCCAATCCCTACTCCTCGAGCAAAGTGGAGGCGGAACACGTCGCGCACGACGCCGTTCGCGAACGGGGTCAACGCGTCGTCATCGCGCGGCCCTTCAATCACTTGGGCCCTGGTCAGTCCACCAACTTCGTCGTGCCGGCGATTGTAGATCGACTGCTGGAAGCCGTCGATGACGGTACTGACGAAATAGTCGTCGGTGATCTCTCGACACGACGGGACTTCAGCGACGTTCGTGATGTCGTACGCGCGTATCGACTGTTGATGGAACGCGGCGTCAGTGGTGAGGTGTACAACATCGCCTCCGGCGTGGATATGGGACTTTCGGACATCGCTCAACGCCTCGTCACGGCCATCGCGCCGTACGTTCGACTCGTCGCCGACGAGTCGCTTCTTCGCCCCGTCGAAGTGCCGGTCTCGCGCGGCAGTTACGACAAACTTCGTAAGGCGACGAAATGGCGCCCGACGATCTCGTTGGACACGTCGCTGCGCGATGTCATCGACGATATGCGTCATCGTCGCGCCAAAGCCTAGGAATCGACCTCAAAATTTTGTGCAGCAGTGCCGAAAGCACCAAGGCGGTCGATAGGGGCCGACTAGCGTTATAGGACTGATGGAATCTCGTGCTCCGGCCGTCGTTGCCGTCGTCGTTACCACTGGTTCCGGGCCGGGCCTCGAAGCTGCAGTTGCTTCTCTCGCGGTCCAGAGCTACGAGGAACTAAGCCTGCTCGTCGTCGCGAACGGGGAGACCGAACACGTCGCGGCGCGGGTCGCCGCAGTTTCCCCGAAGGCTTTCGTCCGAATACTCGACGAGAACCGGGGCTTTTCCGCGGCGTGCAACGAGGCGGCCCTAATGGTCGAGGGTTCGGCGTTCTTCCTCTTCTGCCACGATGACGTTCGGCTCGAATCGGACGCTGTGCAGATGATGGTCGAGGCGGCCTTTCGAACGAACGCCGGCATCGTCACGCCCAAGTTCGTCTCGTACGACGATCCCATGGTGTTGCTGCACGTCGGTCAGACCTGCGACCGCTTCGGCGTCGTCCACGAGCGTGTCGTACTCGGCGAGATTGACCATGGTCAACAGGACCTCGAACGCGACGTCTTCGTGGCACCCGGCGGTTGCACTCTGGTGCGCCGTGACCTCTTCGCCACTTTGCGAGGCTTCGATCCGCTCATTCCCGTGCTCGGCGAAGACCTGGACCTCAGTTGGCGTGCACAGATCGCCGGGGCGCGCATCGTGGTGGCGCCGTCGGCCAAGGTCGCACACCGCGAGACGATCGCCTCCGGCGAGCGACTTGTCACCGCCCTCGGCACCCGTCGGGCCAGTCGTCAAGACCTTCAACGTCGCCACCAACTGTTGGTGGTGGCGACCGGATGGGGAAGGCGCTACGCCTTCACGACCCTATTTGCCCTATTGGTGATGGACTCGATGGAATTCGTCCTCGCGATCGTCGGACGCGATAGCGACCGTGCTGGAGCGATCCTCGGTTCGTGGCGCTGGCTCTTTCATCACCGTCGTCGGATCCGCGAACGCCGCCGACAGCGTCACGTGATCCAAGTACTCTCCGACGAGGAACTTCGTCAGCTCCAGGTCGGGGGAGCAAGTCGACTCAAGCGCTTCTTCGGATTACTGATCCGCGAAGGACTCGACCGGGCTCGCGGCATTCTCCCGCCTGAGGCGCTCGAACACCACGACGACGACGAGGCCGACGTCGTTGGCTTCGCGGCAGCGTTCTCCGAGGAAGAAGAGTTTGACGAGATCCCCGAAAGCGCGATGATGGAGCTGCGGCGCGAACCGTCACGCATCCTGACGTCGTTTCGTTCTCAGGCCGCGGTCGTTCTCGTGGTCGTCGCTCTGTGGCTCATCGGTTCGCGCAATCTGGTCGTGACTCACTTGCCGTTAATCGGTCGTCTCGCACCTCTGGACTCCTGGTGGGGTATGTGGCGACACTTCTTTGCCTCGTGGTCACCCAATGGCGTCGGCACCGGATCGCCGGGCATGCCTGGGAACGCGGTGCTCGCGTTCGCTGGCACGTTCGTCCTCGGTCGCATGGGCGTCCTTCCTCGACTGGCGTTGATCTTCGCCGGCCCGATCGGCGCGATTGGCGTCAGCCGTCTCTTGAAAGGTCGAGTCTCCAATCGCGCACGTGTCATCGCCTCGATCGCCTATCTAGCGTTGCCGCTCGGGCTCGACATGATCAGCCAAGGTCGCATCGATGTGCTCATGGTCGTCGCAGGACTGCCCTTCATCGTCCGACGCCTCTTCGAGTTGATGGACGTGCCCAGTTTTCGGACCCAGCCGTATTGCGATCCGGTCCAATTCGGTCACCGTGGATGGCGAATCACATTGTCCGGTCAGCGCATGATCGCCGTGATGCTCATCGCCGTCCTCACTGCCTTGGCCCCGGCGACCCTGATCGTCGTCACGCTGATCATCCTCGGTGTCTTTATGGCGCGACTGTTTGAGCGCGACGAGGGCGTCAACACGTCGCATCCAGTGCGATTCATTGGTTCACTGTGGGTCAACGTTGCAATCCTTCTCCTGCCGATGACTGTCGACGTGGCGATCGCCGGACGACGCGCGATCGGCGTGTTTGGACTGGCGCGAGGTCCATGGTCGGCTCCGTCGTTTCTCCACCTGCTTCGCGGAACCGATGGGGGATTCGGTCTCTCTTGGGCCGGCTGGCTGTTGCCCGGGGCAGCGCTCATCGGGTTGCTGCTCTGTCGCGGGGAACGTCGTCGCATCGCCACCAAGGCGGCATCGATCGCCGTGTTGACGCTGATCGTTGCCGCGCTCGACGCACGGCACTGGATGGGTTCGTTCGCACCCGACCTCGACGTCTTGCTGGTTCTCTACACGGTGATGCTCGCTGCGCTGATCGGATTGGGCGTGAGCGCGCTCGAGAACGACCTGCGTCAAGCAGGCTTCGGTTGGCGCCAAGTCGCCGCGACTCTTTCCGTGGTCGCGATGATCGTCGCCGTGGTGCCGTTCGCGCTGATTTTCGCGGGTGGTCGTTACGATCTGCCGACTTCCAGTGTCGCCGAATCATTGAGCACGCTCGCTCCTCCATCTTCCGGAGGGTTCCGGGTCCTGTGGCTGGGCGACCCTTCGGTGCTTCCCCTTGCGGGTTGGTCTGTCGCCCCCGGGCTCGCCGCCACCACGTCCATGAACGGACTGCCCAGCGGGACCTCGTTGTTCACGACGCCTGATTCGGGCACCAGCAACGTGATCTTGGACGCCGTCCATTCGGCACTCGAGGGTGAGACGGTTCGCCTCGGACAGTTGCTCGCTCCGGCCGGGATCTCGACGATCGTGGTGATGAATTCGTCGACACCGGAGCTGCAGGGGGTCCAGAGCGTGCCCCTGCATCCGGTGCCAAGCGTGTTGTTGACCGCTCTCGGTCGTCAGGGCGATCTGTCGCTCGAACTGGAGACCCAATCGGTCGAGGTCTTCTCCAATTCGCTTTTCCACGGCATCGTCTCGGAGACGGTGCCCGGCGACGCGCGACCGACGCCGGTGTTCTCGAGTACTTCCAATACGGGCCCGGTGACGGCCGGCGCGACCGTGACGGCCGGTGTTGCTCCGGCGAGCGCCTTCGGACTGAATGTCAACGGGCGAGCGGCGTCGCGAGCGGCCGAACAGTCGTGGATGCCGGTCTTTCATGTCAGCACCACGGCCAGTGGCGTCAGCCCGGGATTGGAGCCCACGGGCGCACTCGTCGTGCACCGGTTGCCGCTCAACGCTCTTCTCGCCGCGTTCACATTATTGATGTGGGCCCTGGTGTGGCTGGGCTTTGGCTGGGTCCATCGCCTCGAATGGCTCTTCACCGGCCGGCGTCCCACGGTGCGACCGCGACACGCCAAGGATCATCATGAATAGTCTTCGCCGCATACCGCTGTTGGTCGTGCTCGCTCTCGCGCTGATCGTGGTCGGAGTCTTGAGTTCCGAAGCCAAGAGCGTCGATCCCTCGCAGCTGCCCAGTGCGCTCGCGCTCAACGGACACGCCGAGTCGACCGCGCTGTACTGCACGGGTCTCTCGAGTCAACGACTCGGCGAGGACGGTCGGGTGATCTTCTTGAACACGACCGATCAGTCGCACCTCGTCACGATTGATGACGTCTCGAACCTGGGCGCTAGGACTTCGAGGGAGATGACACTGCGTCCGTACCAGCAGTACGGCTTTGATCCCAGTGCCGGGCTGAGCGGCGACTACTTCGGTGTCGGCGCCCAAGTGATCGGTGGCGGCGTCGTCGGCGTGGAGGTGACCGCCAGCCATTCGAGCGAGGCGCCGTGCATCTCGACGGGCGTCACCAACTGGTTCGCCTCGGGATTCGACACCACCGTCGGATCGAGCGCGACGTTGAGCGTCCTCAATCCGACCGCGACGCCCGCGGTCTTCAACGTCTCGACATTCTCCTCATCGGGTTACGTCGCCCCGGCTAAGTTCCAGGGCTACGCGGTCGCCCCCCACTCGCAGGCCGATATCGACCTCGGAACCCAGATCGTCGACATGCGCGACGTCGGTGTCCACGTGCGCGTGCTTCGCGGCACCCTCGACATCGTCGGGCTCCAGAAGTCCGGTCCCACGGTGTCGTTCAATTCCGGCGTCATCGCCCCGAGCACGTCGGCGATCTTTCCGCTCGTGACGACTTCGAATAACGCCACCGCCCAGATCCGATTCGCGAATCCGGGGCCGACGCCGATCAATGTCCGGCTCAGCGTGACGCTCGCTCCCTATCACGTACCCATCCAGTCGTTGACCGTTGCTCCCTACGGCAGCGCCGTCGCGACCATCACTCCGAACTCGGCCATTCCAGCCGCGAGCTACGCCAGTGTGACGGTGAGTTCGAACGCACCGGTGATCACCGCGCTGGCGACGGGCACCGGCAAGTACGTCGCGTTGAGTTCTACGCAGCCACCGGAACCGCAGTACTTGGTCGGCGACTTCACTGGTCGGGGTTTTGACGCGGCGACCTTCACCAATACCTCGTCGCGCGCGATCTCCATCAATGTCACGACGTTGCCGGTCAGTCGAAGCGCTGACCTCGACAACGTGCAAGTGCATCTGGCCGCCGACACCACCGAAAGCGTGCGCAGTGCTCTACCGGCGCTCACGCACCTGCGCGGTCTTGTGATGATCGTGACGGCGTCGAGACCGACGCTGGTGGTGGCGCTCTCGTTGTCGACCAGACCGGCCGGGATGACGGTGGTCTCGGCGCTAGACTGCCGGTAGCGTTGGCGGCTGCCAGCCCGGCAGCGGCGGTACGACCGGGGGAGTCGCGGGAGCCTTCGGGTCCTTCTTCGAGGCGGCGGCGCCGACGCTCGCGAGTGAACTCACGGTTTTCGTGCCTTCGGGGTGGACTTGCTCACCGTGCGCTTCGTCGATGAGTCGTGCGGCGGTCTCGCCGTCGATGGTCTCGTGCTCGAGCACTGCACGGGTCAACGCCTCGAGTCCTCGGCGGTGCAGGGTCAGCACTTCGATGGCGCGCGATTCTTGCTCGCGAAGGATTCGCTCGACCTCGTCGTCGATCACTTGGGACGTGTGGTCCGAGTAGTCGCGCGTGTGCATGAGGTCTTCGCCTAAGAACACCTGGTTGTTCGATCCCCAGGCCATCGGGCCGATCTCCTTGGACATGCCCCACTCGCGAACCATGCGGATGGCAAGTTCGGTGTTTCGCTGGAGGTCGTCGGCGGCACCAGTCGAGAGGTCACCGTAGACGAGCAACTCGGCTACACGACCGCCCATGCGCATGCACAGGGAGTCTTCGAGGTACTGGCGCGCGACGATGTGTCGGTCCTCTTCGGGAAGCGTCATCGTCACGCCGAGGGCCATCCCGCGCGGGATGATCGTGATCTTGTGGAGGGGGTCGGTCTTATCCAAGACGTAGGCCAACAGCGCGTGTCCGCTCTCGTGGTACGCCACTCGTTCGCGCTCGTCGTCCATGAGGACCATAGTGTCGCGCAACTGACCCATCATCACTCGGTCGCGCGCCGACTCGAAGTCCTCCATACCGATGGTCGCAGAGTGTCGACGAACAGCGTGCAGCGCAGACTCATTGACCAGGTTGGCCAAGTCCGCACCGCTCATGCCCGGCGTCCCACGGGCCACCATCTCCAGGGAGACCGACGGGTCGAGCGGTTTATTCTTTGAATGGACCTCCAAGATCGGGAGACGTTCGTCCAGGTCCGGCAGGGGCACCACGATCTGACGGTCGAAGCGGCCCGGTCGCAACAATGCCGGGTCCAAGACGTCCGGACGGTTCGTCGCGGCGATCACCACGACGCCCTCGGAGGGGTCGAAGCCGTCCATTTCGTTCAGCATCTGATTCAGCGTCTGCTCGCGTTCGTCGTGGCCGCCGCCGAGACCGGCACCGCGCTTTCGACCGATGGAGTCGATCTCGTCGATGAAGACGATGGCCGGAGCTTGCTTGCGAGCGGTGGCGAAGAGGTCGCGCACTCGACTGGCACCGACTCCGACGAACATCTCCATGAAGTCAGAGCCCGACACCGAGAAGAACGGAACGCCCGCCTCACCGGCGACGGCTCGAGCGAGCATGGTCTTGCCCGTGCCCGGAGGACCGACGAGCAAGATCCCCTTTGGAATCAACGCGCCGATGTCTTTGTATCGGAGAGGCGTCTTCAAGAACTCGACGATCTCACTGATCTCTTGTTTGACGCCGAAATAGCCGGCCACGTCAGCGAACGTCGTCTTCGGACGGTCTTGGTTGAACTGTTTGGCCTTCGAGCGACCGACCGACATCATGCCCGTCATCTGGCTTCGCGCTTGACGAGAGATCCAGAGCATGAAGGCGACGAAGAGCAAGGTGATGATGAGATAGGGGAACAGGGCGCCGAGGATGTTCGACGGCGTGGCAAAGGTGACCGCGACGTTGTCGGTGGTGCGCAATGTCGTGATGTCAGTGTTGATCACGGGTATTGGGCCGTCGGACGAGTAGCTGGCGCCGTTGGTTAGTTGACCGGTGATGACGCCCGAGGACGTGTTGATGACCGCGGTGTCCACCTGCTGATGGCGCGCGTCACGTAACAGCGTCGAATACGAGATGGTCTTCACGTTTTTGTGCGAGAAGAGCGAAGGGATGATGAAGATACCGACCACGAAGGCGATGACGACCACGGTCAAGAGACGTCGGCGGGCGTCGGGAGCCATTGGCTTCTCACCACCGGGCACGTACTTCTTGTAGCCCTGCGGTTCTTCAGGTGCGTTACTCACCAGTCCAGACTAGAGGCCAACTCCAACACATCGACTTGCACCTCGCTAAAACTGGCCGCAGGTTAGGGTAAATGTCTGTGGATTCTTTGATCGACGCCGAAACGGTCGACCACCCAAAAGTGTGGGCGATCATCCTCGCGGCCTTCATCGGATTCCTCATCGGTCAGATTCTGGGGGCCCTTCTCCAGCTCGTCGGCGCGTCACTAACCCACTACCCGGGCGGTCTCAGCGCTCTTTCGAACGCCGCGTCGCCCCCCTGGTGGGCGAACGCGCTCGGTCTTGTGGGTCTCTGGATCGGCTTCGGCTCGGCGATCTACTACGCCTACAACGTCGGGAATTTGCGCTCTCTCCCCAGTCAGTGGCGAGTCCAGCCGAGCGATGTCCTCTATGTCGCTCTCGGCGTGGCGTGTCAGTTCATCGTCGACGCCGCCTACATTCCCTTCAACGTTCATCACCTGAATCGCCCGGTGAACCACCTGTTCGGCTCGGTTGTCGGGGCGAGTTTCGTCCTACTGATCGTGATGACGACGTTCTTAGCACCCATCATGGAAGAGTGGCTCTTTCGCGGCGTCCTCTTTCGGGCGCTGAGTGAGGGCGGCCGACACGGCGCCTCTCGCGCGAGTGTCGTCTTCGCTGTGGTCACCAGCGCCGCACTCTTCGCATTGGCCCACGGCGAGCCGCTCCAGTTCGCCGGGCTGTTCTTCTTTGGCATCGTGTTGGCGTTGCTCGTGTGGCGCACGAAACGACTGATTCCGAGCATCGTGACGCACGTGTCCTTTAACGGCGTCGCGGTCGCTGCGATCATCAGCCAACGATCTGGTCATTGATGCGCGACTGGATTCGACGTCACGACTCGCCGGGCGCGCGCCTCGACGCGCTGGTCATCGTCGCGGTCATCTTCGTCACCGTGTGGGAGTTGCACCCGTCATTGGTCTTTTCCAACACCCTCATCACGGGTGGCGACACCGGGTCGCACTTGGCGGTACCGGCGTACCTGAAGTCGGTCGGCAATCCTTTCAACCTGACGCCATGGGACCCCGGTTGGTTCGCTGGCATGCCTGCCTACACCTATTACTTCGTGTTACCAGACGTGCTGGCGTGGTTCGGGAGCTACATCGTCGGTTTCGCCATTGCCTTCAAGCTGGCGACGATCCTCGGTTCGGTGCTCATGCCGATCACCGCCTACATGATGGGTCGGCTCTTCAAGGCGCCGCGCCCGGTTCCGGCGGCGTTGGCGGTGGCGACGTTGCCCTTCCTCTTCGACGCCTCGTTCACCATCGACGGCGGGAACCTCTTCTCCACGATGGCGGGGGAGTACGCGTTTGCGCTTTCGCTTGCGTTGAGCCTGTTGACAATCGGTCTCTTCGCGCGGGGGGTTCGCACCGGAAAGGGCTACTGGGTCTCGGCCATCGCACTGAGTGCGACACTCGCGGCGCACATCCTGCCGTGGTTCTGGGCCATCGAAGCCATCATTATCATCGTGATCTTCGAGCTCTTGCAGCGCCGCGGCATCGGTGATCCCAACGACGACGACCTGCGCGGCGACTACGCGCGCCCGCTGCGCTTCGCGTTCGTCGCCGGACTGATCTCCGTCTGTCTTTCGGCTTGGTGGTTGACGTCATTCGTCACCACCCAGAAGTACACGAACTCCATGGGCTACACGAATGTCCCGGTGAATACCGTCCACGCGATCTTCACGGAACTTGGCTGGTTCACCTCCACCGGCGGCGCGGCCGGTGACCGGTGGGTCATCGTGCTCGCGGCCATTGCCTTGATCGTGGCGTTCTGGGTCCGTGACCGTCTGGGCATGATCCTCACCACCTTGGCGGTGCTTTCGATCGGCGCCTTCGTCTTCGACCCACAGAACGTCATCTGGAACGAGCGGCTCGTACCGTTCTGGTACATCACCATCCACCTGAGCGCCGGATGGCTCTTCGGTTACGTGCTCGCGCGCTGGGTGAAGCGACCTGCGAACGCACTCGGGCGTATCAGCGTGCAGATCGGCGAGACCCGCTTCAGCTTCGCTCACGAGGCGACGTCCGATGACGCCGAACCCGAGCCCGCCACGCCTCAAGTGCAAGGTGACCGTCTCTTCGGCGACGACGTCTTCGCCGCGTCGTCCTACAAGGACGAGATCAAACCAGTGGAAGATGACGAGTGGCGCACGACTCGGCGTACCGCGCGCGCGACGATCATCATCCTCGTCCTCGGGCTGCTCACCACGGTGCCGGGACTGATTCCGCCGGTCGCCTCCGCCCTGTCGCTCAACACGACGGGTAACGAGGTCACCAATTGGGCGGCCTACAACTACTCGGGCTATCAGGCCAAGCCCGCGTGGCCGGAGTACCACGACCTCATGAACACCATGGCCAAGGTCGGCCGCCAGTACGGCTGTGGTCGCGCCATGTGGGAGTACAACGTCAACGAGGGCCGCTTCGGGACACCCGAAGCGTTGATGCTCATGCCGTACTGGACCAACAACTGCATCGACTCGATGGAGGGTCTGTACTTCGAGTCCTCGGCGACGACGCCGTATCACTTCTTGGATCAGGCCGAGTTGAGCGTTGGGCCGAGTAACCCGATGGTCGGCCTGCCCTACGGCGGACTCGACGTCGCCTTCGGCATCCAACACCTCCAGATGCTCGGCGTGCGCTACTACGTCGCGTACTCCCCGGCGACCGTGAAGCAGGCCAACCGCGACCCCAATCTCACGCTCATCGCCAAGACGAAGGACTGGCCGTCGCCCGGCGCGCAGTGGCGGATTTACTTGATCGCCAAGAGCCCTATGGTCCAGGCGTTGACGACGCTGCCCAATATCGTCGCCAACACCACGAGCCGCATCGGCTGGCTCGACGCCAATACCGCCTGGTGGCTTGATCCGAAACTGTGGGGGACCGTCGCGGCCACGACTGGGCCCTCGAACTGGCCCGAAGCGACCAGCGTGAAGACGATGAACATGACCACAACGCTGCCGAAGGTGAAGGTCAAGGACATCAAGGTCGGACTCCAATCGATCTCGTTCCACGTGAGCAAGATCGGCGTGCCGATCCTGGTGAAGATCTCGTACTTCCCTCGATGGCACGCGATCGGCGCCACGGGACCGTACCGAGTCAGCCCGAACCTGATGGTCGTCATTCCGACGTCGAAGAACGTCTCCATGGTCTACGGCAGCACGTCGATGCTCACCTTCGGCAATATCGTCACCGACATCACGTCGCTCGCCGGTGTCACTGCGCTCTACTTCTACCTCCGTCGCCGAGTGCTGGTTCGACGCCAGCGCGTCCGAGAGGAGCTCGCCGTATGAAGACTTGCGGCGAGTACGGTTTCTAGGGGTTCGATGTTGACTTCGACGGCGAACGAAGAGGGAAGGGAATTAGTGATGGCGCTCGACAGTTTCTTGCTGGCGTTGCTGGAAGACCCGGTTGACCACGGCGAGCTGCTCTACGTGCCCAGTGCGAACGTGCTCTACAACCCGCGCAAGCGCGTCGTCTACGAAGTGCGCGATTCGATCGCCGTCATGTTGCCCGATGAAGCCAGGCCCGCCACCGACGCCGAGCACGACGCCTGGACCAACGACCCCAGCGTCATAAAAACCGGTTCGTAGTCACGCTCCCGACCTAGATACTCACGTTCGCCACTGCGATACTGAAGGTGTGCGTAGGTCGCTCATCACATTCGAACGCGTTGCCATCGGACTCTCGTTAACGCTGGCAGTATCGTTCGCCACGGTTCTTTGCATGGTGACGAGTCCGTTGGAGGCCGGATCGACGACGGCCACTTCGACGTCGCCCGTTTCGGCGTCCTTCCTTCCCTCTGGGGAAGGTTGGATCCTGTCGGGATATCGCTGCTCGTCGGGAGTCTGCCTAGCGGTTAAGAGGACCATGAATGACGGGCGGACGTGGGCGTCGCTGCCCCTCCCGTCGGCCTTGCGTGCCGTAGCGAATCCACCATCGGCGAGCTACTTCCCTCTTGTGCAGCAGAACATCTACTTCGCTGACGCGAAGAACGGCTGGATTTACGGGTCGGCGAATCCAGACAACGCCGCGCAGACGAACCTCGCATACGAAGCGGAGATCTGGTCGACGCACGATGGTGGTACCACCTGGTCCGCTCTCAATATGAAGTACCTCGGAATGAGGTTCGATGTTCTCACCGTGTCGGCCAGGCGGGGATCGGTCTATGCCATCAGTTGGCTCGGGGACACGTTCGGGCTCTGGCGATCATCGGTGACAAACGATTCGTGGCAACGCGTCAAGACACCGACTCTCTACTCGGCGGCCGGTGGATCGAATATGGAGGGCGCGTTCGTTTTCAAGGGCACCAGCGGCTGGCTGATGTTGGGCAATGACCGCGGGACGACAGCCAGTGCCCGACTGACGGGTTCCGGTAGGTGGGTCAAGTGGACTGCCCCGTGTGCCAACGTTGGCGACAGTTTCTCGGTGCCCGTCGCTAGCAGTGCAACCAATCTCGTCGACGTCTGCACGATCGGTGGCTTTGGTGGCGACGTTGTTCGCGGTACTCCTGCCTATTTGAGACTTCAATCGAATTGGGTGTACATCTCTCATGACGCTGGACTGACCTTCGACCCCACGCATCAAGTCATGGTGGAAGGATCTTCCCTCTATCTCGATCAACTTACGAGTCTGCCGACCTCGCCAGCACCTGGAAAGATTGTCGTCGCCAAGTCTGAGCCGCATGGTCTCAAAACGGTCGACCACCTTTACCTAACGCAAAATGGAGGCGAGACCTGGCGTTCCGTCTACGCCACCCCGCCCACGCCATTCAGTCCCGTGATTCAATCAGTATCCTTCACTTCGTCGAGTCTCGGTTACGCCATTGTTCAGAGAACGACGACGACTTCGGCGTTGATCATCTCGACCAATGGGGGCCGGACGTGGCACGTAGCCGCCCCGTAGCCGATCCTTCAATTGCTTATGGTTCGTTACTTTCGAAGAGCGCCTCGACCAGTTCGTCGATCAAGCGGTAGCCAATCTTCTGATAGATGCTGTTGCTGGTCGGGTTGGCGGCGTCGGTGAAGAGCATGACGCGCGCACCTTTTTCGATGAGGTGTTGCGACACGTGGGCCGTCACAGCGCTGCCGAAACCGTGGCCCCGATACTCGGGCGGCGTATAGACCGGACCGACGCGGCCAATGATGATTTCCTCGGTGGTGACGACGGGCGCGTGGCCCGCGATCGCCACGATAGTTCCGTCTAGTTCCCAGCAGAAGAGCGATCCGGCCGTGACCGATTTCTTGACCATGTCTTGAGAATCGGCCTGCGACAACGTCCTTATGCCGACATCATTCATGAACGCAATCAGCATTTCTGAGAGCACGTTGATCTCGCCGGCCCGGGCCGGACGTCCGGACCCATCGACATCGGGCGTGACGAGCTCTTCCAATTCGTACAGTAAATCGCGACGCTCTTCAACGAGCGCGCGAGCCGAGCCGGGACTCTTCGACTCGACGTATCCACTGGCCAGGGCCTCGACCACGTCCGGGGGACCCGTTATTCCCGTGAGTCCATCGTCGAAGCGTCCGACGTTGCGACCGAGAGTTCGCGCAGCGTCGTGGGGCATCGGCGACAGAGTCATCTTGAAGGGATGCGTGCGCATGGCCACGCCGACGATTTCTCCGTCGTCATCTCGTACCACCCACCAGCGATAGTCGTCGTAGGTCTGATGCCCCTTCGCCACGGAGAGCGACACGCTGCCGATGACGTTCGTTCGCAGGGGTTCAGCGGCGCGAAACGCCGCGGTCGACGCGATGAACTCGTCAACGGATTCGATGAGTTCGACTTTCATCCGTCGATTCTGCCACCCCAACGATTCGCGGAACATGTGTCTCGTGGACGGGCGAGATCGAAGGCGAGCGCCACATAGTGGGCGACGAATTCTCATATCGCTACCCCGGGGTTCTATTCCCCGCAGAAGATTGTCGAACTCGTCCCCGGCCAGAGAGTCGAGTGGCACGTCGTCGACGCAACTCGAGGGTTTCAATGATCCGAGTGAATGGACCGGCACCGATATCACTTTTGAAATAGCTTCGATACCGGATGGCACTGAAGTACGCTTCTCACATCTTGGCCTCACGCCCGGGTTTGAGTGCTTCGAAAACTGTTCGAACGCCTGGGGTTTCTTGATCGACGGAAGTTTGAAGCGGCTAATCACGACAGGCGAAGGTCCCTCCACGCCGCGCTGGGAATGAGGATCGTCAACTCAGTGATTCGGCAGTCCTAGTTGCTCGCGCAAGACATCGGAGTAGAGATAGTTGTCGCGCGTCACAATTGAGAGTCGTGCCAGTGCGCTCTCGCTGAGCGGTGTGGGTGCCGTGGGGAACGTCTGGAAGAGTTTGGCGTAGGCTGCCACCAACTTGCGTTCTCCTTTCACCGCGCTCGTCAAAGTCCTTGGCCAGTGCTGCGTCTTCAGTTTCGTTGCGAGCTCGGTCAATGTCGAACGAAGGTGGGACATCACGGTGCTAGTCGGAGATCGCCTGTAGAACATGTCGACTTGGAACGGATAGAGAGCCGCGTTGTAGGCGAAGACGTCACTCAAATATTGCCGAGCCGGACCGGCGGCGTTGGCATAAGTGAAGTGGTCGTGCGTCACTTCGGTGGGAATGAGATAGACACCGTCGGCAGTCGAGAGCACCGAACGGTCATCCGCGGAAAATTGCGGCTTCGCTTCGTCGACGCTCATATGGCTGAACGTCGTGAGTGCGACCGACGGATACGTGAGGTGCACCGTCAGTCCACCGACCGTCGGGTCTTCTTGGTACCACTGTGCTGAGTTGAATGACGAACCTCGGGCGTAGGGGATAGTCACGGTCTCGGGCACCTTTTGGGTCACGTCGTCATAATGAAGCCGCCACCCCCTGGACGTCTGGTTCATCGTGAACTTGATCAGGTCACCGGGATTGACTTCGAGGAGTTGTTGGGGATGGAAGCTGACGGCGACGTCGCTCCAGAAGATCTCGTACTGCGCGACGGAATCGATCTTGTTCTCGCTGGTGCCGAGTTGGATGAACTGTTCGTCCTCGCTTTGGACTGCGATCCACGTGGAGGCGTTGCCGTCGCCGGATTGTTCGGCGATCCGCGGTACGCGCCACTGAGCTCCGACCTCGGTCGTTGGGCGAGTGAGTTCGTAGCCACCGAATCCGTACGACGGCGCACCGTAGGACTGATTGGGAAGACGCGATGACGGCCCCCGGTTGGCGTTGAGTGAGATCTCCAGGGCGAGGAGCGTAAGCAATCCGACGATGAGAAGGATCGTCTTCGGCCACGAACTACGCAACATTTTGGTCAGTGTATCGACGTGGACGTAACGGTTGGTTGGCTACTCCTGGACTCGGAGTTCTTCAGTCGAGTCGTTCGACGATCATGGCCATTCCCTGGCCGCCACCGACGCACATTGTCTCCATGCCGAACCTCGCCCCGGCGTCTTCCAGCGAGTTCAACAGCGTCGTCATGATGCGAGCTCCCGTCATGCCAAAGGGGTGACCAAGGGCGATGGCGCCACCGCGGATATTGAGCTTGTCGAGAGTGATGCCCAGGTGCTTGGCGCTCGGAATCACCTGCGCCGCGAACGCCTCGTTGATTTCGACGAGGTCGATGTCGTCGATCGTCATGTTCGCGCGCTTCATTGCCTGACGACAGGCTTCGATTGGACCCAGCCCCATGATTTCGGGATTGAGCCCACTGACGCCACTGGCGACGATGCGCGCGAGTGGCTTGATGCCGAGCTCGCGGGCGCGCGTGTCACTCATCACGACGACTGCGGCGGCTCCGTCGTTCAAGGGACAGGCGTTACCGGCGGTGACCGAACCGCCCTCGCGAAAGACGGGCTGCAACGTGGCGAGACGCTCGAGCGTGGTACCGGCACGCGGTCCGTCGTCCCTCGTGACGACCTTGCCGTCGGGCAAGAGGACCGGAATGATCTCGCGCTCGAAGAAGCCGTTCTCCTGATGCGCTACGGCGAGCTCTTGACTTCGGACGGCGAACTCATCCATTTCCAGACGGCTCACCTTTTCGTACTCCGCGACGTTCTCGGCGGTCTGACCCATCGCGATGTAGATGTCGGGCAGACCAGGTTGCGCCGACCACGGTTCGTCGGCTCGTTCGGAGCGCTTGGCCGTTCGCTCCATGGCCTCAGAGAACAGTTCGTTGGTCGCCTTGGCACTGTCTGAGGCGCCGCTGGCGAAGCGTGACACCGTTTCGACGCCTGCGGCAACGAAGACGTCGCCCTCACCGGCTCGAATCGCGTGGGCGGCCATGCGAATCGTCTGCAACGAGGACGAGCAGTAGCGATTGACCGTGACGCCCGGGACGTTGGGCAGTCCCGCGAGGAGTGCGGCCACGCGCGCGACGTTGAACCCCGACTCGCCGGCCGGTTGGCCGCAACCAACCATGAGGTCCTCGACGGACTGCGGGTCGAGCTGGGGCAGCTTCTCTAAGACCGTGCGAACGACGAGTGCGGTGAGGTCGTCGGGTCGCATGTCGACCAGCGATCCTTTGAAGGCGCGTCCGATGGGGGTGCGTCCGGTCGCGACAATGACGGCTTCGGGCATGATGCCTCCTATTAGTTACTCCAAGGTAAATGGAGCATAACCAAGGTGCGCGGCGTTGATGACCTACGCCGGGAGCGGCCCCGCGTCATCGAAGCCTTGGCGCACGCCGTGGCCAGCTCGTCGGGCCAACTGCTCTGGTTCGAAGAGCATCCAGTAAGCGTTGCGGGCGTGCTTGCGGGAGCGGTCGTTGAAGACCTTGGCGAGTACGTCGGGATCGTCGGACTCGTCTTCGTGGACGAAGACCTCCAGGATCGGCGTCGCCGTCATTAGTTGGGCCTGCATGATTCCTTGGGAAGCCTCGTGGGCACACTGTTTGTCGATGGGCGCGGAACCGGGCATTCCGAGTGCCACCACGATGTCGCAGCCCTCCTTTTGGATCAAGTTCAGCGCCGCGACAGCCAAGTCCTTGAATCCCGGCACCGTGCGAGAGACAACGGTGAATTTCTCGCCGTAGCCGAGGCAACTCTCGAGTTCGGCTCGCGCCGAAGCGCCCATGTCGAAGCGCGCGAACATCGTGTCGACCACACCGATGCGAAACGCCTTCGTGACCTTCGGTGTCTGCTTTTTCTTGGCCACGGCGCTCCGATCTTTGGCGTTCCCAGTGTAGGGAGCCGTCTAGCACCCTTCGCAACCACGATTTGGTGCGACGTAGAGTTCTGACGGAAGGTGGGCTATGACGTGGGACTTTGAGACCGAACCGGAATTTGGAGAAAAACTGGTCTGGATGCGCGGCTTCATGCGCGAAGAGATCATGCCCATTGAGACCCTGAATCTCAGTCACGACCAAGCGTTGGCCTTCATCAAGCCGCTGCAGGATGAAGTTCGCGCGCGAGGCCTCTGAGCCGCGCACTTGCCGGGTGAGCTCGGCGGCATGGGTTTCGGCCAGGTTCGCCTGGGGCTGATGCACGAGATACTCGGTCAAACCCCTTACGGTCCGGTCGTTTTCGGTAACAACGCCCCCGACAGCGGTAACAGGGTTCGTCGATGTTCGTGGTGCCGGTCAATACTCCCGGAGTGCGCATCGTGCGCGACGTCGGTTCGATGGACGACTCCGAGAACCACTACGGCCGCTTCGGCAACCACGCCGAGATTCGCTACGAGGACGTGCGAATCCCGGCCGAGAATCTCATCGGACCGGAAGGTTCAGGATTCTTGTTAGCCCAAGCGCGACTCGGCCCGGGCCGGATCCATCACTGCATGCGCTGGCTGGGACAGAGTCAACGAGCCTTCGACATGATGTGCGAACGTGTCGTCAGCCGCTACACGCACGGATCACTGTTGTCCGAGAAGCAGACCGTCCAGAACTGGATCGCCGACTCGCGCGCCGAGATGCACGCGGCGAGACTGATGACACTGCACGCCGCGTAGAAGATGGATCAGGTCGGCGCCTCGGCCTCGCGCGACGAGATTGCCATGATCAAGTACTACGGCGCGACGGTCCTGCACAACGTGATCGACCGCGCAATCCAGACCCTCGGAGCGCTGGGGTATTCAACCGACATGCCGCTCGAGCAGATGTACCGCTGGGCCCGGGCCGCGCGGATCTACGACGGTCCCGACGAAGTGCATCGCCAGACCGTCGCGCGACACGCCTTGAAGAACTACACGCCGAGTGAAGTCCCCAGTGAGTTCATTCCCGCGCGCACCGAAGCCGCGCGCAAGAAGTTCGCCGACATGCTGGAGTTCCTCGAAGCCGAAACGGTCTAACGAGGGGCGAGTCCTTCGACGGCCTCTTTGAGGTCGACGCCGAACGGGACGATCGCCAGCGTCGGGATCTGGATGCCGGCGTCGATGTAGCGCGCGACGTGGTCGCGACAGGCCTCGTAGGAACCGTGGATGATCAGTTCGTCCACGACCGAGTCCGGAATTACTTCGTTCGCCCGTTTGCGGTTTCCCTGGGCCCAGGCGTCCCACATCGGTTGGAGCACTTCGCTGCGACCGAGCCAACGGTGGAACTCGGCGTAGGCGTTCACCGTCAGATACGACGAGATCATGCGACGTCCGATCATTCGTGCCAGGTCCGCGTCGGCGGTCGGCACCACGAAGAGACGCGCGGCGATGGTCTTACCTTCGCCGACCTCGGCCCGACACTGAGCGACGTCATTGGCGCCCAACCAGTTGAGTATCGCGCCGTCGGCCTCACGCCCGGCGAGGCGAAGCATTCCGGGACGAAGCGCACCGAGCAGGATAGGCGGACGAATCAAAGCGGGTCGCGCGAGTTTGAAGCCGTGGACCTCGAAGGTCTCGTAGACCTGGTCGATCTTCTCGCCGTCGAGGGCCCGCTTCACGAAATCCAGGACGTCGCGGGTGCGCGCGTAAGGCTTTTCGTACTTGACACCGTTCCAGCGTTGGACGACGGGCTCGCTCGAGGCGCCGAGTCCCATGATGAATCGCCCTTCGGCGACTTCAGCCATGGCGGCGATGCTCATCGCGAGCAGTCCCGCGCCCCGGGTGAAGACCGGTGTGACCGCCACGCCGAGATTGAGACGCGGCTCCCAGACCGCGGCCAGCGTCAGCGGCGTGAAGCCGTCAGCGCCGTCGACCTCGGCCGACCAGAGGTCGGTGTAACCGAGATCGGCGATGCGGTGATACCAGTCCTTGTGGTCGCGAAGTGAGATGCCGTCGAAGGGAATCGTGATGCCGTAGCGAAAGTCCATCCCGTCAGTGTTTCAGACGTGCGCGGTCGCGTGCGCCGGTTCTGGGAATCGGTCAGTGAGATCGCACGATACGCACGTGCGTGAGGGCAGGTGAGCACACGTGTTCGACGCACTTGTAGTCGCCAATGCTGGCACCGAGGTTCTCGAAGAGGAGTTCGCCGCTGCCGAGCAAGACCGGCACGATCGCGAGTCGCATGTCGTCGATGAACCCCGCTGCCAAGAACTGCCGGATGGTGGCTGCACCGCCGCCGACCAGAACGTCCGAATCGCCGGCTGCTTGGCGAGCTGCGTCCAGGGCGTCTTCAATGCCACTGTCGACAAAATTGAACGTTGTCCCTCCCTCCATTTCGATAGAGGGCCTCGGGTGGTGAGTAAGCACGAATACCGGATGGTGAAAGGGAGGGTTGTCTCCCCACCAGCCTGTCCATTCCTCTTCACCCCACGGACCACGTATCGGGCCGAACATGTTGCGGCCCATGATGGTGGCTCCCACGTCGGTGCCGCGGTTCATGAAGAAGTTGTCGTCCAGGCCCTCACTCCCGCCTTCCTCGCCAATCATTTGACGCCCGCTGCGCGTGGCAAAGATCCATTCGTGGAGCAGGGCGCCACCATTTCCGAGTGGATTGTCAAGCGTCTGATTTGTCCCGGCCCCGAATCCATCGAGTGAAATGGAGAAATTACGAACCAGCAGTTTCGACATCGCGCCCCCCTTCCACTGTTCGGTCATCAGGCTATTCGTAGGACTAGCTGAGATAATCGCCGGCGTGGGGCTCGGGAACCTTGAGTCCCCGGCGTTCAAGGTCGTGGACCCAACGATCGATCAGGGTCTCGAGGACGGCGACTCGCGCGTAATGCTTGGACTCGGAGGCAATGAGGTCCCAATGCGCGTGTGACTGATCGGTCATCTCGACCATGTCTCCCAGGGCGTCCAAGTACGCCGGTCGCTTTTCGCGGTTGCGCCAGTCATCGGGCGTGAGCTTCCATTGTTTCAGCGGGTCACTTTCGCGGTCCTTGAAACGCTTTAGCTGTTCCTCGTCCGAAATGTGCAGCCAGAACTTCACCAGGGTGACGTCATTGTCGACGAGGAGGCGTTCGAATTCGACGATCTCTTGACCTGAGCGCTTCGCCGTTGCTTTGTCGATGAGGCCCTCCACCCGTTCGACGAGAAGACGTCCGTACCACGAGCGGTCATAGACCGTCATGCCGCCGGTACCTGGAATGTAGGACTGGAAACGCCAGAGGAAGTTGTGGCGAAGTTCCTCGGGCGTCGGTGTGCCAATGGGCACTACGCGCACGTGACGGGGGTCCATGCTCGTGGTGAGTCGGCGAATCGCCCCGCCTTTGCCGGCAGCGTCGAAACCTTCGAAGAGCACCAAGAGGCCCGGAGCGACGACTTCGTGCTGCAACAATCCTGCCGTGAAGAGGCGAAGCTGCGTAAGACGATGCTGGGCGGCTGCAACGCGGTCAATGGACTTGTCCTTGTCCATTATCAAAGAGAGGTCGATCTCGTCGATTCGATTCGTCATGGCGACAATCGATGACCAGGAAGTTCGGGGATCACGACTGTTCTTTCACTCTTTGCAAGGTAGTCCAGTGATCGGGGCTTTTCAGACCGGTTTCTGGGCGCGACGGATCGCGATAAAGCACCAGATCGCTTCCACGACGCCGAAGGGCCACGCGCCACTGGCGAATCCGTAGACGCTCGAGAGCACACAGCCGAGGGCGAAGAGGATGACGAAGCGCCGGCCGCGTGGCTCGAGGGCGTACATCCCCATCATGAAAGTGAGGGCGATCACGCCGTAGATGGTGACGAAGTCCACGAAACCGCTAGGGGATTCGTTCGCGCATCAGGTAACGCCGTTCGTAGACCCACACGCCGATGAGGAACAGCGCCGCGAGCAGGGCGAGCAGAACCGCGTACTTCTCGTGCGGCGGCAAGAAGCTGTACGTCACGGTTGACGTGCCGGAGGGAACCTTGATGGTCTGATAGACGCCGCTTTGCGTGTGTATCGTGACGGCCTTGCCGTTGACGAAGGCCTGCCAGCCGGCCATCATGAGCTCGGTCCGTACCAGCGTCGAGCCACCGCTCGCACAGTTCACGGTCGCCTTATTGACGTTCGTGCTGGTGACCGTGCACGACGACGATTTCGTCGAGAAGAAGGCCCTCGGGTGGGGCATCTGATAGATGTTGACCTTCGCGTCGTGGAAGGCGAGTGTCACTCCAAGATTGGTCAGGGCGGGAAGGATCGGCAGAGCCGTGGACATCACCAAGTACTTGACCGACGCCGCCTCGTAATTCTTGAAGTGAGTGACGAGTTCGTTCTCCTGTGCGGTCAAGCCGACTATGCCGTTGTGGATCACGAACTGGTTCGACGGCGTGAGACCCGGATAGAGCTGTCGCTCGATCAAACTGGAGAACCTCTCGGGGAACGGCAGGTCGATGGCGTTGAGTTCATTCAGTCCGAACTGCGATCCCCAGTTGGGTGTGATGACCGCGAAGTCGAGGAAGCGGTCTTGACCTTGGTGGGTTCGCAGGAATGCAATCGGTCCTTGATCGATGTAGATGTACTTGGCCGACGTGCCCGAGGGAACGCCGAAGAGCAGGAGCGACTCTGCGACCAATACCAAGGCGACGAGCAGTGGCACGATCTTGAACTTCGTGAGTCGCCCCAGCACGAGCAACGCGATGATCGCGATGAAGGGGATCGCGTCTAAGAAGGCGTAGATGATCCGTGCGCGATGTGAGTAGACCACGCCCTTGTTGAGCGAACTGGCGGCCAGCACGATCCAGATGAGCCCGAGCAACATGACCGATGTCGTCACCGTAAAGAGGCGCTTGGCCCGGGCGCTCTCGGCCAGGTCCATGAGGCCGAAAGCCGCCAGGACGATGAACGACAGTTCGCAACTCGACATGATGTAACGGCCGAAGGACACGTTCTCGATCAGCGGGATGAGGTTCCAGACCTTGCGAAGTTCCAAGAAGTTCCAGGCGCCGCAGAGTCCGATGAGGGTCCAGGCGGCGAGGTAGATTCGCAACGGCCGAAGACGATTGCCGAACAGACCCAACAGCGCCAGGGCCCCGACGCTCGCAGTGAAGTACCCACCGATCCCACCCCAGACGCTGGCGACGGCGAGGTTCGTGAAGAGCGTCCCGTGGACGTAGGGATCGAAGAACATCTGGACGGCGTGAATCGAGATGTGCGCCGTGCCGTCGATCGCCGCGGTGTGGTGACCTAAGTTCGCGACCTTGTAGAAATCGGCGAAGGGAATGAGGATCGGCAGTGATAGCAAGATTCCAATACCGCCTCCGATACCGAGGCGGCCGATGGCACGAAGCCTCGATTCGCGTCGTAGCGAGAAGAGGCGAACGGCGGCCCAGCCGATAGCGAACAGTCCGTTGAAGTAGGCGACCTCAGGGAATCCGGCGTAAAAGGCCAAGGCGATGGCGATCGCGGCGACGTACCAGCCCCGGTTGTTCTTGGTCTGGGTGGAGTCGTAGATCATCTCTATGCCGAGCAGCAGCAACGGCAAGAAGGCAATGGGGTTCAAGACGGCGTTGCCGACCCAGGCGAAGGTGCCGTTCAAGGCGAAGAGGCATCCGGCGGCGGTGGCGAAGATCATCGGCACACCGAGGCGCTTGGTGAGGAAATACGTCGAGAAGCCTGCGATCAGCTCCAGACAGATGTGGAACCAGAGGAGACCGGCCGGAAAGGCGAACAACAAGGTGAGCGGGAACAAGGACGCCGCCTGCATCTCGCCCGCCAACGGTTGTCCGAGGCCTTCGTAGAAGTTCCACCACGGCAGATGTCCGTGCAAGAGGTCCATGGCCGACAGGTGACCGAGGGGTTGGGTGATGAAGCCGACATTCGGGTCGATCATCGGACGCCCGCAGGTGATGTGACAGACGATGGTCGAGATACTGGCCGTCCACGAGATCGGGTCGATGTTGGACTCGCCGACCAGGTACAGGCCGTTGCCGATCAAGACCGCGAGAAGGATCAGGAGCACTGCGCTGGTGGAGGGAGGAAGGCGTCGGTAGAAGGTGAGGAACCGTTTCCACGCTGACGTCACCACTTCAGGCTACAAGAGCCGATCATTCAGTTCGGATGACCTCAGCGCGGCAAATAGTACATTTGCTCGCCGAGCAGCAGTAGTGCCGGCGGGAAGAACGGGTCCTTAAAAGTGCCGAAGATATCCCAGCGACGGATGAATCGGTTGCGGTCTTCAAGGGGATCGAGCGAGCCGCGCGAAGAGCTCACGTGGTGGATCAATTGCACGTCCGGGGTGTAGACCACGAAACTCGTGTCGCTTTGGACCCGGAAGCACAGGTCGACGTCGTTCATCGTGACCGCCAAGCGTTCGTCCATGCCGTCAAAAGAATCCCACACTTCTCGTCGCGTCATCTGCACCGCGCCGGTCACCGCGGCGACGTCGCGAGTCGACAAGGAGAATTGATCGACGTGCGGGTAGTTCGAGTCCGTGCGAAGGTGCTGCGGATAGGGAGAGACGACGATGCTCTCGTGCTCGCGTCGACCGTCCTGATCAAAAATGCACGCCCCGACGATGGCGACGTCGGGCAACGCGGCCAGTGACACCATTCGCTCTAACCAATCGGGAGTGATCAGAATCGTGTCGTTGTTGAGCGTCACCACGTAGTCGGCGCTCGAGTGCTGCACGCCGCGGTTGACGATCTTGGCGTAGTTGAACGGTCCGGGACAGGGCACGACCCGGTACTTCGACTGGGCGAAGTATTCCAACGATTCCGGTTCGACCGAGTCGTTGTCGAGCAAGATGATGTCCCAGTTCCGGTACGTCGTCTTTGTCTCGAGGGCCTCGATGCAGTTACGCACCAGATCGATGCGGTCGCGCGTCGGAATGATGATGTCGATCGACGGCTGCGGATCGGGCCCGTCGAGCTTCCAATGCGTCAGACCCGCCAGGCGACCCGGTTCGACGACGCCGTGCCATCCTCGACGCGCGAGGGCCATCTCGGTCACACGGATGGTGTCGGCGTCGATGTGCTCGTGTTCGAAGGCGATCTCCGGTCGAGCCGCCGGCAAGACCAGATTGACGTGGTGGAAGGTCGCGTTCGATTCGACCAAGCGAAGGTACGCGTCGTGTTCGAACGCCCATCCGGCGGCATCATGGAATCCTTTGATCCGACGAAGAGTTTCGACGCGCAACAGCGCCGGACGTCCGACGAGGTTGTAGCTCAGCAACGTATGGGGAGGTACCGCTGGGAACTTGAAGAGAGGCGCGAAGATATTGGAACCGTTCTCGTCGCTGAAGACGACGTCGTCGTCCTCGGTTGCGAAATTCAAGAGGGCGCGAAGCGTGGTCGTGCGCTGGTCGGCGGTGCTCGTCGTGTCGCACAGGAAGATCCAGGTCTTCGGGGTCGCCATTGCGGTGTTGGCCGCGGCCACGGCGATCGACGCTGGCAACTGTTCGTCGACCTCGACGACCGTCACGTCATCGATCGACACTTCGTAGGAGGCGAGGTTGATGAAGCGGTAGGCGGTCTTGGGAGAGTAGTTCTTCGGAAAGACTTGCGATTTATCCTCCGGCAACGGGGCATTGGCAAATTGCGCCGTGGCTCGCACGGGTTCATCACCACGTCGCGACTTTCGCAGTCGGCGTATGAGCTGCAGGATCGGTCGACCGATGAGACGCGCAGTGCGGTAGCGCCGGGTGTCCTCACCCAACATCTCACCAAGGATGCGTTGCCACCGACGACCCGACATCAGGTGCATGTCCATGTGAAAGGCGGCCCATCGCCGCTTCATTTCTTCGTCCGTTATGACTGGTTGATCGGACTCGCCCTCGAGGTCGAATCGTTTGAAGGCTGGCACGTAGTCATGCTTTCGCTCGGGACGTCGATCCTCGGTTCCAACGACGTCCCTCAAATTTAACGTCCCTGACGAGATACATCCGGAATTGGACGAGACGCGTTCGAATAAAGCGCCGCGCGAAAACACAGGTGCCGGATGGCGCATGTTACATTTCCTTAGCCAATAATTGAACAAGGTGATATCTCACAAGAAAGAGGCAGGCATGACCGACGTCGTGGAGCGCCACGAGGATGCCTCAGCCCCGAACCGACTGAGAGGTGGGGTCCTCGGACTCTTTGACTCGATGATCATGGGCATCGCCGGTTCGGCGCCGGCGTACTCCATTGGGGCCACCACGGGCGTGCTCTTTGCCACCGTCGCCTACGGGGGTCCGGCAGCGCTGTTGTACTGCGGATTCTTCATGTTCGGCATCGTCTGGGCCTTCATGTACCTCAGCCGCGATGACTCTCACGCCGGTGCGGCGTATTCGTGGGTGCGCCGGGCAATCCACCCGATCCTGGGCTACCTCTCCGGTTGGGCGCTCATCGTGTCGGCCTTGATATTCATGGTGATCGCCACGTTCCCCGCCGGATCGAGCGTGTTGCGGCTCTTCTCCACGACGCTCTATAAGCAGACCGGTCCGGTCACCATCTTCGGCGCGATCTTCTTCTTTGCCATGGTGGCGGCAGTGGCCCTCGGCGTGACGGTGACCGTGAAAGTACAGATCATCATGTCCTCCATTGAGGTGCTCCTTCTCGTCTTGTTCGCCGGATTAGTGCTCTTTCACGCCCACCACGTCACCGCGTTCTCGTGGCACTGGTTTTCGCTCTCGGTCTTCAACACCCATCACTCGTCAGACTTCGTCGCCGGTGCGTTGATCGCCGCCTTCTATTACTGGGGATGGGACGTCACAGCCAACCTCAATGAGGAGACCAAGAACGCGAAACGGACTTCCGGCCTAGGAGGACTGCTCGGCACGTTCGTCGTGTTCTTGCTGTTCGAAGTATTCACCGTCGCCTCGAACATGACGTTGAAGCCCGGGACGCTGGCCAATTCCAGCAACGTCGCCGACTTCATGTACAACCTCGGTCAAGCGGCGTGGCACGGGTTTGGCGGCAAGCTGCTCATCGTGGCATTGCTCCTTTCGACGATCGCCACGCTCGAGACGACGCTCATCCAGGTGACCAGGACGCTGTTCACCATGGGTCGCGACAAGACCTTGCCGGCTGTCCTGGGGACGACGCACCGCACCCGCAAGACACCGTTCGTGGCGACGGTCGTGGTCACCGTACTGTCGCTGCTGCTGTTCGTATTGAGTCAGTACGTCGGGTCGGTCAGCAACATATTGGTCGACGGGTACAACGCCATCGCTATTCAGATTTGCATCTACTACGGACTCGCCGGTTTCTCGGTCGTCATCTTGTATCGTCGCCAACTGTTCAATTCAGTGAACAACTTCATCTTCGTTGGGCTCTGGCCGCTGCTCGGCGCCGTGTTCATGTCGTATCTGTTCATCAAGGCAATACCGGGACTCAACAACGTCGAACTGATAGTCGGTCTCGGCTCCATGGCTCTGGGACTCATTCCTATGGCCTGGTACTGGTACAAGGGCGCTCCGTATTTCAAGATGCCCGACAAGCTGGACCGCGTCGCGCAAGATCTGGAACTCACGCAGATGGAAGAGCTGCTGTAGTTTTCGAGACGCTTCTTGATCGAGAGAGGTTGACTACTCCGTAGCCGGACGGCGCCAGAGGTCGATGCCGCTGTCGACCGCGAACTCGTCGATCCGCTTCAACTCGTCCTCGGCGAAGTCCAGGTTGTTGAGGGCATCAAGGTTCTCGTCGAGTTGTTCGACGCTGCTCGCGCCTAACAGGACCGACGTGATGACGGGACTGCGCAGTGCCCAGGCAATGGCGAGTTGCGACATTCGTTGTCCGCGTTCGTGCGCGATCTCGGCCAGTCCGCGCACTCGAGCGAGGTTCTCTTCGTTCAACATTCCGCTGTTCAGCGACGAGTCATTTTTCGCTGCACGCGAGTCACTGGCGACGCCGTTGAGATAGCGCTCGGTGAGTAGACCTTGACCCAATGGCGAAAAGGCGATGCAGCCGACCCCTTGTTCGTCGAGGACGTCGAGGAGTTTGGTCTCGATCCAGCGATTCAGCAACGAATACGACGGCTGATGGATCAAGAGCGGCGTACCGAGTTCACGAAGTATGGTGATCGCCTGCATGGTGCGTTCATCGGAGTACGACGAAATTCCGACGTAGAGCGCCTTGCCTTGGCGAACGGCGCTGTCGAGGGCGCCGAGGGTTTCTTCCAGGGGTGTCGTCGGGTCGAAGTGGTGGTGATAGAAGATATCGACGTAATCGAGACCCATGCGCTTGAGGCTCTGATCGAGGCTGGCCAGCAGGTACTTGCGCGAACCCAGGTCACCGTAGGGACCGGGCCACATGTCCCAGCCGGCCTTCGTCGAGATGATGAGTTCGTCTCGAAGCGACGAGAAGTCCTCGCGCAGAATTCGCCCGAAGTTGATTTCGGCACTGCCGTAGGGCGGACCGTAGTTGTTCGCCAGGTCGAAATGGGTTACGCCCCGGTCGAACGCACGACGCAATATTGATCTTTGCACGTCGATCGTACGGTCGTCGCCGAAGTTCTGCCAAAGGCCAAGCGATATCGCAGGTAGCTGAATTCCGCTGCGACCACAACGTCGGTATTGCATTGAGTCGTAACGGTCACTTGAAGGTAAATAGGTCGACATTTCGCAATCGTAATGGCCACATCTAATGATTGACGATGGACCGCAGAAACTAATTGGTGTCTAGGCGAAAGAGGATATGTGAGACACCATCTCGATTTACGTTGCGCACCCCCACGAATCCCAGACGCATGTGCAACTCAATCGTTGCCGTGTTCTCGGGCTCAGCCAAGAAGTAGACAACGTTGGTTAAATCCCGCAGTGCATTGAGCCGAGCGATCGTCAAAAGTGTTCCTATTCCGTCGCGACGATGATTTGGCGCCACCATTAGTCC
>Ga0307372_10001016_pt1 | contig 49144 bp, 37 predicted proteins | sample OX1MG_FD_202533 | JGI IMG/M metagenome (GOLD analysis project Ga0307372, IMG submission 202533) | Soil microbial communities from Risofladan, Vaasa, Finland - OX-1 | ecosystem: Environmental > Terrestrial > Soil > Coastal area > Acid sulfate soil | place: Finland: Risofladan, Vaasa | collected...
TGACGGTCTATTTCAGTTGGGGCGGATCGGCCGTCGACGGGACCGACTATACGGAGTCCGGCTATTCGGTCGTGTTCGCCGACCAGCAGACGACGCAGACGGTCACGCCGACGCTGCTCGACGACGACGGGTATGGCGAGCCGGACGAGGATCTTTCTTTAAACCTCGAAGCCGATAACCATTATGTCGTCGGCTCGCCGAGTTCTGCGGACGTGACGATCATCGAGGACGATGATTCGGGCGGCTCCTCGCTGATGCTCAACCTGCCGCCGCGAGAGAGCGGCGCGCAGCCCGCGTCGATCGCGCCGGCCCAGGTGCGGCCGTTTTTGCAGGCCGCCGCCCGCGAATGGGAGGCGGCCGGCGTCGATCCGGCATTCGTCCAGAGCCGGCTTGCCGCGGCGACGGTCAAGATCACCGACCTGCCCGGCTCGCTGCTGGGCGAAACGACCGACGACGAAATCTGGCTCGACGACAACGCGGCGGGGTACGGCTGGTTCGTGGACGACAGGCGAAAGGACGGCGGCGCCTTCGCGGTCGCCGACGGTCCGACGGAGCGCCTCGCCCTGCCCGGCAGCCCGGCGTATGGGCACGCGGACCTGCTGACGGCGGTGACTCACGAGGTAGGGCATTTATTGGGATTGCCCGACCTGCCGCCGGGCATCGAGCCGCAAGACATCATGGCCTTGGCCATTGGGCTTTCGACTCGCCGCTTCCCCGCGCCGGGGGAAGGTCCGCAGGGCGATTCTCCGAGAGCGAGGCCTGACGAGAATTCGTCGGATGCCGCCTTCGCTGACTTAACCGGAGTTGACTGGGCGGCCGGCACGCCGACGCACGGCACCGGCAGTGAGCCGCCTGCGGGCGCGGCCGCGGCTCTTGGAACGTGGCCAGACATCGGCTACCTCGACGAACCGGCGGCAGGGCTGGCGGGCGTTGTCGGCGCCAAGCATTCATGGGGCTTCGAAGCGGATCGGTAAGGTTGGCGACGAGGCTGCCCTCGCCCGACGGGTCTCGCCGAGATCGAAGGAACTAGTCGCCCTCACCCCGGCCCTCTCCCAGAGGGAGAGGGAGTTGGCATGCACGTCCTATTCGTCCACAAGAACTTTCCCGCTCAATTCGGGCATATTGCGCATCATCTCGTCGAGCAGCACGGCTATCGCTGTACGTTCGTCTGCGAGCACCCCGACGCCAAGATTGGCGGGATCGAGCGGATTCAGTACCGCACCCGCGGCGGCGCGCGGCGCGAGTCTCATTATTGCAGCCGGTCGTTCGAGAATTTCGTCTGGCACAGTCACGCGGTGTACGAGACGCTCAAGCGCCGGCCGGACATCCAGCCCGATTTGGTGGTTGGACACAGCGGCTTCGGCTCGACAGCGTTTTTGGCGGATCTCTACGACTGCCCGATCATCAACTATTTCGAGTATTACTACCGCGCTTACGGCGCGGATCTCGATTTTCGCCCGGACTTTCCCTCGACCGAACTCAACGTGCTGCGGGCCGCGGCGCGCAACGCGATGCTGCTGCTCGACTTGCAAACTTGCGCGGCGGGATACGCGCCGACGGAATTCCAGCGCGGCGCGTTCCCCCAAGAATACCAAGGGAAGTTGCAGACGATCTTCGACGGCGTTGATAGGAGCATTTGGAGAAAGCTGAGCGCCGAAGAAATCGGCCCGCGAACCATCGCCGGCCGAGAGATTCCACCCGAGGTGCGCATCGTTACTTATGTTTCACGGGGCTTCGAATCGACGCGCGGCTTCGACATCTTCATGCGGGCCGCCAAGCGGATTTGCGATGCGCGCCGCGACGTCGTTTTCGTCTGCGTGGGCGAAGACCGCGTCTGCTACGGGGGCGACGAGTTGTATCTCGGCGGGCGAACTTTTCGTCAATGGGTGCTCGAGCAAGACACGTATGATCTCGACCGCTTTATCTTCACCGGCCGTTTGCCACCCGTGGAGCTGGCCCGCGTATTGAACCTGTCGGACTTGCACTTTTATTTGACGATCCCGTTCGTTCTGAGCTGGTCGCTCTTCAACGCCATGGCCTGTGGCTGTGCGGTGCTTGCGTCCGACACGGCGCCGGTCCAAGAGGTGATTGAACACGGCCGCAACGGATTGCTGGCCGGTTTTTTTGACGTTGATCGCTTTACGGAACTGGCGCTGGACGTGCTCGACGACCGCGAGCGGCGCCGCGAACTGGGCCAAAACGCGGCGCGGCTGATCGAAGAGAAGTACGCCCTCGAACGCACCTTGCCGAAAATGCTGGAAATGTACGCTCGCGTTCGCGAAACTTACCTGCCGGGCGAGAAGCGATGGGCGGCTCGCCGTCCAAGAGCCGCCGAGCTCGCCGCGACAGTGGCGACGCCTTTGTCTGGCGCGGCAAGCACGCGAATTGTTCCGAATAGTTATCGCAGCGCAGCGTTCGCGGCGCTGAACCGAACTGCTTCCGAGAAAAACGGCGCGACAAATAGGCGACGCGTGTTAGTCACGGTTCCGCATTTTTACCGGCTGCGCCGAGGCTCGATTCACGGTTCGGGGAACCAAACGCGCAGGGCGCGTGTCGCAGGATTAACGCGCTGCCTGGCTTCGATCCAGGAGTTATTTGGCGGCGAGCAATACACGACCGACCTAACGCGGCCGAATTGCCACGCGGCGAACGAATTGACGCTTTACGACGCCACGGTCGTCGTCTGCACGGATGGCGTGAACCACCTGTTGGACGAAGTCCGGCTGCCGCCCGGATACTTCTTTCACGCGCCGCGCAGCGCTAAGCCGCAATTCCTAGGGTTCGGGTGCCATTCCATCTTGCGCGACAGCCTGGGAAAGTTCGACTATTATTGCTACATGGAAGACGACCTCGTGCTGCACGACGCATGGCTATTTCGCAAGCTCGGCGCCTTCGTCGAGCTCGCCGGCGCCGACTACTTGCTGCAGCCCAACCGTTACGAGGGAGCGCATTCCAACATGCCTCGAAAGGCGTATATCGACGGCGAGTTGCCGCCCGAAGCGACGGCCCGCTTCCAAAACGCCATGATCGATCCCGAATTCGCGCTCGACTTCATGGGAACTACGATACGTTGCGTTCGAGGGAGCAACCCACACGCGGGGTGCTTTTTTCTCAACGCGGCGCAGATGGAGTATTGGGCGAAGCAGCCGTATTTTCTCGACGGCGACGCAAGTTTCTACAGCCCGCTGGAAAGCGCCGCGACGCTGGGAATCATGCGAGCGTTTCGCGTCTACAAGCCGGCTCCGGAAGCGGCCAACTTTTTGGAGGTCCAACACTTCGGCGCCTCGCTCATGAAGCGAATTACTGCGCGCGACGCCGCGATGTCAACGACGCGCTAATTAGCTCAAAATCTCGCGCACCACGCGGCCGTGGACGTCGGTCAGGCGGAAGTCGCGACCTTGGAAGCGATAGGTCAATCGCGTGTGGTCGATGCCCAGGCAGTGCAAGATGGTGGCATTCAAGTCGTGGACGTGGACCGGGTCGCGGACGACGTTGTAGGAGTAGTCATCCGTCTCGCCGTGCATGAAGCCCGGCCGAATGCCGCCGCCGGCGAGCCACATCGTGAAGCAGCGCGGATGATGATCGCGGCCGTAGTTATTCGCCTCGAGCTTGCCCTGGCTGTAGATCGTGCGGCCGAACTCGCCGCCCCAGATCACGAGCGTGTCGTCGAGCAAGCCGCGCTGGTCAAGGTCGCGCAGCAAGGCGGCCGACGCCTGGTCGACGTCCTCGCTTTGCAGACGCAAATCGCTGGGCAGATTGTAGTGTTGATCCCAGCCGCGATGATAAAGCTGCACGAACCGCACGCCGCGCTCGACCAGCCGCCGCGCCAACAGGCAATTCGCGGCAAACGTGCCGGGCGTGCGCACGTGCCGGCCGTAGGCATCCAGCGTCGGCTCGGTCTCGCGGCTCAGGTCAGCCAGTTCGGGCACGGAAGCCTGCATGCGGAAGGCCATCTCATATTGGGCGATTCGAGTGCGAATTTCCGGATCGCCGATCAGTTCGGCCTGCTTGCTGTTGAGCGACTTGAGTGCATCAAGCGCCCTGCGCCGCGAGGCGGCGTCGACGCCCGGCGGATTCGAGAGATACAGCACCGGATCGCCATTGGAGCGGAAGCTGACGCCCTGGTGATTCGACGGCAGAAAGCCCGAGCCCCAGAGCCGGGCATAGAGCGGGTCGTCGGGGCGGGCGGCGCTGCCGCGCGAAAGCAGCACGACGAAGGCCGGCAGATCCTGGCTTTCACTCCCCAGGCCATAACTTAGCCAGCTTCCCAGGCTCGGCCGCCCGGCGAGCTGATGCCCGGTTTGCAGATAGGTGACCGCCGGATCGTGGTTGATGGCTTCGGTGTGCATCGACCGCACGAAGCAGATGCGATCGGAGACGCGGGCCAGGTTCGGCAGCAGTTCGCTGATCCACATCCCGGCCGGGCCGTGCTGTGAAAAGCGAAACGCCGACGACACGACCGGGAACGACGCCTGGCCCGAGGTCATGCCGGTCAACCGCTGGCTGCCGCGGACCGACGCGGGCAGTTCCTCGCCATGCCGGGCCTTGAGCTGCGGCTTGTAATCGAACAGGTCCATTTGCGCCGGACCGCCGTGCATGAACAGGTAGATCACGCGCTTGGCTCGCGGCGCGAAATGGGGCTGGCTGAGGGCGCCTTGATTGGCTCGCGTCTCATCCGGCGAGCCGTCTGGCGCCGCCATCGCGCTTTGCGGCAGCAAGTGGGCCAATGCCGCCGCGCCCAGCGCGACCGACGAACGGCCGAAGAATTGCCGGCGAGTCAGGTCGATGAAGGTTTCCGAGGGCGTGGGCATGGCGGCGGTTCGGCTTTAGTGAAGCTGTAGGGAATGCCCTCCGTGGCGTTCCGAGAATTCCGAGAAGCGCGTTTGAATCGGGAACTGCTAGCGGGGCACGGAACGCCACGGAGGGCGTTCCCTACAGAGATCGTATTTCCAGGGCTACGTTTTGTAAGCTGTGTCCATCAAGGCCTCGTGACGACTTCGTCCAAATTCAACAGCACCCCCATCAGGCTGGTCCAGGCGGCGTGGTCGATCGGGTCGAGCTTTTCGTCGCGCGGCCACTCGCCGACAGCGAGCAACTCGGCGGCGGCTTGCGGCTTCGCGGCGAATGACGCCCGCTCTTGTTCGTAGAGCTCGACGAGCGCCGCAAGCTCATCGGCTTCGGGCGCCCGGCACGTCGCGCGGCGAAAAGCGTAACGCACGCGCTCTTCGGCGGTGGTCGCTTGTTGCATGGTGCGCTCGGCCAGCACGCGGGCGGCTTCGATATAGGTCGGATCGTTCAACAGCACGAGCGCCTGCAGCGGCGTGTTGGTGCGAGAACGTTTCACGACGCACGTTTCGCGCGTCGGCGCGTCGAAAGCCAGCAGGCCCGGCGGCGGACTTTGCCGCTTCCAGTAGGTGTAAAGCCCGCGGCGATAAAGCGCGGCGCCGTGATCCTGCACGTAGCTGTAGTCGCCGTTGTACGACACCGCCTCCCACAACCCGTCGGGCTGATACGGCTTGACGCTCGGCCCGCCTACCGTGTCGGTCAGCATGCCGGCGATTGCGAGCGCCTGGTCGCGGATCAGTTCGGCCGGCAGGCGAAACCGCGGTCCGCGAGCCAGTAGCCGATTCTCGGGGTCGCGCTCGGCCAGTTCGGGGCCGACGCGAATGTTTTGGCGATACGCGGCGCTCGTGACAATCCGCTTCTGCATCGCCTTCACGTCCCAGCCCGAACTGACGAACTTGACGGCCAGCCAGTCGAGCAGTTCCGGATGGCTGGGCACTTCGCCCTGCGAACCGAAATCGTTCACCGTTTTGACCAACCCGACGCCGAAGAACTGCTGCCACAAACGGTTCACCGCCACGCGGGCCGTGAGCGGATGCGCCGGATCGACGAGCCACCGCGCCAAAGCCAGCCGGTTGGCCGGGGCGCCGGCAGGCAAAGGCGGCAGACACGCAGGCACGCCGGCTGAAACCGGCTCGCCAGGCTGATCGTATTGCCCGCGAACGAGTAGGTGCGCCGCGCGAGGCTTTTCCAACTCCTGCATGACCATTGTCGTCGGCACGCCGGCCAACAGTTCGGCCCGCTCGCGCTTGAGCGATTCCAGAAGCTGGTACGCCTCGCGGTCGGCCGTCGAGGCCTCACGGTCCAGATAGTATTCGAGCAATGCCTGCGATTGCTTCGCCGAGCGCTTTTCCGCCGGCGCGGCCAACGCGCCGCCGACAAGCTGCGACCAATACAGATCGGCGACTTCTACGGGACGAGCCGCGCGAGGAGTGAGTTGCACCTCGTCGATCAGCCCGTCGAAGCCATTCGTCTCGTCCTTTCGGCCGATGCGCCACGGCTGGCCGTTGGCAATCGAGCCCGAGAGACTATCGCGCTCGATCTTGACGGGCTGCAGCTTCGCATCGATATAGATCTGCAATCCATCCGCCCGGCCCGAGCCGTCGTAGACGATGGCCAGATGGCGCCACTCGTGCGGCGGAAAGCTGCGCTCGGTAATTAACTCGATCGCGTCGGCCGCCCAGCGGTGGACCAGGTTGACGCGAATCTGCCGCTTATACCACAGCACCTCCAACCCGCGCAGTTCGCCCGCCGGCTCGATCTTCGACACGACGCAGCCGCTCTGGGCCGCGGCCGGCTGAATCCAGACGGAGAAAGTAAACGGCGTCTGACGATCGAGCGGCAGCGGGCTTTCGAACGCGAAATGCCCGCCGTTATCGAGCTTGACCGCCTGCCCGCGAATGCCATCGGCATACTTGATCCGATCCACCGCTTGGGCGCCGCATCGCCCGCGGGCTTCGGCGCCTTCGCGCGTGAAATCGAACCACGCCGCTGCATCGGCGGGACAAACCGGCGGCAGCGATTCGGCCGCGCTGGCTTGCCAGGCATTGAACGGCTCTTGCAGCCGCTCGTTCGCTACCTTCCAAGCCGCTTCGGCGGGAGCGAGTTGCCCGTCGAGCGCCGCCAGGCGGGCCTTGACTTCCGGCGAAAACAATTGCATGGACGGCGGCGGATTGCCCGTGCCTTTCACCAGCCCCTGCTCGGGCACGTTGTTGAAGTAGGTGAAAAGCTGGTAATACTCGCGCTGCGAGAGCGGGTCGAACTTGTGGTCGTGGCAACGGGCGCAGCCGACCGTCAGCCCGAGCCAGATGGCGCCGGTGGTTTCCGTGCGGTCGGCGACGTACTCGACGCGGTACTCCTCATCGATCACGCCGCTTTCGTTCGTGACCGGATGGTTGCGGTTGAAGCCCGTGGCGATCCGCTGCTCCTCGGTCGGCGTCGCCAGCAGGTCGCCGGCAAGCTGCTCGACAGTGAACTCGTCGAACGGTTGATTGCGATTGAAGGCGTCGATCACCCAATCTCGCCAGCGCCACGTCTGCCGTTCAAGGTCGGAAAAATATCCGTTCGTATCGGCGTAGCGGGCCAGATCAAGCCATTCGAGCGCCATTCGCTCGCCGTACCGCGGCGAGGCCAGCAGCCGGTCGACGGCGCGCTCGTAAGCGTCGTCGGCCGGATCGTTGAGAAACGCCTCCAGCTCTTCGAGCGTCGGCGGCAAGCCGGTCAAGTCGAGGCTCACGCGCCGCAACAGCACGGCGCGATCCGCCTCGGGCGAAGGCGACAGGTTCTCATGCTCCAAGCGGCTGTGGACGAAACGGTCGATTTCGTTCCTCGCCCAGTCGCTTCGATTCACGCTCGGCGGCGGCGGCGATTTCGGCGCTAGCAAGCTCCAATGCGGCTCGTACTCGGCGCCTTCGTCGATCCAGCGGCGCAAAAGGTCGATTTCGCGCTGGGAAAGCGTTTCGCCTGCGTCGGCCGGCGGCATGCGTTCGCCAGGGTCAGCCGCGGCGATGCGGTGCAGCAGTTCGCTCGCTTCCGGCTTGCCTGGCGCAATCGCTGGCACGCCGTCGCGATCCTGGATGGCCGATTCGCGCCGATCGAGCCGCAACTCGGCCTGCCGGCTGGCGCTATCGGGGCCGTGGCAGCGAAAGCACTTGTCCGAAAGAATCGGCCGCACGTCGCGGTTGTACTGGATGGGCGTCGGTTCGGCGCCGCGGGCGACGCCCGAAACGGCTGTTGCGAAGCTCGCCAATGTCGCAAAAGCGATTCTCTGGCGATGTTGCCGCAGCATAGGGGTATCTCGATAAACCCTGAGTAAAAGCGCGCCCCAAACAGCTAATACTAAATAACGCTAACCGAACGCGCCGCGTCATGCTAGCCGGCGTTGGAGCGGTTTGGCGTCGTATCGCAGTTCTTGATAGAATCAGTGCGCAAACGGCGCCGGCTCCGTTTTCACAGGCAACTCGATGGCCAGCCGGGATGGATTTGCACGTGCCGCCCCTCGAATTCGACTCGCGTCGCTCCTTTGGTTTTCGGCTGGACTGCCGATTTGGCTGTTTCTCGTGGCGACTGTTCCGCAGTCAACGGGATTCGGCGGCGACGGCTTTCGATTTATAATCGCGCCGCTGGTTCTTGGTGGAATCTCGCTCGCAATTCGAATACTGCTGCGGGATCATCCAGATGCCTGGCCGATCTCTATCTGCTCGTCCGGGATTATAGCCTTAAGCTCGCTGACGATTGCGTCGTGGCTGACAGGCTAACGTCTCTTGCGGCAATGGAGGCCGTCCGTGCTGCGCCGAACGCCGCACGCTTAGGCCCCACAATATGCCATTGCCGTTGCGCAAAACGGATCGCGTCAGTTGACCGCCTGCGTGATGCAAACGGGCCGGCGGGCGGCCGTGTCGCCCTTGAGCACGATCGTGAAGTAGCTCCTTACCACGCGATCGAAATGCTCGCGCTGCATTTCCAAAGGCAGATCGTTGTAGACGCAGAAGTTGCGGATCTGGCCCAGCAGATCTCGCGGGTGGCAGCGACGCAGGGGCCGGTCGACCGCGTAATAGTGCGTTTCCAACAGATACTCGACGACTTCCGGCTTGTACTCGAAGCCCAGCGACGGCGAGCAGAAGGCGAACAAGCGGTGGAACTCTTCGGGCGTGGGATCGCAGATGTTGATCTTGTAGGGAATCCGCCGCAGGAAGGCCTCGTCGACCAGGTCTTCCGGTTCGAGGTTCGTCGAGAAGATGATCAACTGTTCGAACGGCACTTGGATCTTTTTGCCGGAGGCCAGCGTCAAGAAGTCGTAACGCTTTTCCAAGGGTACGATCCAGCGATTGAGCAGTTCGGCCGGTTCCATTCGCTGGCGGCCGAAGTCGTCGATCAAGAGCGAACCGCAATTGCTCTTGAGTTGCAACGGCGCCTCGCTGACGTTGCTCCGCGCGTCGTGGCGGATCTCGAGGCTGTCCATCGTCAACTCGCCGCCGGCCACCACGGTCGGCCGCCGCACCTTGACCCAGCGCCGATCGTGGTCGTTGTGCTTGATGAAGCTGTTTTCTTGGGTCTGTTGAGCTTCGTGATAGGCCGGGTCGTACAGCTTGATGAGCTGGCCGTCTTCGATCAGCGTCTGCGGCAGCCAGATGTTCTGGCCGAAGCAGCGGGTGATTCGCTCGGCGAGCGTCGTCTTGCCGTTGCCCGGCGCCCCGTAGAGAAACATGCCGGCGCCCGAGTTCACCGCCGGCCCCAGGCTGTCGAACACCGTCGGGTCGGTCGAAATGTCCTGGAAGGCTTGCTCCAGTTGAGTGCGCTTGGGGGCCTCGGCGCGAATCGTCTGGGCCTCGACCGAGCAAACGTAATCGATCAAGGGGACGGGGGCGGGGCCTACGTACGCGCACGCCTCGAGAAACGTTTGCGCCCGCTGCCGCCCCTGATCGGTCAGCGTGTAGTAGTAATCGTTGAGCGGGGCCGAACCGGTGTGGGCCAGGAATTGCCGCGACCGCAAGCGATGGTACAGGTCTTCCACCACGCCCATGGGCAAGCAGAGGTGATCGGCGATGTTGCGACCGCTGGCCGTGCCCACCACCGAGAGGTACTTGCAAATCAGCGAATCGACCAGCGCCTCGCTCAGGCCGGTTTCGGCGAGCGTCGACGGTTCGGCCGGCTGAAAACCTTCGTCCGAAAGGATCGCCGACAGTAGATTGAGCGGTTTCTCCGCCACGGCTGCAATGGACATCTTCGTTCCCCTTTCTGTTCGGCGTCCGCGAAATCTTTCCCGCCTGGCTGGCGGCCCATTCTTTTTCTGCGCCTGGTTTCCAACATTTTTCGCCGCGGAAGATCAAACACTTAACAACTTTACTACGTAAAACGGTTATCGTCGGATAGGAATACGAAACGGGCCGCGGAACAGGCGACTTTGCAGAAACCGCGTTGAAACCGCTATTTTTCGTCGTTCGCCGAGGATATGCTGAAGGTCAGCCTCTGGCAGACGGCAATCGCCGAGAAAGGGAACTTGCCATGTCGAAACAGTTGATCGTCGCCGCCGCGCTGGCGGGACTCGTTTTGAGTTCAGCTTCGCCGTCTTTCGCCTATCGACGGGGCAGCGGCGGATACGGCGGGTACGGATACGGCTATATGATGAACCCGTGGGTGGCGGCCGGGCAATATCAACTTTACTCTGCGCAGGCGGCCACGAGCTATCAGCAGGCCTATAGCCTGTGGTTAGACAACAAGAAGAAGCACGCGCAGACGTATTTCGACCTGCGGCGGATGAACGCCAGCTACCGCGCCGAAGTGGAGATGGAGCATCCGCACGCTACTTCGGATCAAATCGTCGCCTTCAGCAAAGCCCGCGATCCGCAACGGCTGACAGCCGACCAGTTCGATCCGGCGACGGCAGTCTTGAATTGGCCGCCGACGTTGAAAAACCCTGAATTCGCCGAACAGCGGAACAGGCTGGATAACCTGTTCGCCGAACGTTTGGGCGATCCGGTTGCAGCGGGCTTGGGCACACACAATTGCCACGACATCCAGCACGCGGCGGCTGAAATGAGCGCCGCGCTTCGCAAGAAGATTGCCGAGATCGACGCCGACGAATACATCACCGCGGAGAAATTCGTCAAAAGCTTGGCCTACGAAGCTCGGTTCGCGCCCGAGACGAAAATCGCTCAAGCAAGATTGACGCCAAAAGCGAATCGTTAGCGAGGTAAATCGGTTGCTCCGCCTCGCTTGCGCTTCGCTTTGAGCGTAAGTAGGGGTTCGTGCCGTTGATTTTGTAGGGAACGCCCTCCGCGGCGTTCCGGGAAAGCGCGAATCGGTGCGATTTCCGAGTGCTCGGCACGCCACAGAGGGCGTGCCCTACAGGCTTCGCTACAAACGCCCGCTTTACTACGGACGAATAATCCGCCCTCACGCCCCAGGGGGCCTTCAATTGCCGCTGCGATAGTTGCTCGTTCGCGTGGTTCGCGCCGAGTAGCGGTACGAACCGCGGCGGGGGTGATAAATCGCGTCTTCGTATTCGCCGCGCCTGGCGAAATAAACGGAGCCGTCCAACAGTTGCTGTCGCTGGTTCGAGAGCCGATACGCTCGGCGTGCGGCTGCTACGCTCGGACCGCGAATCCGCTGGGCGCCGCGGCCTTGATAATACTTCGGCCCGTTGAGTTCTCGCAGCATCAGACCTGCGGGATTGTCGCCCGGCCCGGACGAACGCAGCCTAGTACCGGGGCCCTCTACGCCGCTGTGGTAAGTTCCCAGCGTGCTTCCGCCGCCGATGCGCTCCGGCTCGCCAACGCCCGCCGGCTCAAGCGGATTCGGATTGACCACTTCGACCTGAGCGAAGCAGGAACTCGTCCCGGCCGTTGCCAACAAGGCCATTGCAATCGCCCACGCGACATGGCGGATGGACCGTTTCATCTTCAGGCTCCCTTGGCTCCCATAATTCCGTGTTCTCTAACGGATTATACGCCACAGCCGCGATGCTGGATCCCGGCCGCCTTCGCTTTTGCGACCCAACCAAACCGAGTGAAACGAGCTGCCATTCGGCGCAATCGTTGCGGTTTCCCAGGGCGTCTTGGCCGGCCCGGCGATCCGCTTGCGCCATAAGTGACTTGCAAACAAAGGGTTGCGCCTTGACTTGCAACGGCCGACGCCGCCCGATCGATGACCTTCGGCAGGATCGACAAAAAAGAGCCAATTGCTACGAGAACCGCTTGCGAAACACCACCATGTGGTCGCCGTCGGCGTAGTAGTCGGGGACGACCGCCGCCTGTTCGTATTGATGCTTCAGGTAAAACCGCCGCGTCAATTCGTAGTGTTCCAGCGAAGAAGTTTCGATCAAGAGAATCCGTCCGTTGTGACGGCGAATTTCATCCTCGACGAACTTCAACAATTCGCCGCCGATTCCGCGAGCTTGCGTCTGCTTGTTGACCGCGATCCAGTACAGGTACCAGGTGCGATCGGTCATCGCCGCCGGAGCGAAGTAGGCGAAGCCCAGGATCTCGCCGGCTTGTTCGAAAGTCACCGAGCGATGCCCGTGGGCATGGTTCGTGGCATGGTAGTCGAGCAGCACTTCTTCCAGCGCTTCGATTTCCAACGGTTTGAAGACGTTCGTATCGCGAGCGAGCGTCAACAAGGCGTGATGATCGGACGGCAGCGTAGGGCGAATCAACGTGCGGCCTCGGCAGATTCTGGAACTCGGTGCTTTCGCTCGCGCCCGCTCCGCGCACGCGGCCGGAGCGGCTCGGCGCAGCTTGCCAGTCGAGCGGTCCGTGGTAAGCTGGCGACGCTCTCGGAGCTGGGATAAATCTACGCACAGCGAGCCTACCATGTCGAACCACGGATGGAAACAGCTACTGGCCGGCGCGCCGTGGCTGGACGAGGCCGGAAGCTACCCCATCGCCGCCTACTCCGAATTCATGCCGCCGCCGAGGCTGGGTCGCAAGCCTTACGGCGGCGTCGATTCGCAGTTGTTCCAGGACGACGATCCGTGGGGCTGGCACGTCAACGAGTACGAGCAAACTTTCGAACTCAATCCCGGGCTCAATCAGCTGGCCCAGCACCTGATCGTGGCGCTGCGACACCTGGGACGCGGCGAAGCGGCGCATGGGATCGCCAAGAACAAACTGGCCGGCAACCTCTATTGGCCCGAAGAGCTCGCCGCCCACGGGGCGCCAAGCCAAGAGCGCTACGTAATTTTGGCGCCGCTGGCGCTCGCTCGCACCCAGGACGACAAGGGCCGAGTGCGCTGGACCTTGTGCGGCGGCAGCGAGCAGGGGCCGGCGCGGGCTTTTTGGCGAGGGTTCTTTGCAGCGCCCGATCGGGAGTTGCCCGTTGCCCAGGCGATCGATTTTCTTCGCCATTTGATTTCGGCGGCCTACGGCGAACCGCCGGAAAAACTGGTCGATCTGCACGCCGCGGGCTTTCGGATTTTTACGGGAAACGCGAGGGCGGATGTTCGCTATGCCGACGAAGGCCCGTTGCCCTCGTGGGCGGCCGGTTTTCGTTGGTCGAAAGGGCAGTCGCTGCGCGGGGTCAAGTACTTGCTGACGTTTCAGCCTTTTGCGCGTTTGCCTGCGCCGGTGCAGCGAGCCTATCGAGCCGAGCAACTCCATCTGCTCCCTTTTCCTGGCAGCTTGGTTTTTTGGGGCGCCCAGCCTTATTTGGCCCTCGAACGCGAGTTGCCGCTGGCGATGCAGATTCCGCTGTTGCACTCGATCGAAAGGCACGAGGCGCCAGGCGGAATTCGCGTACCGCAGTCGGGCTGGCTGCACGAACCTCGTCCGGGGGCGGCGGCGCCCGCCAACGCCCACGGGCCTGTGCGCAACTCGTTTCAGCGCACGCACCGCTGGGCGCGCGTCCATCGGCACGAAGACGAATTGGCGGTGACTGCCGAGGAAGACAAAGTGGCGCACGTGCTGTTCAGCACGGCGGCCGACGACTTGGGTCTGTACGGCAAGCCCATGGCGCGCAACTCGCAAATCTGGACGCACGACCATCGCCTGCTGCTCGACGGACCGTCGGCCGATCGCGAGCAACTCGTTCGCGCTGCGGTCCGGCTGGCCGAGGGCGGTTTGTTCGGCTATCGGTTCGTCTACCCGGCCATGCGAGTCGGCCGGCACGAGGTCTATTGGCACCGTCCCCTGGCGGCCTATTGGTCGGCCGAAAGCGGACAGGCCGTTCTGCTTGACGATGCTCCGCTCGGTTACTTAACCGCCTACGACGCTCGACGGCCGCATCTGGCGCACGCCATCGAGCTTTGGCCCCGCTTGTTGCGCCGCGCGCCGCACCTGGCCGCCGCCCAGATCTTCGACGTGGACCACGACCATCGCTACCATCGCACGACGGTCAACGTTCGCAAGCTGTTGGACACGGCGGAACTGCTGGGGCAGGCGCCGCTGGCCCGCGATTTCGGCCGGCAACTGCTGACGCTGGCCAAGCACGAATCGCTCGACGAATGGCTCGGTTCGCTGTCTCGCCGCACCGTCAATGCGCCCGCCGCCGGGCTGCTGGCGGACGTGATTTGCGACCGCCTCGAGCTTCCTGAAACCGGGCGCGGCGCCGCTCGCCGCCGCGCCGCCGAGAACCTGACCTTCTCGCATACTTCCCAACGATCGTTCGAGACGGCCTATTGGCGCACGATCGCCCAATTGTCGACGGGCGAGTACGTGAACAAGGACAACGCCGATTGCGTTCGAGACGCCGTCACGCAAGCTCGGCTGAAACATCCCGCTCGCGATCTCGAAGCCCTCGGCGATTATCTGCTGGCGCACTATGCCGGCGAAATCGCGGCCCGGAAAATGACGGGCAAAGCCTTGGCCGGAGATCTGCCGTTTGCGTGGCGCACCGATTTCGATTTCAACTGGTCGGGCGGTTGGCTCGATAATCAGCGGGAAGCGACCGAAGAGAGGGATTTGATGGTCGTCATTCCGGGCCGCGACCGCCGCCGGGCCGTCATCATGGCGGACCACTACGACACCGCTTACATGGAAGACGTTTACGGCTACGGCCACGGAGGCGGCGGTCCCCGGTTGGCCGCGGCGGGGGCCGACGACAATCATTCGGCCACGGCGGCGTTGATGCTGGCGGCGCCGATCTTTCTCGAACTGAGCCGCGCGGGCAAGTTAGGCTGCGACGTGTGGCTGGTGCACCTGACCGGCGAGGAATTCCCCTCGGATTGCCTGGGCGCCCGGCAGCTTTGCCAGCGCGTGGTCGAGGGTGCGCTGAAACTGCGATTGCCGGGCGGAAAGCTCCGCGATCTGTCGCGGACGCGGGTGCAAGGGGTCTACGTGCTCGACATGGTCGCTCACGACAACGATCGCGACCGCGACGTGTTCCAGATTTGTCCCGGCGCGAGCCGCGAGTCGATGTGGCTGGCGCTCGAAGCGCATCAGGCGAATCAGGCCTGGAATCGCCTGGCCCCGGTTTGGAACCGGCGACCTGGGCGCCGCGATCGGACTCGCGGCCAGCGCAGCTCCGACGGCGCCACAATACCCGAAATCGCCCTGCACCCACAATTGTCGGGCGAAATACGACCGCCCTACGATCCTCGCAGCACGCTCTACAACACCGATGGACAAATCTTTTCGGACGCGGGCGTGCCGGTCGTGCTGTTCATGGAGAATTACGACATCAACCGCCAAGGTTATCACGATACGCACGACACCTTGGCCAACATCGATCTCGACTACGGCGCCGCGGTCGCGGCCATCGCCATCGAAGCCGTGGCCCGAGCGGCGGCCAGCGTTCCTCCATGGGCGGCGCCCGCAAAACGAGATCCTCGGCGCGCCGCACAGCCGGCACGCTGATTCGGTCGGCCCAGCTTCCCCACCTGCCGCGATTGCGGCAAGCGGGTTGCTCGTGATCGACATTAGCGATCGATGTGCAATTGCGGCAGCTTTTGCTGCAATGCTTCGATGCCTTTGGCGGTGACGCGCGTATCGATCAGGTTCAAGGTGCGCAGACTCTTGCTGGCTGCCAGGGCCGGCAATCCCGCATCGCTTACGGCGGTGCTTTGCAGCGAGAGGCCTTCCAGGTTCTCGAGCCCCTTAAGGTGGGCCAAGCCGGCGTCGGTGACTTTCGTGCCCAGCAAGCTCAAGATGCCGAGACTGGTAATCTTGCCGACCGATTCGAGTCCCGCGTCGGTAACTCGGGTGCCGAGCAAATTGAGCGTTTGCAGATGCTCCAAACCGGTCAAATGCTTGAGCCCCTCGTCGCCGATGAGCGTATCGTAAAGGTTCAACTCGACGAGACTCTTCAGGGCGCCAAGGTGCTTCAGGCCGCTGTCGTCCAGCGGCGTGTCGCCCAGATCGAGCGACTCGAGTTTGGCAAGCCCTTTCAGATGGCTAAGCCCGGCGCCGGTGATGCGCGTATGACGCAGGTCCAGGTGCTGCAAGCGGGCAAGGGACTCGAGATGGACTAGGCCCGCGTCGCTGATGTCGTCGCCGGTCAGCACCAGGATTTGCAGGTACTTCAGCCCGCTGAGCGCCGCCAGACCGTTATCGGAAATCTGGGTGCCGATCAGCGTCAACTCTTGCAGCCCGGAAAGGGCTTTCAGATGTTCGAGTCCGGCGTCGGTGATCGGCGTCAAGCCAAGATCGAGTTCGTGCAATTCCTTGAGCCCTTGCAGGCCTTTCAGGCTCGCATCATCAATTTGCGTATCGCTCAAGTACAGCCGATTCAATCCTTTGAGACTCTTGATATGCATCAAGCCGTCGGCGCCGAGCGAGGTGAATCCCAAATCCAGAGTCTTCAGGTTCGCCAGTCCGGCCAACTCATCCAAGCCTTCGCCCGTCACGCCCGTGTGCTTCAGATCCAGCGTTTCCAAACTCTTCAAAGACTTGAGATGCGCCAACCCGGCATCCGTGACGTGCGTTCCGCCCAGGTCGAGCCATTCGAGGCTCGTAAGCTTCTCCAGGTGCTTCAAACCCGTATCGGTCAAGCGGGTGCGAAACAGATGCAGCGTTCGGAGCTTGACGTGCCCGGCCAGCGACTCGAGTCCTGCGCCGGTGATGGGCGTATCGGAAAGGGCCAGTTCGCGGAGATTGCTCAACGGCGAAAGGTGAGTCAGCCCGGCATCGGTGATGCGAGTATTGTAAAGCGTCAAGGTCTCTAATTCGTGCAAGCCGGCGAGAGATTCCAAGCCTTTGTTGGACACATGGGTAGCGCCCAGGTCGAGCCAAGTCAGGTTGGTCAAGCCTTTGAGGTGAGCGACCCCTTCGTCGGTGACGCGCGTGCGCCACAGACTGAGCCAGTGCAAACTGGTCAAGGATTTCAGGCGAGCCAGGTCGGCGTCGTTCGCAGCGGTGTTTCCCAAGTCGATCTTGACGATCGGACGGTCCGGCGATTTCTCGTCGACTTCGGCGGTCCCGCCCAAGGCACGGATCTCAGCGATGAGCGGATCCTGATTCGGTTGCGCGGCACGGACCTCGTCGATCCCCAGCCCTAATAATCCCGCCCCAAGCAGCAAGTACGCGCAAAATCTCATAGTTCACCCTGGTAGAGGAATGTCCGACCGAATCGCTCCGGCAGCGCTGGAAGTCCGCGTGCGCAAGTAAGATAGCCTGCGCAACAGGGGCAGGCAAGGAATTTTGATTTCGCTGTAGCGCCAGCGAAATCCAGCGAGAATTGTATGAAGAGTTGGCTTTGGCTCCCCCGTGTTTGGGGGCGAAAAAACCTTGGGTTTGGCCGGTCGCAGTGGTAGTATGACCGTTATGGACGAGAACAGCTTACCGCCAGAAGGGCATCAGTTTGCGGCGTTGATGCAGCGCGTTCGCCAAGGTTCCGAAGAGGCCGTCCGGGAGCTGCTGGACAACTATGGGCCCTACGTGGTGCGGGCCATCCGCCGCAAACTGTGCCGGTCGATGCGCTCCAAGGTGGATTCCGTAGATTTCACGCAGGCGGTTTGGGCTTCGTTTTTCGCCAATCGCTCGCAAATCGAGCGTTTGGACAAGCCGGAAGCTCTGATCGCCTTTCTCGTTCAGGTGGCGAAAAACAAGGTCATCGACGAATTCCGCCGGCTGTTCCACACGCAAAAGCACGACCTCAATCGCGAGCGGTCGCTGCAAGGCTCGGGGGCTTTCGAGGCGGAGCGGGTGGCCGCTCGCACGCCGACCCCCAGCCAGATCGCCGTGACCAACGAATTGCGCGACAAGCTGATGGCCGGACAGCCGCCTCACTATCAGCAAATTCTGCGCTATCGCCAGTTAGGCATGACCCAGGAAGAAATTGCTCGCTGCATGAAGCTCAACGTGAGAACGATCCAACGCGTCATGCAGCGGCTGTTTCCTGGAGACAACCCGTGACCAGCGCGGGGCGAAACGACAACGCAACTCAGCTTGCCGTTCCCGATTCGACGTCGCGCGATTCCAACGGCGAGAAGCCGTCGTGGTTTTTTGCTTGGCGCGAATCCTGGAGCCAAGACCTGTCGTCGAGCGAGGGGTTATCGCGGCCCGGTAAGCTTGACTCGCGCAAAAGCATCGCTATCTCGCGAGCGTACGACGAATACTGCCGCCGCGAGGCGGCGGGCGAGTCGATCGATCGCAGCGAGTTTTGCCGCCAATTTCCAGGCCATCAAGAGTCGCTGGCCAAGCTGTTGACGCTGCACGACTATCTGAAGCAAAACAGCCTGCTTCCCAACGACGTCGTTGCCGCCGAGACCTGGCCGGAAGCGGGTGAAACGGTCGGCGGATTTGCTTTGCTCGACGGCCTGGGCCTGGGGGCCTTCGCGCGCGTGTTCATCGCCGAAGAGCCGGCGGTCGCCGATCGCCGCGTCGTGGTCAAGGCGACCGTCGAGGGCGCCGCCGAAGTCGACGTGCTCGGCAAACTCTCGCACCCGAACATCGTGCAAATTCTTTCCGTTCGCCAGGATGACGAGCGCCGTTGGACGTTGATCTCGATGCCTTACCTGGGACAGGCCACGTTGGACGACGTGATCTGGCACACGTTCGCCAACGCCGGCCGCCGGCCGCGCCGAGCCCGCCAACTGTTGGATGCCGTCGAGAAAATCAACCGCGCCGGAATCTCGCCCGAACCGGCGCCCCCCGACCCGTTGCTGCTCAAGCGGCCGTATGTCGACGGCATCGTGCACCTCGTCGCCCAATTGGCCGACGCTTTGGCCTACACGCATGCCAAGGGCATTTGCCACCGCGATCTCAAACCTTCCAACATCCTGCTGGCCGCCGGCGGCAAGCCGATGTTGTTGGATTTCAACCTGGCCCAGGACGAGCGCTCCGCCGGCCGTCGCCTGGGCGGAACGCTGCCTTACATGGCGCCGGAACAGATCGTGTCGACCGTGCTCGAGCCGCACTCCGGGCCGCCGGCGATCGATCCGCGTTCCGACCTGTTTTCGCTGGCCGTGATCGCCTACGAACTGCTGGGCGGCGTCTGGCCCTACGGACCGATCCCCGAAATACTGGCCCACGACGAGTTCGCCATCGAATTGCTGGAACGCCAGCGGCCGGGGCCGCCGCCGCTCATCGAGCGCAATCCGGAAGTCGGCGCCGAGGTTTCCGCACTCTTTCAGCGCTGCCTGGCGTTCGACGCCGCAGAGCGCCCTCGGACGGCGGCGGAATTGGCCGCCGAGCTGCGCTGCTGCCTGTCGCCCGTCAGTCGCGGCAAACGCTGGATGCGCCGGCGCCGAGGCTGGGTCGCTGGCGCGGCAGCGATGCTCGTTTTGCTCGCTGGGTTTGCGTGCTATTACGCGGCCACGATGCCGTCCTATGGCCAGCGCCAATTGCAGGAAGCCCGCGCGGCGCTCGACCGCCAGGATCTCCCCGCGGCGATCCGCCATGTGAACGAAGCCGCGGCCAATCTGCCGCCGGAGAGCAAAGCGTTGCTGGCCGGGACGTATTATCGGATCGGCCGAGCCGCGCTGGCGGCCGAAGACTACGGCCTGGCGGAGGAGTATTTCACGCACGCGATCAACCGGGGTCTCGAAACCCAGGAAGTCTATTTCCATCGCGGCGCCGCCGCCTATCGCCAAGCGCAGTGGGAGCGGGCAAACGGCGATTTCGTCAAAGCGAAAGAGATCAAACCCGAGCCGCACCTTTTCGCCTGCCTGGGCGATTGCAAGCTGCACAGCGGGCCGGCGAAGTTGGCGCAAAGTTGGTATCGTCTTGCGATGGATGGCGGCTATGAGACGATCGCCGTGCTCAACAACCTGGGGTTGGCCTGTTCGTTGAACGATGCCAACTTCGACGAAGCGGAGACATTCCTCACGCGCGCCATCGCAATGTGTCCTGCGCGCAAGGTGGGCGTTAAAGACTCAAAGCGGTTAGCACTGTTCTACAACCGGGCGAAGAACGAGTTTCGGCGCGCCATGTACAAAAACAGAAAGTGCGACGACCTCGCGAAGCGAGACATCGAGGAGGCCATCGCCTGCGATCCCGAACGCTACTTGTCTCGCCTTACGGCGGCCGACGTCTATGCCTTGAACGCCCCCCAAGGAGACGATGACTGGCGGAAAGCGGTCGAATTCATGGAGCAGGCCATCCGCCTCGGGGCGCCGTTAGCGATGGCTAGCCCCGGTCCGATCCGCGGACCGCTCGTCGACGCGATTCGCGCGCGGGCCGATTGGGACAAGCTCATGAGCGCTCGCCGGCCCGAATATTCCGAACCGTCGCCAGCACAGCTCGACGTTCTGGACGACCTCGTACGCAAGTAGAAGCGTTGTTTTACACAAGTCGCTCAGCGGTTGGAATCGGCGGGCGGCAAAGAGATTCGACGACCGCGAGCGGAATTGCACCGGCAACGCTTGCCACCAGCTTTAGCTGGTGGTAGGAAAGCCGACCTGCACAAGCCGGCTAAAGCCGGCTCAAAGACAACAGGTGCTTTTGCTCGTATACCACCAGCTAAAGCTGGTGGCAGACAGCAAAGAAGAATCCGCGCGGCCAACGCAACCGTTTTCCCTCCGCAGGCGCCTTTCGGACCGCGACGCGGCCCGAAAGGCGCCTGCCGCGGCGGTTAGGGGAGGGTTGGAACGTCCGCCGGTCCCAGGCGTAAACGCCTTGGCTAGGTAAAAAGTCCCGCCGGTCGAGTCTTTGAGTGAAAGATGTGTAGAACAACGAGGGGACAAGCCCCTGGACTCGCTCATTTGATCCTCGACGCAAATGCCTTGATCGATCGGCTGCTTGCCGGCGGTTTTCGTGATACAGTTCATTTGCCGCTTCTTGGGAAACGTTGCACTTCTTCGCGGCTGAAGAATTCACGAAGTTCTTCACAATTCCGTGTCGGGCTATCGCCCGCGATCTCGATTGCATAATCGGCGACGCATTGACCGCAGGGCTTAGCCCAGGCGGTTTCCGCACCCGTCTTCCTGAGCGGCGCTGCGATTGGCAGCCCGCTGGGCGGGTCTTTTGTACCGCGTCGCCGGGGCGCCGTCCGAGTCCGCGGGGCCCGTTCGTTCCCGGCTATTTCCAGGGAGTTTCTCACATGGATTTTGCGCGCTTGTTTTCCTTCCGCCGTCCCCAGCAACGCCGTCCCCAGTCTCGCCGCCGCAAGCCGGCGCTGCGCAGATTCGATTCGCTTGAAAAGCGTTATTTATTGTCGTCCGCCCCGGTGATCGACGTGCTGTCCGCCGCCGTCGGCAGCGGCGACGACGTCGACATTTCGGGGCACGTCTCCGACTTCGATCCCAACGCCGGCGCCCTTTCGGTGGCGATCAGCGGCCCGATCGCGACCAATCTCGCGGTCGATTCGGCGGGCGATTTCTCCTACACCGGGCCGGCCGCCCAGTTGGGAACCGAGCAGGCCGTCGCCACCGACGCCGGCACCGGCTTGTCGTCGGCGGCGGTGCAAACGCCCATCGAAAACGCCGCGCCCGTGATCCAAAACTTCACCGTTTCGCCCACGGGTAACGGCACGAACGTGCTGCTCTCGGGCAGCGTGCAGGACGAATCGCCCTCGGGATTGACGGTGAGCTTCTCGGGCGTGGCCTCGGGGTCGGCGACGACCGACGCCTCGGGCAATTTCAGCTTCGTCGCCTTGGCCTCCGGCCTCGGCAACGTCACAGCCGCGACGAACGACGTGTGGGGCGCCGCCTCGCAGCCCGCCTCGGCGACCCTCAGCGACTCCGGCCCCGTCGTGCAACTCAACCCGCCGCAGGACAACGCGGACGGGACGGTGACGATCTCCGGCACGGTGTCGGACATGACTCCCGGCGGCGCCTCGGTGAGCCTCTCGGGCGTGGTCAGCGGGACCGCGACCACCGATTCCAGCGGCGCATTCAGCCTGACGGCGCAGCCGTCGGGCTCGGGAACGGTCACGGCTACGGCCACGGACGTCTGGAATCAAACCTCCAGCCCCGCGCAGACGACCGTCAGTTCGCCGGCGCTCGTCAGCTCGACGTCGCCAAGCTCGACGACGACCGAGATGGCGCCGCTCACGATCAGCAATCTGGTCGCGAATTACTTGGGTTATGGACAGTGGGAGATCACCGGGACCGTTTCGGGCGGCGACCTTTCGACCACGACGATCTCGTACAGCGGCACCGCCAACGGTTCCACTACGCCCGACAGTTCCGGCAATTTCAGCTTTTATGTGCTCACCAGCGGCCCATACTACGACGGCTATGAGACCGTGACGGCGAGCGACGCCGAGGGCGATACGGACTCGCAAACGATTTACTTTGGGATGTAGCAATGCTCAAGCGTTGTCGGCGGTCAAACGCCGCGGGGCGGGCTTGTGGGGCGGCCTTCCAGGCCGTCTTTGGACGACGAGTGAGGAAGGCCGTGGGCACGACCAACGTACGTCTCGTGTTCGATCCTGCTCGCAAACGAACATTGATTGCCCGGCGGCGCCTCGAAAAACGTACGGACCAAACGAAGAAAGGGTTCTTTCGAATGGGCCAGGAAGATCAAGCCTTGCACGAACTTTGCCGGCGCGTGGCCGCCGACATTCCGGGAGCGCGAGAAGAATTCGCCGAGCGCGTGGCGCCGCTGATGGAACTGCTCGCCAATCGCTCGTTAGCAACGACAGCGCGCGGCGGAAATCGCCGGCGCAATAATAATTTTGGGTCTGAAGAGCGAAGCGATTCGGCGCCGCGGCCCAGCGCGGCAAGCGCCGACCGCAACGTCAAAATCGCTCGCCTCAGCAAACGCCTGTGCCGTTCGCTGATCGAAAAGGTCCGCGATCGGCATCGTCTTCCAGGGGCGGAGACTTGCGCCTATCGCTTGCCCTGGCCGACCGAAGGCCGCCGCTCCGGCCACTAACTTAGGATCTGCTGGGGAGCCGTCCGTAGGTCAGGCTTTCCAGCCTGACGCCCTTCAGGCTGGAAAGCCTGACCTACGGCGGTTGTCGGGCGTCGGGCGGCCGCCTACACTCATTGTGTAGAATACAGTCGGCCGCCCGAGATTGCCCTACTGCCTCTTCATTTCCGAATTGATAGGTGAGGGTGGCTGGCGGCAGAGCGAAGCGATGCCCCAGCGAACTGGGGCTTCGCCTAGGCTCAGCCGCCAGCCACCCCGCTAGTTCGACTTCGGCGGTGAAACGCCGGCCGCTTGCAACGATCACTAGCGGCCATAGGCGGCGCTATTGGCCCAGGCGGCGGCCAGCGCGGCGGGGTCGCCGCCAAAATGCTTTCGGAAGGCGGCTTCGAACTCGGCGCCCTTGTGCAATTCGTCGAGCAGGGCCTTGAACTTGGGCATCTTCGTCATTAGCGACTTCATGAAATCGTAGCTCATCGCGGCGCTTTCGCCCGACAGCACGTCGCCCGCCTTGAGGAATTCGTCGGCAGTGCGGCCGGCGGCCACGGCTTCCTTCGCCTGCTCGTGCCAAAGCTTGCCCAGCGGGTCTTTCGGCTCCGCCCGAGCGGCGATCACGCGGGCCGCGCCCAGCGAAAACCAGCGGGGCATTTTGCCCTGATTCTCCAGATAAGCGCCGGCGAAATCGAGCGCGAGCAACAGCGGCAGCGACTGGTCGTCGTCGACCGAAGCCACCAGGCAGCCGTAGCAATCGATGATGTTGTATCGCCAGTGAGCGCGCCAATCGGCCGGCAGTTCGCGGCGCTCGACCATCGTGCCGAACTCGGTGTAATCGAAGTGCTTGGCCAAGGCGAACAACGTGACTTTGCCCTTGACGAACGGCTGCCCGGCGCGGACTTGCAAGAGCTTCGCCACTTTGCCTTGCTGGGTCTTGGCCAATTCGGCCAGTTCCGTCATCCGCACGGTGGAAAGATTGCCGAGCAGGATGAACTGCTCCGCTTCGAGCTTGACCGGCGCCACGTCGGGATTGGCCAGCCGCCAGGTTTTTTCGGCCAAGTCGGAACGCATGGCGGCCAACTCTTCGTGCGTCATCTTCGAGGCGACCATCGTCCGCACGGCGACATCGATCGACTCGTTGAGGTCGGCCCAGTCGTATTTGGCGCCATCGGCGATCCATTGCTCGAATTTCTTGATGACCTCTTCCGCCAACGGATCTCTTCTGAGCGGCATCCGGTCGCCGGCCGTGCCGCGCAGCTTCTTGATGAGCAGGCTGTCGGCGGCCTTGCCCGGCACGATCGCCGCGCCGCTGTCGCCGCCTCGCAACAGCCCGCTGAACGTGCTCAAGTTAAGCCGGCCCGCCGGCTGCATGCCTGAATGGCACTCGACGCAATTGCCGACCACGATCGCTCCCAGATCGCGAATGAACTGCACGGACTCGTTGCCCGACGCCCTCACGGCCTGCAAGCTGGGCGTCTCGCCGGGGTTCGCCGGGCGGGGGGCCGCCAAAGGCGCCGATTCGCTCGGACCGTCGAACTTGGCGCCGGCGTTGATCCAGGCGGCGATCAGCGTCAGTTCGGCCGGCGACAGCGGAACGCCTCCGCGCGGCATATCGCCGCTCTGCAACACGTCCATCAAGCGGCTGCCTTCCGCCTTGCCGGGCTGAAACACCGTTCCGCCTTCCGAGCCTTTCTTGAGATCGGCGAACGTCGCCATGCTGAAGCCGCCCTTGGCCATTTGGATGTGGCAGTTTGCACAGCGGGCGTTGAAGATCGGAAAGACCTGCTTGGTGAAGCTGATCTCATTTGCCGTCGGCTTGGCGGGAGCAGGCTTTTTGGGCTTGGCTCGGGGCGCGGGTTTGGGCTTGTTGGCGGCCGACTTGCGTTTCAACAGCAGCTCGCCCGCCGCGACCTTCTTTTCCAGCACTGCCAGCCTGGGGTCGTGCTTGGCGTCTCCTTGGGATAGGTCCGACAGCAGCGTTTGGGCGGCCCCCAGTCGCTCGGAGGATTCTTCGATTTCCCCCGCTTTGAGCAGCGCCGGCAATTCCTTGAGCGATTGCACGGCTGCGGCGATTTGCTGCTTTTGCGCCTCGGTCGCGGCCGCGAAAAGCTCGGCGGCGCCGAAAGCGGTCGTCAGTAACGCCAGTCCCGCACATGCATGAACCAAACGCCGGATGCGCATGCCGTTTGCCTCTCTCGATAGTTTTCGGGCGTCCGCTATTTCCGCTCTAGCGGACCGAACGGCTCGAATTGCGTCGGGCGGAGTCGCTGTGCGCAACAAGCCGGGGGCTATTATAAGGCAATGGCAGGATCTGCGTCCAACTTATTCCGCTAGCGGCGAGAGTGGCGCCGACGAACTTGCTTGGGATCGCGGCAGCGTCCGGGGGTCGCCTGGTAGCCATATCGTACGGCGAACCATTCGGCGAATCGCTCGCGGTCGACCTGCCGCGAATTGCGGTCGTCGAGCAGGTGACCGAGTTCGTGAATCAGAATATTGTTGAGGTAAAAGTCCTTGATGGCCTCTTCCGTCCAAACCAGCGACCAGGTGTCGCGATTCTCTTGGATCCAGCGGCCGCCGTACATCCGGGCCTCGTTCACCTGATTGGGCTTGGGCGGCTGGTTATAACTCTCGACCAGCGAGTCTTCGATCGGGTAAAGATAAATCGCCGAGCCCCATTGCATGCCATAACAGGGAAAGCTTTGCTTCTTGCGCGTCATGCGACTGAACTGGATGACTTCCAGGGGCCGCACGAATTCGTCCGGCAATCCAGCCAACCGCTGACGCACCTCCGCGGGCGTAACGACGTGTCGATATCCGGCGCCAGGCGGCTGCACCCAAACGCGATACCCCGAGCCGTCCTCTCGCGGCTCGTGCCAATCTTCCGGCGGCACGAATGGCAATCGCTCGTTCATTTGTCCGCCGCGGGCGCGCTTGCTCAACGGCGCCGCCCAGGCCGATCGGGCGACGGCGACTCGATTCGTCAGTCTGGGAATTCGTCCTCCTGCATTCAATGGACGCTTGCGGCTCATCGCGGACGACCTCGTTAATTGCAAAGCTCAACGTTGTTTTGTTAATGGGTGCTGATCGCCAATCCTCGTGCAGGCGACATTGAGCGGCCGCCTCTTCCTCGCTTTTCCACCCGAAGCCGGGCGAAGACCTCGCTTGGCTGGCAAACTACTGGAGACTTCCAGTAATCCCATCCTAGGTAGAGCCGGCGATGGAAAACAAGTGAACACCGTAAATTGCTTGTTATAAACAACTTACGTCAATCGAATCGCCGCAGAGATGTCCCGCGAGCGGCGAAAGAACGATAGTCGGCGAACCTGGGCAGATTGGCCCGAGGCTTCCGCTTGGCGCAAGTTTAAGGCCCGTCGGCGGCTTTTTATGTGTGAGCGATGACCAGCACAATCAGCGCGATGCCGACGATGATCGCGAGTGTGGTCAAGCCGATCACGAGCAAGCCCGGCCATGACGACCCGCGGCCGATGCCGGAGTCGATGCCCGAGCCCGATTTACGAGCGAGTCGCGCGCTAGCGAGATTGAGTTGACTGTCTTCGACCTTGATGGTGAACGCTTCCAACTCGTCGAGCGGCTTGGCGACCGGAAGCTTCTTGGCCTTCTTCGAACCGCCTTGGGAGCCGCCTACTTTAGAACTGCCGCCGGCGCCGCGTTTCAGTTGCGGATCGCTGTCGAGCACCTGATCTTTGCCGGGGCCCTTGATCGTGGGCCGTTCGAGATTGGAAGCCGTATCGACCAGCGAAGTCGGCTGGCCGCCCAAAGCAGGGCGCTTCGCTTGCGCCGCGGCGGTCGCATGGTTCGCAGCCAGATCGGGCCGCGGGCTTTTGCGCTGCGCGGCGGCGAGGCTGGCGGCGCGGGGGTAGTTTTCGCGGGCCAGCAGCCATGCGGTCAGCGCTTGGCTGACTTCAGTCGCCGTTTGATAGCGTTTCTCGGCCGATTTGGCCATCATTTTGCTGCAAATCGCCAACAGTTCGGCCGGCGCGTCGGGCCGATCTTTGAGAATGCTGGCCGGCTCCTCGGTCTGATGCTTCATCAACCGTTGCGGCAGCGTCCCGTCGGGAAAGGGCGGATGAGCCGTGAGAATGTAGTAGAGCGTACATCCCAGGCTGTAGAGGTCGGCCCGCGAATCGACGCTGTGGCTGTTGAGCGCCTGCTCGGGCGCCAGATAGTCGGCCGTGCCGAGGACGTTTTCGTCGTGGGCGATCGTGAGCGAGGCCTGCGAGTCGTCGGCGAAGCGGGCCAGCCCCAGATCGAGCACTTTGACCGTGCCTTGGGCGTCGACGAGCAAATTCGCCGGCTTGACGTCGCGGTGGATCAGGCCCATTCGATGGGCATGCGCCAGCCCCTCGGCCGCCTGGCGGATATAGTCGGCCGCGGCTTCGTAGCCTAGCACCCCCTGCCGTTTGACCATTTGCTGGAGGTCGAGCCCCTGCACGTACTCCATGACCAAATAATGCGTGTCGCCCTCGTTGTCGACGTCGTAGGCGTGAACGATGTTCGGATGATCGAGCGCTGCGACCGCCCGCGCCTCGCGGTAGAACCGCGCCAGATAGGACGAATCGTTCACGCGGTGCTTGGGCAGCACCTTGATCGCCACCCGCCGCTGCATGTTGATGTGCTCGGCCAGGTAGACCGCGCTCATGCCGCCGGTGCCCAAGTGGTCGAGCAGCTTGTATTTGCCCAGGAAAAAGCCTTTGCTGCGGCCTTCGAGCAGCTTGTTGCACTGCCAGCGGGTGAGCAGCCCGGCGTCGAGCAGGGCCCGCGAGACTTGCTGGGGATCGTCGCAGGCTTCTTTGCCGTGGCGTTGTTCGAGTTCGGCAAGCGCCCGCGAAAGTTGGTCTTTGTCGACCAACTCGCTACGTCTCACCAGGTCGATCAACGTATCGACTTTAAGCTTGCTCATGACAACGCTACGGGCCGGCGCCGGCGCCGGCCTGCGGCCGAACGGCGACGACGTCCATGTATTGAACTAATCCGAGCGGCCAGGGGCCTTGTTTGGGCCAAACGACGCCCGACGCGGGAACCCGCGGGTCTAAGATCGGCGTACGAAACCGGGCCCCATAACCATCGAATGGCCACGCTTTATCCTCTCGAACCTAGCATAGGTGCTGCGAAGATACCAGCCGGGGATCGTTTTCGTAAAGTGTTTCCGCTAGAATTCTATGTAGATTCGCAGCGCGGAACCAGCCGAGAGGCGCCCTGACCCATCCGACGCGCTCGCTCGCGCGCCGTCGGGGCGGCGAACACCGCAGTTGCGTTTACTCCGTGGCGCTTGCTTGTCGAGGATTTGCGAAACGCTGGAATCATGGTCATGAATGCTCCAGCCGTTATTCTCTACACCCGCGTCGGCTGCCATCTTTGCGACGACGCCAAGGCCCTCTTGATCCGGCACGGACTCTCGCCCGCCGAGATCGACGTCGACCAAGATGCGGCGCTGCGGGCACGATACGACCAGTGCGTCCCGGTCGTGGTCATCGACGGCGTCGAACGGTTCCGCGGGCAGGTCAACGAAGTTTTACTGCGGCGCCTTGTCGAGCATCGAGAAGCTTGATGCGGCAATTGGGCATGTTCGCCAAGTTCTGGGCGCCGGGCAAGGTTAAAACGCGGCTCGCCGCGGCGATCGGCGCCGAGCAAGCCGCCGAGTTGCACGCGGTCTTCGTCCGCACGTTGCTGGCTCGCTTTGCGAAAACAGCCGAGCGTCGCGTCTTAGCCTTTTCCCCGCCGGAAAGGCGGGCCGAATTCGAGGCGCTCGCGGCGGGTTCCTGGCTGCTCGAACCGCAGACTTCGGGCGATCTGGGCCAGCGGATGCGGTGTTATTTCGACAGCGCTTTCGCCGCCGGCGCCGAGCGCGTCGTATTGATCGGCTCCGACGCCCCAACCCTACCCGCCAGCTATATCGAAGCCGCCTTCGAGCGTCTTGCCGATTGCCCGGTGGTGCTCGGGCCGGCGGACGACGGGGGATACTACCTGATTGGCGCCTCGCACCAGTCGCCGCCGATCTTCGATACGATCGCCTGGAGCCAGCCCACCGTGTATGCGGAAACGGTCTCTGTGCTGAAGTCGGCGGAACTGGATTATTACGCGCTGGCCGGCTGGTATGACGTCGACGTGCTCGACGATCTTAAGCGCCTGAACGCCGAATTGAGCGACAGCCACGATGATTCGGCGCCGCTGGACGAACTGGCCCGCGAGGTGAGGCGCGCGCTCGGCGCCCCGTAGATGCGGCATCCCTGCCGCATTTCGTAAGTGGATGCGGCATCCCTGCCGCAATTAATAAAGCGGCAGGGATGCCGCTTCTACGTAGCCGTACGTGCGCCTCGACGATCTGCCGGGCGACTTGCATAATGGCGGGCAGGCGGGGTGAATGGCGAACGTTGCGGAAGCGGGAAGTTCATGACAGACGCATTGATCGTCGGCGGCGGCGTGATCGGGCTCTCGCTGGCCTACGAACTGGCTGGCGAGGGCTGTAAAGTCCGGCTCCTCGATCGCGGCGCCCCAGGGCGCGAAGCGTCGTGGGCCGGCGCGGGCATCCTGCCCCCGGCGAGCGCCGAACCGGAAATCGATCCCTATGAACAACTGCTGCAGCTCAGCAACGAGTTGCACCGCGCCTGGTCGGCTCGTTTGCGAGAGGAAACGGGCGTCGATAACGGCTATCGCCGTTGCGGAGGTATCTATCTGGCCCGCGACGCTGCGACGAAAACCCAACTCGATCGGGCGGCGGAAGCGTGGCGGCAGCAAGGCGTGGCGGTCGAGACGCTCTCACCGGACGAGCTGGCCTCGCGCGAACCGTCGCTGGCCGGCGGCGCCGTCTCGCCGGCCTTGCGAGCGGCCTACTTTTTGCCCGACGAAACCCAACTGCGCAATCCGCGACATCTGAAAGCGCTGCTGGCCGGCTGCGCGCTGCGCGGCGTGGAAATCAGCGCCGGCATCGCCGTCGAAGACTTTCTCGTGCGCGGCGAACGCATCGAGCGCGTGCTCACGAGCAGCGGCCCGCTCGAGGCCGAGCAGGTTTGCCTGACGAGCGGGCCGTGGACCAAGACGCTGCTGTCGCGACTGGGAGTTCGAACGGCTCTGAAACCGATTCGCGGCCAGATTGCCCTGCTCAGCGCCGCCCGTCCGCTGTTGCGGTCGATCGTCAACGAGGGGCCCCGTTATCTTGTGCCCCGTCCGGACGGCCGGATTCTGGTCGGTTCGACCGAAGAAGACGCCGGTTTCGAAAAGCTGACGACGGCCGGCGGCATCGGCGGGTTGCTCGAATTCGCCTTGTCGCTCGCGCCCGGCTTGAAGGCGGCGCAACTCGAACAGTGCTGGGCCGGACTGCGGCCGAACACGCTCGACGGCCGCCCCTACCTGGGCCAGATTCCCGGCCTGGCGAACGCCTATGTCGCCGCCGGGCATTTCCGCAGCGGTTTGCAATTATCGCCCGGCACGGCCGCCGTGATGAGCCGGCTGATGCGCGGGCTTGATCCCCAGTTCGATCTGACACCGTTTCGCGTCGATCGCGGTTGACGGGCGAAGCTTATACCGCACGCGGGCGCCAACGAGTCGCTTGGGCGGCGTGTGGGGCGGCCTTCCAGGCCGTCAATCGTCGACGGCCTGGAAGGCCGCCCCACGGCAGGAATGTCTCGTTTCAGACCGCGTGAAATATGAATAACGCGGCGCGGAAACCAACCTATCGGCCGGGAGAATCGCGAAAACGCGAAAGAGCGAAACAGCGAAAACGCGAAACAGACCGAGAAAATCGCTTAACGAAACGCGTGGGCGCCCGCGGATGGTTTGGCTTTTCGATCGGCTAACCGCACAGCTCTCTACTTCGTTTTTCGCGCTTTCGTCCTTTCGCGCTTTCGCGATTCCACTGTTGCCCGGCCAACAATCGCGTCGTTAACGTCCGAAGCTCGAGCTCCATTTGGGCAGGTTACCGAACCTTCGAAAAGCGACGACTCACGGCGATCCTTTTATTGGCGTCGCCGCCGGGGTATCTTCGCGGCATGGAGAACCCCTATCAGTCGCCCGAAACGCCGTTGGAGCCAGCGGATGGCCGCGCGGGCAGTCCCTTTGCGGATCACATTGTGGTGCATATTCTATCTCGTTGGCGTATGGTATCTTACCAAGCCTGCGGTCAAGGCTCTGTTCGTGCCGGACGTGCGGAGCGAATCGGACGGACCGGGCGAGCCGCAATTACGCTGAGAGCGCCCATGTCGGCCCAGTCGAACTCGCGCGTGGCGGTCTATACCGGTTCGTTCGATCCGATCACGCTGGGACATCTGAACATCATCGAACGCGCCAGTTCGCTCGTCGATCGGCTGATCGTCGGCATCGGCATCAACGCCGGCAAGGATCCGCTGTTCACGCCCGACGAGCGCGTCGACCTGGTGCGGCGGACCACGGCGAAGTTTCCCAACGTCGAGGTGCAGAAGTTCTCGGGCCTGGCGGTGAACTTCGTCCGCGAGTGCGGCGCGCGGGTGATGATCCGCGGCGTGCGACCGTTGACCGACTTGGAAGCTGAAATGACGATGATGCTGGCCAACCGGCAACTCGATCCGGGCATCGAAACCGTGGTGCTGATGGCCGACAAGGAATTCGCCCACGTGTCCAGCTCGCTGATCAAGCAGATCGCGCCGTTGGCCCGCGACGACGAACTTTCGCACTTCGTGCCCCGCGAAGTCGTCGCCGCCTTGCGGCAAAAGATGGCCGAAGCCGACGGCGCCCAGGCGGCGCCCAAGCCGCGGCGCGTGAAGCGCACGTAGGTCAGGCTTTCAGACTGACAGGCGCTATCGTCGCTTTTCGCTCTGCGACGGGTGGCTGGCGGCTGAGCCTAGGCGAAGCCCCAGCGAACTGGGGCATCGCTGCGCTCTGCCGCCAGCCACCCTCACCTATCGATTTAGACTTGAAGAGTCATTACCCTACGTCGCCGAGTTCCAGCACGCGGCCATAACGCTTGAGCGTCATCGTCCGCAGCCGCTCGTGCTCGGGCTGCGAAAGCCCCGGATCGATCGCGACGAGTTGTTGCGCGTCGCGGCGCGCTTCTTCGAGCACCGCGGCGTCGCGCGAAAGGTCGGCGATCCGCAGCGGCGGCAAGCCGTGCTGCTGCACGCCGAGCAGGTCGCCAGGGCCGCGCAGCTCGAAGTCGATCTCGGCCAGCTTGAAGCCGTCGCTCGTGCCGACGAACGCTTCCAATCGCTTCCGCGCTTGGTCGTTGGTCGCCTCGCTGAACACGCAGCAAAAGCCGGCCTGGGCGCCGCGGCTGACGCGGCCCCGCAACTGATGTAACTGCGCCAGCCCGAAACGCTCGCCCGCCTCGATCGTCATCAACGTGGCGTTGGGGACGTCGACGCCGACTTCGACGACCGTCGTGGCCACGAGTACTTGCGTTTCGCCTTTGCGGAAGGCGTCCATCGCCGCCTGCTTGGCGGCCGAGTTCATCCGGCCGTGCAACAACCCGAGGCGGAAGGCTTCGAGCGGCCCGTGCGCAAGCGATTCGTAGGCTTCGTCCAGGCTGGCCGCCTCAACCTCTTCGGAAGCTTCGACCAGCGGCGTAATAATGTATGCTTGGCGACCCTCGCGCAGCTTCTTGCGAAAAAATTCCCACCACCGCTCGCGTTCGTCCGGACCGGCCAGATACGTATTGACCGGCTGCCGGCCCGGCGGGGCGTCGCGGAGCGTAGAGACGTCGAGATCGCCGAATTGCGTCATGGCGACCGTTCGCGGGATCGGCGTGGCGGTCATCACCAGGTAGTGCGGATCGAGGCCCGATTGCTTCAAGCTAGCCCGCTGCCGCACGCCGAACTTGTGTTGCTCGTCGATCACCACCAGGCCCAATTTGGCGAACTCGACGCCCGACTGCACGATGGCCTGCGTGCCGATCACGACGTCGAGAGAGCCGGCGGCCAGTTGGGCGAGGGTTTCCTGACGCTGGCCCGCCGACAAGCCGCCGCTGAGCACGGCCCAGCGGACGCGGCTGGCGGCGAGCACGCCCGCCAGCGTTTCGGCGTGCTGGCGAGCGAGCACTTCGGTCGGCGCCATCAGCGCCGCTTGATGCCCGTGAGCTACTGCCAACAGCATGGCGTAGACCGCGACCAGCGTCTTGCCGCTGCCAACGTCGCCTTGCAGCAGGCGGTTCATCGGGTGAGGCTGGGCCATGTCGCGGGCGACCTCGTCGATCGCCTGCCTTTGGCCGGGCGTCAGTTCGAAAGGAAACAGCCGGCAGATGCGCGCGTCGATCTTGGCCGTGGCTTCCAGCGGCGGCGCGCGGCGCTCGTCGCGCTGTTGGCGCCGCTTCAAGGCCAACGCCAATTGCAAGATCAGCAACTCCTGATAAATCAGCCGCCGCCGCGCCTGTTCGAGGCTGGCACGATCGGCGGGAAAGTGGATCTGCGACAAGGTCTGCCGCAAGGGCCAGAGATCGTGGGCGGCCAGGTATTCGGGCGGAAAGACTTCGTCGGGCGTTTCGCAGTAGGCGGGCACGACCGTTTCCATGATCCGCCGCATCTGTCCCTGGCTCAGCCCTTCGGTGAGCGGATAGACCGGCAACAGTTTGCCGCCCGTCTGCACGTCGTCGGCTTCCAGCCATTGCACCTGCGGATGGACGAATTCCCAGACGCCGCCGTTGAGCTTCGGCTTGCCGGTGACGAGCAATTCGTGCCCCAGCGCAAAGCGCTGACGCATGTAGGCCTGGTTGAACCACAGCAAACGGACGCAACCCTCGGCGGACCGCAACAGCACGCCCAAAATGATCGTGCCCGAGATGCTCGTCCGCTGGTCGATCTCGGCCACCACGCCGCGCAGCCGGACCAGGGCCCCTGGCTCCAATTGGGCCACGGTTTGCAATTCGCTGAGATCTTGATAATCGCGAGGAAAGAAGAAGAGCAGATCGCGAGCCGTGCGCAACCCCAAGCGTTCCAGCAATTCCGCCCGTTGCGGCCCGACCCCTTTGACGAACTGCGCCGGCGTCGCCAGCAATTCCGCCGCGGTTTTTTCGGCTGCGCTCATGCCGGAATTATAGGGAAGCCAGGAGCCAGGCGTTAGGCGCCAACTGACGCCTCCGGCTTTACTTCCCCAAGAACGGCTGATAGGCGGCCACGGCGAGCTCGTCGCAACGGTCGTTCTCCGGGTGACCGCTGTGCCCGGCGACGCGAGTGTAGCGCAACTCGTGGCGCGCAATCAGCTCGTCGAGCCTCCGCCAAAGGTCTTCGTTTTTGACCTCGGCCCAACGCTTGCCTTCGCGCCGGCGCCAGCCGTTGGCCTTCCACTTGGCCAGCCACTCGCTCAAGCCCTTGCCCACGTAGACGCTGTCGGTGAGCAACTCGACGTGCGAGGGCCGCTTGAGCGCCTCGAGCCCGCGGACCACGGCGGTCAGTTCCATGCGGTTGTTCGTCGATTCTCGCTCGCCGCCGGAACCCTCGATCTCTTTGCCCGAACCCGGGTGACGCAGAATGAAGGCCCACCCGCCCGGCCCCGGATTGCCGCTGCAGGCGCCGTCGGTGAAAAGTTGCACCTCGGGTAGGCGAGCTGGTTCAGGCATGGGTTCTGCCCCGGAAATGAGAATGGTTTGATTGACTGTTTCAAGCCCGCTGGGGAGAGCGCGACGGCTACTGCGCGTTCGGCGCGGTCGCCGGCGCCCCGCGGGACGCCGCAGGCTCGAACTCGTCGCGGCGCGGCAGGCTGAGCGCGCTCGGCGACGAATCGCGACCGGCCTCTTCGGCGATCGTCCACGGCAAGCTGGCGGTAAAGACGCTGCCTTTGCCGAGTTCGCTTTCCAGCGAAATATCGCCGCCCAACAGCTTGCACAATTCCTTGACGATCGACAAGCCCAAACCGGTGCCCGAGTATTCGCGCGTCATGGCGTCGCCGCCCGGCATGACGGTATGCCCCTGGCGAAATTTCTCGAAGATCCAGCCCTGATCTTCATCGGCGATGCCGACGCCGGTGTCGGCCGCCGTCAACAGTAGTTCATCGTTGGCGCCACGACGCGCCGAAACCAGAATCCGGCCGCCTTCCGGCGTGAACTTGATGGCGTTCGAGAGCAGGTTGTTGAGAACCTGCTGCACTTTGCCCTGGTCTTGATACAACTCGGGCAGCTCGCCTTCGATCTCGGTTTCCAGGTCGATATTCTTGCGTTCGGTGAGCGGCCGGGCCATGTCGCACTGGGCGCCGATCACGTGCTCGATGCGGAACTCGCTCGGCCGCACCTCCATCTTGCCGCTTTCGATCTTGGCCAGGTCGAGGATGTCGTTGATCATGTCGAGCAGCATCTTGCCCGACTTCTGGATGTTCTGCACGTAGCGGCGCTGCTTGTCGTCGAGCGACTTGATCGAGCCGAGCACGTCGCTGAAGCCGATGATGCTGTTCAGCGGCGTGCGCAACTCGTGGCTCATGGTGGCCAAAAAATCGCTCTTCAGGCGGTTCAGCTCGAACAATTGCATGTTGGCCTGGGCCAATTCGTCGACTTTCAAGTCGAGGTTGCTGTTGACCTTGTGCAACTGATCTTGGGCCGCCAAGAGGTTGCCGAGCATGCGATTGAAGGCCACCGCCAGTTCTTCGAACTCGTCGGCCGTGTGGATTTCCGCCCGCTGGTCGAGCTTGCCGTGGCTGACGGCGTCGCTGACCTCGCGCAGGTGGTTCAGCGGCTTGACGATCACGTAGCGAATGATGAGATAGGCCGCGATCACGGCCGCCGACACCGTGGCGATGGCCAAGGCCCACAAGATGGCCCGGTTCATGGTCTGATCGGCCTTCGTCGCTTCGTTCGAGATGCTGACTTTGGCGATGGCGATCAGATCGTTTTCCTTCAGATCCGTCGGCTCCATTTGTACGCGATGGCAGTTGACGCAGCCTTGCTTGGCGTACACTGGCTGATAATAGTCGTACTTGTTTCCGCCCGAGGTGAATTGGCCTTTCCGATATTCGTCGTCGCTCTCCTCGCTGTCAGGCGGCGGCATCGCTCGCCATTTGGCGAGCAGTTCGGCTTCCAACTCGTTGGCAGGCTGTTCCTTATTCTCGCGATTGGGCGGCTGGATGAAGCTCCACTCGTAATCGCGATTTCGCAGATCCTCGCTGTACCCTTCGAACAGCAATGCGTCATCGCCGATGCCTTTATAGACCTGATTGATCTTTCGCCAATGATTGACGATCAGCACCGTCTCGACCAACCGCTTGCCCATCAAGGGGTTTTGCTTGGCGACCAAGGCGTCGGTTTGGCTGCCATAGAGCCAGAAGCTGGCGGCAATCAGCCCGCAGAGGCAGACGCCGAACAACAACAGGAGCTTGCGCTCGAGGTGCGTTTCGCCCAGATAGCGTTTGAACGACCGATACGACATGCCAAACAAGCGGCGGTCAGAGAGACTTGCCCAAATTGCCTGTATTCTAAGGCCAATCGCCCGCCAAGGCCAAGGTCAAAAACCCGGCCGCAGTGCAAGACGGCGCCAAGGATTCATCCTCAAACTGGCCGATCTGGGTTTTCCACGGCGCCAAGAACAAGGCGGTTCCGCTGTCGCGTTCCGAAGAGATGGTCAAGGCCGTCGAAGACGCCGGCGGCACGGTCGAATTCACGGTCTACCCCGATGCCGAACACGATTCGTGGACCGTCACGTACGACAACCCCGAGTTGTACCAGCGGCTGCTCGCGCAAAAGCGGCAGCCGCGCGAGTGACGGCCATCCGGGCGAGAAGCTGATCGAGTGCTTTGTTGGAACTATGAATTAAGGTTGGGGCTTGCGCGCCGATTTGCAAGTTCCGCCGGAATTTTGCCACGGATGTAACACGGATCGAACACGGATAAGAAATCGAGAACCGTGCGTTTGAAGTCCGCTTTCGTCCGGCCGAACGTGAAATCCCTTGTGGTTTTATCCGTGTTTCATCCGTGTTTCATCCGTGGCTTGCTCCGTTTACACCCTAGATCCTGAATACGGCATCCTGCCGATTCGCTAGCCCGCCGCTCTGCTTGTTCAATCGCCCGTTTATTCTAGAATCGCAAGGAGAGTTCGCTTCCAGACGCATTCCGCTCTCGGCGAAGGAGAGAATTCATGTTCCAGCGGCGATTCACCAGTAGTGCGGCAATCGTGCTCGGGTTCTTTGCGTCAAACGCCATCGCCGACGAATCGTGGGTCGGACGGGAAATACTGGCCAAGCGGCCGAACGCAGCGCTCAAGGTCGGTCAGCAACTTGGCGTCAGCGTAACCGCACTGCCGCAGCCAATGCGCGTCGAGCGCGAGCAAGGCGCCTGGCTCTGGATCGATTCGGCCGGTCATGCCGGTTGGCTCAAGAAGGACGACGTCGTTCCGGTCGAGCAGGCGATTCGATATTTCAGCGAGTTGCTGGAGAAAGAACCGAAGAATGCCTGGGCTTATAACCTGCGAGGGCTGGTCCGCGAGCAACGGGGCGAACTCGAAGCGGCAATTCGCGATTTTACCGAAGCGTTGCGCAACGATCCTCAACGCGCGGCGGCTTACAACAATCGGGGCATCGCGCTGGACCGCAGCGGCGAGTTGCCTAAAGCCATCGCAGACTATAGCGAGGCGATCAAGCTCGATCCGAAATACGCGGCGGCCTTCAACAACCGCGGCTTGGCGCGGGCGAAGATGGGCGATCTCAAGCGGGCGATCGCCGACTTCGATCAGGCGATCCGCTTCGATCCGAAGTTCGCCGTCGCGCACAACAACCGCGGCGTGGAGCGCGAACAGTCGGGCGACCTGGCGGGCGCCGAGCAAGATTTTACGGCGGCCCTCTCGCTCGATGCGAAACTCGGCGACGCCTACGCCAATCGGGGCAACGTGCGGCGCGGGCTCGGCAAATATGAGCCAGCGATCGCGGATTTCGAGCAGGCCGTCCGGCTCGATCCCGGCAACGCCGCGGCGGTCAACAACCGCGCCTGGCTGCAGGCGACGTGTCCCGACGAAAAGTACCGCGACGGTCAGGCGGCGATCGAATCCGCCAAAAAAGCCTGTGAACTAGCCCATTGGAAGAATCCCGACTGGCTCGACACGCTGGCGGCGGCTTATGCCGAAGCGGGACAGTTCGACGAGGCGGTCGAGACGCAAACCCTGGCGATCGAGCAGGCCCCCGAAGCGCAGCGGGCCGATTTGCAGTCGCGGCTCGAACTATACCGCTCCCAAAAGCCCTTCCGCGACGCGCCAGCGAAGTAGACGGTCAGGCCTTGAGCCCCCAAACGCATCAAGCGATAGCGTCGTTGCCGCCAGCCGGGCGAGATCGGCGGCGGCCGCGGTCCAAACGCAGCACGCCGGACGGCAAGTTTCGGGAGACGTCGCCCACCACTTCGCGAGGATTGCGCACCAGAATGCAGCCGTTGGGCAATTCCTGGCCGCTGGCCAAAGTCACTTCGGCGCCTAAGAAAGCGCCGTGGCCCAGGCAGCTCCCTAACATGCGCGATCCGCTCGTGACGCTGCGGCCTTGAAACGCAACCGGCACGTTGCCGCGAAGATTGAAATCGTACGTGCCGCTCGAAGGACACAGCGCCGCACCGCGGCCGATCACCGAAAGTTGCGTGAAATAGGCGCCCACGTTCGCTTCCTCGCCGACGACGCACGAACGCAGCGTGACGTTGCCGTTGATCGTGGTCTTTTCGCCTATCGAGCAACCGTCGACAATCGCGTTGGGGCCGATCTCGACGCGGTCGGCGATCACCGAAGCGCGCACGACCGCGCCGGGGCCGATGCGCACGTGATTGCCGAGCAAAGTCCATTCGACGTGGGCCGACGGATGCACTTTGCACCCGCGGCCCGCCCAATAAAGCTTGCCGCGCAGATACGCCGGCCGCAGACTGCCCGCCCGCAACGCGGTTCGCAGCGGCAAGCCCAGCGTCGACCAGAGCCGCCGGCGCGCGGTCTGCACCATGCAACCAGGCAGACCCAGCAGGTTGGCCGTAATCAAGGCCGCCCAATGTTGGATTGGACACAGGGCGACCAGCGACATCGGCAATGAAGTGCTGCCCGAGGGCTCGAAGTAGCGGTTCGCGCGCCAGCGTTGCACCATCAAGCGATAGGGAATCGGCAAAAGCTCCGCCTGGTCTTCCACGGCGCAGGCGTCGTCGTGGTCTTCGAGGTAGTACAAGTCGTAGGCCCGAAGCTCCTGGCCGTCGGGGCCCGACGCTCGTCGTCCTTGAAACGTGGGCGAGAAATGCTCGGTGAGCATCGAGCAGGCTAGGGCGGCGCGAAAATTTCGCGGCGCCGAGCCTTCCGCCGTTTTCTTTTTGGCGTCGTGGCGCAAACGGCGACGGACGGCCTTCAAGAACCCCCTCAGTGCGTGGCCGGTGAAGTAGAGGTCGTCGTGGACCAACAGGCAGGGCTGGATGCGAATGGCCCGCAGATCGTCGATCGCCTCCGTCCGACAACCCGCCGCGGCCAGCAGTTCCTGTTGCGTTTCCCGCAGGCTGCGATTGTGAATTCGCAAGGCGCCGGGCGGTTCCTCGAAAGGAGCGATCCTTCGCTCGCCGTTCAGGATATAGGCCTGCATGAAAACTCTCTGAACCGGAATTGGCAGGCCGACGCTCGCCCGCAGCCGCGTGCAACGGCAGTTTTTTCCTGTGAAGTGCCATTATTTTAGCGATTCGAGCATTTCGGGCGAGATCAATTCAAAGCTCGGCGCCCAACCATTTATTTGCACAGCAGTCCGGGCAATCTGGCTTGCGACGCAGTAGACTAGTACCTCATCAAGTCTGAGTTGACGGCGGGGTGGCTGGTGGCAGAGCGAAGCGATACGAGAGCGAACTGGGGCTTCGCCTAGGCTCAGCCGCCAGCCACCCGACTGTCAAAATGGCCTTGAAGAGGCACTAGCCAATCAGACGTCGCGATTGAAGCGTCGTCGATCGATGATCGTAACGACGAGTCGCTCGCTCGCGAGCGGCTTGTCCCAAGCCAGGAGCCGCCGCCAACATGCACTACCGCTTTCCGCGTTGTCAGGTCACGCCGCAGCCGCTCGACCAGGTCTCGTTCGAGATCGATGGAATCGAGCGGCTCCGCTGGCACTTTGGAAACAGTTATCCGCAGCCGTTCTTTTATCCGTTCGTCGGACCTTCGGGCGGTTCGTTGACGCGGATGGGACATCCCGGCGCCCCGAACCACGATCACCATCGCTCGATCTGGTTCGCGCACGCCAAGGTGCTGGGCATCGATTTCTGGAGCGACGCCACGGAGGCGCGAATCCGGCAAAAGCAGTGGCTGTGTTATCAGGACGGCGACGACGAAGCGTCGATGGCCGTCGCGCTTGGCTGGTACGATGGGCACGACCCGCAGGAATTGTTGGAGCAGCAACTCGTGGCGGCCGTGCGGCCGGATCCCGAAGGCGAGAGCTTCTTGGAATTGCAAGCCTCGTTTCGCCCGCGAGCCGAATCGCTCGAGTTCAGCCGGACGAACTTCGGCTTTCTGGCGGTGCGCGTGGCCAAGAACCTATCGGCCTATTTCGGCGGCGGCGAAATCACCAATAGCGCGGGCGAAAAAGGCGAACCGGCGATCTTCGGCAAGCCAGCCGACTGGATGGACTACAGCGGGCCCATGCTCGGCCAGCCGGCTGGCGGCGCCGTGGAAGGCGTAACCTATTTCGATCACCCGGCGAATCCTGGCTATCCTTCGCACTGGCACGTGCGCGAAGACGGCTGGATGGGCGCCGCCGCTTGCTTCGAGCGGCCGCTCGAAACGTTCCGCGAGCAGCCGCTCGTGCTGCGTTATCTGTTGCACGCGCATCGCGGCCCGCTCGACCCGCAACGCACTGGCCAACTCGCCGCCGAGTTCGGCGCCAGCCCCGGTTTCGAGGTGGCCAAGGCCAACGTCAAGCACACCGAATTCGCGATCCGCAGAAAGGGATGAGAATTCTCCATAATCCTGCCTTACGCCCGAACGGCCGGCAGGCGAAAGAATTTGCTTGCGGTCGCCCGCCAAGAGTGGTAGTTTCACGAGCGCCGGGCCGCCTCGATTCGGCCAATCCTTTTCTTGCGGTTCCGGCCGTCACGTTCGTGAACCGGAACATCACGAGAAGGAGAAACGCATGTCCAAGTCGAATCGCGCTTGGGTGTGGCCGGCGCTCGCCGTGCTTTCACTGGCCGTCATTTCGCCGCTTTTTGCGCGGGCCCAGCAGACGGAACCGACCCCGTACGAACCCCAGCCCGGCCCCGCCGAGCAAAAGATTCTCGCCGCGCTCGCTTCGCAGACGAGCCTCGATTTCATCGACCAGCCGCTTGCCGACGTGGTGGATACTCTGAGGAAAAAGCACGAGATCGAGATCCAACTCGATAACAAGGCCCTCTCGGACGAGGGCATCGGCTCCGATACGCCGGTCACGCGAAATATTCAAGGCATTTCGCTGGAGTCGGCGTTGCGATTGGTCCTGGGCGAGATGGACATGACCTACCTGCCGAAGAATGAAGTGCTGATGATCACCACCAAGACCGAAGCGGAAAACATGCTCACGATGCGCATGTATCCGGTCGGCGATTTGCTCGAGACCGAAGCAGACGAACTGGTCGTAGGCGCCGGCGATGACTACCATGAACTGATTCAGGCGATCACGTCGCTCGTCCAGCTGACGAGTTGGGACGAAGTGGGCGGGCCGGGCGGCATTCAGCCGATTCGCAACTCGCGCGCTTTGGCCATCTCGCAGACCTTCGAGGTCCAGCGAGAAATCGAAGACTTCCTGGCCTCGCTGCGCGCCGTCAAGCGGCGACTGGCCGACGGCAGACCCAAAGCCGCCGCAGCGGACGATGCGGCAATCAGCTTGAAAATCTATAAGCTGCCCTCGTACTGGGCGCAATCGACAGGCGGCGCGCAACGCCCGGCGCCCGCCGCCGCGCCGCCCGCCGAACCGCCCGCTGAGAAAAAACCGGGTGGCGACATTGGAGCAGCCCAAACGCCGCCGGCGATCTATTCACAAATGGGCGCCGGTACGGGGATGAACCCCCAGAACTTTCCGACAGTCGAGCAACTCGTCAAGGCGATTCCCGCCTCGATCGAGCCCGACTCATGGAGCGGATCTGGCGGCGCAGGCACGATCGCGCCCGTCGGCCAGGCGTTGGCCATTCGCCAGACCAATCGCGTTCATCGGGAAATTCGGCGGTTCTTGCAGGCGCTGAAATAGGCGCGACAATCGCGGCTGGCCGGCATTCGCCGGCTTGGCATTCGGCGAACTGGATTTTTACCTAGCCCAGGCATTTATGCCTGGGGCCCGCAAACCATTTAGCCCCCGTCCCTGATTGGCGCCTCGCCGCCGCCGTCGGCGGCCGCGAGGCGCCAATCAGGAAAACGGCTGCGCGTCGAATGACTTCCCAGGCGTAAACGCCTGGGCGACATAAAAGAGTGTCTAGCAAAACGAGGCGAGGGTGCCCGGCCCTCCGTTTCCGGGCGAGGGCGCCCGGCCCTCCGTTTCCGGGCGAGGGCGCCCGGTCCTCCGTTTCCGGGCGAGGGCGCCCGGTCCTCCGTTTCCGGGCGAGGGCACCCGGTCCTCCATTGCTGAGTTCGTGCGTTGCGTTCGTATCCAGGGGCATCCTTCAGAACCAAGCACAGGTGGAACCCATGTCGAAATCCAAGTTGTTGCGTTCGTCGGCGATCGTTGCGGCGTTGTTCTGCGGTTTGACGGCGCGGCTGGGCTGGTCGGCCGAAAGCTCGCGGCCGGCGCCTTCTGCGAACGAGGCCAAGATCATTGCCGCTCTCGACGAGAAAACCGAGCTGGAATTCGTCGACCAGCCGCTCTCCGACATCGTCGAATATCTCAGGGAACGGCACGACATCGAGATTCAACTCGATAACAGGGCCCTCACGGACGAGGGCATCGGCTCCGATACGCCCGTTACAAGGAATATCAAGGGCATCGGCCTGGAGTCGGCGCTGGGTTTAATGTTGGGCGGATTGGACCTGACCTTCGTCGTACGCGACGACGTGATGTTCATCACCAGCAAAACGGAAGCAGAGAATTGGCTGTCGACCAAAACCTACCCGGTGGCCGACCTGATCGTCCGCGCGGACGACCCCGGCCATGAAGACGACTACCAAAGCCTGATCGCGTTGATTACTGCGAGCGTCGCCCCTCAGAGTTGGAACAGCGCGGATGGGCCGGGCAGCGTCTCGGAGTTCCGCAATGCACGCGCGCTGGTGATCTCGCAAACGTTCGCCGTGCATCGCGAAATCGAACGCCTGCTGGCAGCGATCCGCGAGGTCCGCCAGGAACAGGCGGCCGAGCGGCCAACGCACGCGGCCCAACAGATCGACGACGAAACTCCCTACGTGAAAGTCTACCGCCTGCCCGAGCCCCCGGCGCCCGCGGTCGTCAAGGCTCCGCACGGCGCGTCCAATATCCACTTCCCTTGGCATGTATTTTGCTATCCGGCGCCCGCGGTCGTCAAGGCTCCGCACGGCGCGGTCGGCGCCGCATCGCAAGCGACGCCGAAACAAGCCCCGGCCGAGGCCGCGGCGCCCGCAGATGCGAAACCCGGCGACAAGCCGGCGACCAAGGTCATCCGTCCGCAACCGCCCGTAGTCGCCGGCGCGACGGTGTTGTCGCGTTATGCGACGGCCAAGGAACTGGCCGACGCGATTCCCGCGGCAGTTGCACCTGAAAGCTGGGCGGACGGTCGAACGGCCATTCGCTCGGCCGGCAATTCGCTGATCGTCCGCCAGACGCGTCCGGTCCACCGCGAGATCGCGCGGCTGCTGGAACAATTGAAATGACGGCGGTCCGATGTTCTTTTGCAACACCGCGAGCATACTGCTTTGTCGCGGCTTAGTTTTAGAGAAGGCCGGCTTGAGCTTGCATCGGGAATCGCTAATCTGCACGCGGGCGGCGCGAGCCACGGATGAAACACCGATGTGTCACGGATAAAACGCCTGGAACTTTCGGCCGGACGAAAGAGGAATTCAAACTTGCCGGTCTTCCGTTCCTATCCGTGTTCGATCCGTGTTTCATCCGTGGCTAAACTCCGCCGGGCGTCGCTAATCTTGACGCAAGCGCCAACCCTAATTCAAAGGTCGGACAAAGCACGAGCCTAGCGCACGAATGAAAATCCTGTTTGCGATCCCGCACTATTTCGACCCGGCCGGCGGGGCCCGGCATGCTTCGCTGGCGCCCGATCCGCGGCCGCGAGTGCAGGCGCTGGCCGCCTGCCTGGCGGCGCTGCACCATGTGTTCGGGCAGGAGCAAAAACTGATCGACATCGCCCGTCGCGTGGTCGTGCCGGCCAACCAAGCGCAGCGGCACGAAATCGAAATCGTCGTCTGCACGACCGGCGAGCGCCATCTGCTGGCCCAAACGCCGGTCCCCGGCCAACTCTACTGGCATCGCGCATCATCGGCCGAGCCCGCACCCGTTGGGCTACGAGTGCCAGCAGGTGTTTCGCGACTCGCTCGGCCGCTTCGACTTTTACTGCTATCTCGAAGACGATTTGCTGCTCGCCGATCCCTGGTTCTTCATCAAGCTCGCCTGGTTCAATCGCCTGGCGGGCGACGGGCGCCTGCTGCAGCCCCACCGCTACGAAATGTTGAGCCACGTCGTGGCCCGCAAAGTTTATATCGACGGCCCATTGAAGCCGGAGATTTACGCGCCCTTCCGCGATCTCGATTCGCTGCCCGAGATCGCAGCCGAAGCGCTGGGCACCCCAATCACGTTTCAGCCGGCTGGCAATCCGCACTCGGGCTGTTATTTTCTCAATGCCGCGCAGATGACCTATTGGGCTGCGCAGCCTTACTTTCTCGATCGCGCGACCAGCTTCGTCGGCCCGCTGGAAAGTGCGGCCACGCTCGGCATTCTGCGCGCCTTCGAAATTTACAAACCGGCCCGCGAGCAGGCCGCCTTCCTGGAGATCCAGCACTACGGCGCGCAGTTTCTGGCGCAAGTCGGCACGCAGTTGCCGATCGTCGAGGAGTAGTTCGAAGGGCTAGGTCCGATTCTTTTGCGGTCCGCGCGACGCGGCGGTAAGCTGGGCGGCATGTTGATCCGCGATCAGTTTTCGCTCGGCGCAATGGTTCTAATCATCGCAGCGATCGCTGCGCCTGCCGCAGCCGAATCGCCGCAGCCCCCCGCGGCGCCTGCGCCAGCCGGTATGCAGTTGTACGACCGGCTGGTCGGCGAGTGGATGAAAAAATGGAACGTGCCGGGCGGGCAGATCGCGGTGGCTCGCGGCGGCCGCCTTGTACTGGTTCGCTCCTACGGCTGGGCGAATGCCGAAGCACGAACGCCCGTGAAAAGCGACTCGCGGTTCCGCATCGCCAGCGTCTCGAAGCCGATCACGGCCGTCGCCATTCTGCGGCTCGTCGAAGCCGGCCGGCTCGATCTCGACGCCACGGCGTTCGAGTTGCTGCCGCAGTTTCCGCTATCGGAGGCGCCCGGCGGCGACCCGCGGCTGGCTCGAATCACGCTGCGCCAACTGCTGACGCACACCGCCGGCTGGGACCGCGACAAGACTTTCGACCCGATGTTCATCCCCTTCAAGGCCGCCCAGGCGCTCAGGGTGCCGCCGCCGGCCGATGCGGCGACGATCATCCGCTACATGCTGCGGCAGCCGCTCGATTTCGAGCCCGGCCAGAAATACGTCTACTCGAACTTCGGCTACTGCCTGCTGGGCCGCGTGATCGAACAGGCGACCGGCAAGAGCTACGCCGAGGCGGTGCGCGAACTGGTGCTCGAACCGTGCGGCGCCAGGTCGCTCGGTCTCGGCCGCACGCGGCTTTCCGAGCGCTCGCCCCGCGAGGTCCGCTACTACGCGCAGCCCGCGAGCGAGCGCACCCGCAGCGTGTTTCCCGACGCCCAAGAGCAAGTCGCCGAGCCCGACGGCGGGTTTTATCTCGAAGCGCTCGACGCCCACGGCGGCTGGATCGGCACGGCGCCCGACTTGCTGCGGTTCGCGACATCGCTCGACGGCAGCCGCCAGCCCGCCTTGCTCAAGCCCGAGACGCTCGCCCTGATGACGGCTCGCCCGGCGGCGCCCGTCTCGCAAGCCGGGACGACACACTACGGGCTGGGTTGGATGATTCGCTACCCGGAGAAAGACAAAGACGCGGACTGGCAACAGTCGACCTGGTGGCACACCGGTTCGCTGCCCGGCACGGCGGCCCTGTTGGTGCGCACCAACAAAGGCCTGTCCTGGGCGGCGCTGTTCAACTCGCGCCCGCCTTACGCGAAGCTCAAGCAATTCGCCGCCGAACTCGATCGGCTGATGTGGAAAGCGGCTGAGGAAGTGAAAGAGTGGCCCGAGGACGACCTATTCGAGCAGGACAAGTAATCGCGTCTGCCGTCTGAATTCCGATCGCCCCGGTTCGCTCGACCGCGCGGCGGCAGGGGAAATGCCTGGAGCATCAGAACTCGGCTAACTCTTCGGGCGCAATTCCAAGGCGGCTGGCAATGGCGCCGAGCGTTTTCTTGCGGAGGCGTTGAACTTTGCCTTGCTCGATCCGCGCGATGGTCTTCGCCGCCACTTCGGGGCCGAAATCTTCGCGCCGCAAGCGGCGTTGCTTCCGCAAACGACGCAGCGAGGCCCCCAGCGATCGCTCTGTTTGGCGCCGCAGCTTGGAGATTCGCCGGCGATATTCGGGGTCGAACTCATACAGAATCGCCTCGGCCGCCGCCTCGTAGTCGCCCAGCCGGATGGTCTGCCCATAGTCGGTCACGGAACATTTCCCGAAATCGGGAACGAGGCCGTCTCCCGATCTCTCGAACGCCGAAAAAGGAACCGTCAACGATTGAAGATTGCCTCGCCAAAGCGTCAGCGTCTTGCTGGCGCGGTCCGCGCCGCCGCCGATGAATAAGTCTGCGCGGTTCTCGGCCTGCAGCGCTTCGGCGAGTTCTTCAGGCGGGAGAAATCCGCCGTCCGCCGCAAATGCGAATCGATGAAAGCAAGCGGCCAAGGCGGGAAGCGTCTGCGGGTCCAAGGCATGAATGAACACGCCGGCGCCCAGCGGGCGAGACGGCCACGAGAGCCGTTGCAGCAGACCTTCCGTCAGACGTTTTTCGTAGCTGATCCAGAGCGAATCTTTCGTAGCCCGCGCCAATGAATTCCGCAAACCTTCGACCGACGAAACGATCTCAGGGTGCAAGCCGGCAAACCGCTCGGACCGCCGCTTGGTTTTATCGAGCAAAAACGTGCGGCGAATCGTCTTGTTCCGAGCCATCACTGCCATCAGGTCACTCGTCTTCCGTGTCTTCGGTCTGTTGAACAGGATTCGTCGGGTATTTCAGGTCCCATGCTTCACAAAGACGCCGCCAATTCTCTTCCGCTTTGATGTACTCGAAGAGTTCCGGCGGAATTTCGGCGGGATCGGGCCCGCGGTCCATGAACTCGCCCGTCCTCAAGTCGATTCGCCAAGCCTTCGTTCCTCTGTTAATAAAAGTCAATTCAGGACGTTTCGGATCATCGCCGCCCGCCCTGGGAACCATGACTCTTCTTCGGCCAATTCTCAAAACCACAGCCTCTTATCCGCCACGTTCACCAACGGCTCGCCGCGGACGAAGCGGCCGATGTTTTCCAGCAGCACGCCGAGATGCCGCTCGGCGATCCGCGGCGAGTAGCCGGCGATGTGCGGGGTGAGGATCGTGTTGGGCATTTTCCACAACGGGTGCTCGGCCGGCACCGGCTCGATTTCGAACACGTCGAGCGCCGCCCCGGCGATCTCGCCGGTTTCGAGCGCCGCGGTCAGGTCGGCCAGATCGACGATCGCCCCGCGGCCGATATTGATGAAATAGCCCGTCCGCCGCATCTGCTGAAACTGCGCGCGGCGGAACATCTTGGCGGTGCCCGGCGTGTGCGGCGCGGCGACGACCACGAAATCGCTCTGCGCGAGCAGATCGGTCAGCCGCTCGGGCGGCCACAGTGCGGCCACGCCCGCGGGCGCCTGCTTTTGCACCGGATCGACCGCCAGCACGCGCATGCCAAAGGCCAGCGAACGCCGGGCGATCTCGCTGCCGATCGCCCCCAGCCCGACGATGCCCACGGTCGCGTCGGCCAGGTGCAGGTGCGCCCGATCGATCTCGCCGACCACGCCAGGCCCCGACGCGAAAGCGACTCGCGACGCTTCGCCCCCGACCGGCGCCCACCGCGCGGCCGCCTGGTTGCGGATATAGACGTGCAAGTTGCGGGCAAAGCAAAGGATATAGCCGAGCACCTGGTCGGCGATCACGTCGGAAAACAGCCCTCGCATGTTCGTCAGCACGGCCGGATGCTCGACGAACTCGGGAAAGATGTAGTGTTCCAAGCTGGCCGTCGGCGATTGCACCCATCGCAGCCGCCGGCTGGCGGCCAACAGCGGCGGCGTCAGCTTGCCGAAGAACGCGTCGGCCTCGACGATCTCTCGCAGGGCTTCGCCTTCGTCCGCCGCATTCACGACCGCCATCTCGCCCGCCGCCTGTTTGATTTTCGCCAGTCGTTCCGCTTCGACCGGAGGATGGATCACGAGTTTCATGCCGAGGGTCCTGGGGGTTCGCGAATTCTTGCCGCGTCTTGGCATCCGCGGTAGGTTTGATTATATGGCGAATCCGCGAGCATTGCGGTATGAGCATCGATTCTGAAACTGCCTTGAAAGAACTCGAAGCGGCGCTCGCCCGAGCGCCCGACCGCGAAACCATGCGGAAGGCGTGCGAAGAGATGGACCGCCTGCGCGAGGAGACGCTGAAGAGAGTAGGAATCGTCGACATGGCGGTTGAATTGGTCCGCGACGCTCGCGATCGATGAAGTGCATAAAATCGAACCGCACGCACTCTGGACGGGCCACGCCGCGGACGGCCGCGATTACCGGGCGATATTCGCTCTGGGCATCGAGGCCGTCGTGCAGCTTGCCTTGGAAGAGCCGCCGCTCGCGCCGCCGCGCGAGTTGCTCTATTTTCGCTGCCCGCTTTTGGACGGCGCCGGCAACCGCGAGACCGTGCTCGACTTCGCCATCGCGACCGTCAGCGCGTTGGCGCCGGCCGAGATTCCGACGTTGGTCTGCTGCGGCGCCGGCCTGAGCCGTTCGGTCACCATCGCCGCCGCCGGGTGGTGATTCCATTTGGACGGGAGCCAAGGATAAACGCTCCGATACTGTAGACAAAATGGTTGGACCAGTCGCCCGCGTCTGGCGCGGATTACCTTTGAAATCAGGGGGTAATCCTTTTTCTCAGGCAGTGCCGCAACGAGAGGACTGGTCC
>Ga0307372_10001018_pt1 | contig 49092 bp, 50 predicted proteins | sample OX1MG_FD_202533 | JGI IMG/M metagenome (GOLD analysis project Ga0307372, IMG submission 202533) | Soil microbial communities from Risofladan, Vaasa, Finland - OX-1 | ecosystem: Environmental > Terrestrial > Soil > Coastal area > Acid sulfate soil | place: Finland: Risofladan, Vaasa | collected...
CGGCTGATCGCAAACGTCGGCATCGTCCTTGTCTTTGCAGCGTTCTATCTGAGGTTCCGGCTCGCGTTGGGGGGTAAGTGAAGGCCTCCGCGGCTACACCTTCCTCGGCACCGGCCCCTACCTCGGCTCCGCCCGAGCGAGATCGGGCGTCAGGGACGAACACTCGCGCACCCCACTGAACCTGGTTCTCGCCGCAGGCGAAACCAGGTTCACGTCCGACACCTTCGCCGAAGCGCCTCAGACACGATCCTGGTTCCGGCTGCGCCGGCAACCAGGATCGATCAGCCCTCGGGGACATTCCCGCACTCAATGCTGGCGCAGCCGACGGTAACGGGCGTAAGTCGAGCAGCGGCCGCAGTCCTTGGACGACCTGATCCCGCGTAACGCCGTGCTGCAGCACCGCCTGCGGAACCTCGAAGCCACGCCCGAAGTCGACCAGCGCATCACCGGCGACGATCGCGCGCAGACTCTCGATCCACAGCACGAGGTCGTTGTGCGACCTTCCCGGGAACGCTTCGACGCCGATCGGTAGCTGGTCGCCCGCGGCATACACGTGAGCCTCGCCGCGGCCCTCGGCCAGCAGCCACGCGACGTCGGGGCTGTGCCAGCCGTCCGGGATCTCCTCGGGCGCGACACCGTACTTCCGCACCAGGTCGTCCGCAGTGTCGGGCGGCGGCGTGAACACCGGCGCCAGGAGCTGCGCGGCCAGGGTTTCCGCGTCGCGTTCGTGCCAAGGCGCCGTGAGGACCACGACCGGCTCGCGCTCGTCCGCGAGTTCGAGGATCTCACGCGGCACGGCCAGCGGGTCGAAGAGGAGCAGCCGGGCCCCATCGTCGACCGCGTACGAGGACACATCCCGAGGCCACCACTGATCGCGCGTCCACTCGGGGTGCGGCGCCTGCCAGTGCCATAGCCCACCTCGGACCTCGCGCACGCCGCCATCGTACTGCCTCCGTCTCTGGCGTCTGTAGCGCTGGCGCAGCAGCGAGGGGCCACGCCTGGCGGCCTACGCTCTGTGCTCGTCTCCAAGGAGGACTGATGTTCCGCATCGCTGTCGCTTGCGTTCTGACAAGTACGGCGACCTTCCTCGTTATCTCAGCGACCGGCCCGGCCCTGACAACGGGGGCTTCGCAATCCATTCAGGCACCCGTAGGTGAAAGCGTTCACTTCGCCGTGAACGATCTCCTTTGCGTCAACGAACCCGCCGGAGGTGGCGGCCGCTTCAAGACGACCGGGGTTGCTTGCTCATCCGACGCTCAGCCTTACCGCGAACTCGGATTCTGGTTCACGCGAACGAGGGTGATCATCACGGCGCCCGCCACCAAAGGCGGCCGCATCCTCTACAACCTCAAACGCTGATCGGTCGGAGTGCCTTTGCGCACACAGGCGGCAGGCGACTCGCCTGCCGCCTGACCTCGAGCTTCGGCCCATGGCGCAGATCGGTAGCACCCTCGATCGCGAAGATCACCGTCTCGTGGGCCTCGCAGATCCGTCTCGCCACTCACCACGCGGCTTACGAGCCCCAGACGACCTCGACCGGTTTGCCGTGCTCGGCGACGACGCCGTCGAGGAACGTGCCGATCGCCGGTGCCGGATGCGCGCCGACGAAGCCGGTCACGACCTCGCCGCCGACGAAGACCGCGACGGTAGGAATGCTCTGGATGCCGTAGCGGCCTGCGAGCACCTGCTCCGCGTCGACGTCGATCTTCGCGAGCTCGATCGTGCCCTCGCGCTTTGCGACCTCCGCCTCGATCGCGGGACCGAGCATGCGGCACGGACCGCACCAGGCGGCCCAGAAGTCGACGACAACGGGTAGTTCTCGCGAGCGCTCGATCACGTCGCGCTCGAAGGTCTCAGTGGTGACGTTCATCTCCAGGTTCTCCTTCTTTCAGTGGGCGAGCGGCCGGCGGCCGCGCGAGTCGATGTGCAAGACGGCGTAGAGCGGGCAGTAGCCGATCGCGCTCGTGGCCAGCATGATCCCGGCGACTGCGAAGAGCACGATCCCGGTGACCGAGCCGGCGCCGACGAGGAACGCGACGACGATCGCGGCGGGCGCAACGAGGAACGCGCGGAGCCGCCGGTCGAGCAGGTGCATGTTGGTGGTCATGTCGATCTCCTTGGAGTCAGAGGTGTGATGCCTTCGACGAGTGCGGCGAGGGTCGCGAGCTGTGCCTGTACCGAGCCGCACACCTGCTCGCAGAGGCCGAGCACGCCCTCGTCGACGATCCTGTAGTAGACGCGGTTGCCGTCCTTGCGCCGGGCGAGGATGCCGATGTCGGTGAGCACCGCGAGGTGCTTCGACACGTTCTGCTGCGACGCGTCGAGCTGCAGTGCGAGTTCGTTGACGCTGGCCTCGCCGTCACGGAGACGATCGAGGAGCCGGACACGCATCGGCTCGGCAATCGCCCGGAAGCGGCGGGCGATCAGGTCGGCGAGGTCCTCGGGCAAGGGATGAGGGAGTGCCATTGTTCAGCTATTCTCCTTTACAACGATTTGTTTGTATAGTATACCTCACCACCGGAAACCGCAAATCGGAAGGACGTGTCGAGTGGCCGTACTGGCAGCGCCTGCTGCACCTGAGAACCCTGCCGTCGAGCACCCGGAGGCCGTCGGCCCCGTGGGCCGGCTCGGCCGGTTCGCCGCAGACCACCTGCGCTTCGTCGCCCTGGCCTGGGCGCTCGTTGCCGTCGTGCTCGCGGTCTTCGCCCCGAGCGTCGAGACCGCCCTCTCGGGAGCGGGCTGGCAGGCGAACGGGTCGCAGTCCGTCCAGGCCCGCACCCTGATCCAGCAGAACTTCGCGGGCCTCTCGAGCTCGGCGCCGATGATCGTGCTCCATTCGCAGACCATGACCGCGGGCTCGCCCGCGTTCCGCGCGGTCACGAGCAGCGTCGAACAGGTCCTGCACGCCAACAGGCACATCCAGTCGGTCGTCCCTCCGCGCGCCGGGGCCACCATCTCGGCCGACGGCCACACCGCGATCGTGATGGCGGGCGCGGCCGGCGACCCGACGGCGATGGTCGTCGCAGCCGACCAGCTGAAGGGGCCGCTCGCCGCCCTGGCGACAAAAGACGTTTCCGTCAACCTCACCGGAGCCTCCGGCATGTGGTCGGACTTCAACACCGCCAACCGGACGGCGATGATGAAGTCCGAGCTCTTCTCGTGGCCGGTGACGCTTGCGATCCTCGTGCTCGCATTCGGGTCGCTCGTCGCAGCCGGGCTGCCGCTGATGCTGACCATCCTGGGGCTCGTGGCGTCGGCTGGGCTGCTGGCCGTGCTGAACCACGGCGTCGAGATCTCGATCTGGGCGATGAACTTCGCGCTGATGTTCGCCCTCGCGCTCGGGATCGACTACGCGCTCTTCGTCGTCCACCGCTTCCGAGGCGCGTTCTTCGGCTCGAAGCTCAGCGCGCGCGACGCGGTCGCCGTGACCATGGACACCGCCGGGAAGGCAGTTCTCTTCTCGGGGCTGACGGTCTTCGTCTCGTTGTCGGCCGTGATGCTCGTACCGAGCCCCGCCTTCCGCTCGATGGCCCTCGGGATCATGCTCAGCGTCGCTTTCGTGCTCGCCGCGACGTTGACGCTTCTCCCCGCGGTGCTCGTGAAGCTCGGCCCAAAAGTCGACGCGGCGTCGCTGCGCTGGGTGCACTCCGGCGAGCACCGCTCGGCGCGGTTTGCCCGCTGGGGCGAGCGGCTGTGGCGCCACCCCCACATCTACGGTCCCGCCGCGACGCTCGTCCTCGTGCTGCTCGCACTGCCGGTGTTCGGCCTCAAGACAGGCATGCCCTCGATCAAGGTCGTCCCCACGACAGACAGCTCTCGGATCGGCTACACGCAGGTTCAGCAGGCGTTCGGCGCCGGCGCGCCCGGTGTGCTCCAGATCGTCGCGCCCCGCGCCGACGGCACCGCCGCGCTCGCGATCGCCAAGCGCGACCCGGGCATCGCCGCCGTCTCGGCGCCGCAGAACGGCGGCAACGGGCTCGTCCTCCTGCAGGCGACTCCGAAGGTCGATCCGTCCAACCCGGCGATCGGCCGCACGATCGACCGCCTGCGCGCCGCGCTGCCGTCCGGTGCGCTCGTCGGCGGCGCGGTCGCCGAGAACCACGACCTCGAGCAAGCGCTCGCAGCGAAGACGCCGCTCGTGATCGGCGTCGTCCTGGTACTCGGGTTCCTGCTCCTCCTCGTGGCCCTGCAGGCGCCGCTGATCGCCGCGCTCGGGGTGATCACCAACCTGCTCGCCACCGGCGCCGCGTTCGGGGTCGGTCGGTTGATCTTCCAGGACGGTCACGGCTCGGGCCTGCTCGGCTTCGAGCCCCAGGGCTTCATGGACTCGTGGGCGCCGGTGTTCTTCTTCGCGATGATCTTCGCGATCTCGATGGACTACACCGTGTTCCTGCTCTCGTCGGCGAGGGAGCACTGGGACCGTTCGCACGACCCGAAGGACGCCTCGATCGGCGGCCTCGCCCACTCGGGCCGGGTGATCTTCGCGGCCGCCGCGGTGATGGTTGCCGTGTTCTTCACCTTCGCGCTCTCAGGGCCGTTGCCGCCGAAGGAGATGGGCATCATCCTCGGTGTCGCCGTCCTGCTCGACGCGATGCTCGTCCGGCTCGTGCTCATCCCCACTCTGCTGCGCGTGTTCGGCCGCTCCGCGTGGGCCCTCCCGCGCTGGCTCGAGCGTGTGCTGCCCAACGTTCGCTTCGGACACTCGTGATGATGTTGGAGCTGTGGCAGACCGAGTGGTGCCCCGCGTCTCACCGCGTGCGCCAGCGTCTGACCGAGCTCGGGATCGACTACACCACGCGCCAGGTACCCGTCGAACGCGCACAGCGGAAGCTGCTTGCGGAGCGCACGGGCGGCGACACCATCCCCGCCCTCGTGACGGAGAACGGAACCGCGCTGATCGGCGAGGACGCGATCGGCTCGTATCTCGACACGCACGTCCAGGCTCCGCACGAGGCGGAAGCACACCGGCTGAAGGCGGAGAAGGCACGCCGCCGCTATCTCGAGGAGGAATGCGAATGCTCGCAACCGATTACACCCTGACCGGCACGACGGAACTCCCGTTCACAGACGCGGTTGAACGCGTCCGCGACGAGCTCAAGGCGGAGGGCTTTGGCGTTCTCTGCGAAATCGACGTGCAGGCGACGCTGCGCGAGAAGCTCGAGGTCGAGGAAGAGCCCTACACGATCCTCGGCGCGTGCAACCCGTCACTCGCTCATCGTGCGCTCGCAGCCGAGCCCGACCTCGGAACGCTCCTGCCCTGCAACGTCGTCGTCTACCGGCGAAACGGCGAGACCCGCATTTCGGCGATCGACGCCGAACGGATGCTGTCGATCGTCGGCAACAGCGACCTTGCGCCCGTCGCAGCGGAGGTGCGCGCCAAGCTCGCCCTCGTGGTCGAGCGCGCCACCGCGGCCGCGTAACGCCGGCCGGAGACACGTAGAAGGCTACGAGGTTCTACGGCGCGAGTCGAGCGTCATGCGCACGAGCACGGTCAGGTCGTGGGCCGAGAACGGCTTCTGGATGAACAAGTCGTCGTGAGCGAGCCCACCTCCCTCGGCGGTCGAGTACGCATAGCCCGACATGAAGATGACCGGCAGGCCCACATGGCTCCGCCGGAGTTTCGCCGCGAGCTCCGCGCCTCTCATCTTCGGCATGACCATGTCCGTGACCACGAGGTCGAACGACTGAGCGGCAGCGAGCCCGACAGCCTCCTCCCCGTCGGCAGCCGCCACCACGTCGTATCCCCGGTCGGCAAGGATCTCGCAGGTGAGGGCCCGCACGGCGGGCTCGTCCTCGACGAGCAGGATGCGCTCGCTGCCGGTGGTATCTCGCAGCCTGGACGCCGCAAGCGGTTCGGCCGGAGCGAGCGCCGCAACGAGCGGCAGCAGGATCTCGAAGGTCGTGCCGGCGCCCGGTTCGCTCGCCAACGAGAGGTAGCCACCACTCTGGCGAACGCTGCCGAACACCATCGAGAGCCCAAGGCCCGTGCCTTCACCGGGCGGCTTGGTCGTGAAGAAGGGCTCGAGGGCGTGAACGCGGGTCTCGGCGTCCATGCCGATACCGGTGTCCGCGACGCGCAGTAGCGCGTACTCCCCTTCGGGCGCGTCGAAACGCCGCCGCGCTTCGGGCCCGGCGAGCTCCACCGTCTCGGTCTCGATCCTCAAGATGCCACCGTCCGGCATCGCGTCACGCGCGTTCACTGCGAGGTTCATCAAGATCTGCTCGACCTGGCTGCGATCGGCCTCGATCGGGCAGCCGTCCGGCGCGAGCGAGGTGCGAATCTCGACGTGCGCCCCGAGGAGACGTCTGAAGAGAGCATCGCTCCCGGTGACGGCGTCGTTCAGGTCGAAGACAGTCGGCTGCAGGACCTGCCGCCGGCTGAAGGCGAGCAGGTGGCGCGTGAGTCGGGTCGCGCGTTCCGCAGCGCCCGCAATCGCCTCGATGTTCGCGCGCAGCTTCAGTTCCGCGTCGCCGATGCGAGCGAGGGCCAGCTCGCAGTGCCCGGAGATCGCAGTGAGAAGGTTGTTGAAGTCGTGTGCGATGCCACCGGCGAGTTGGCCGACCGCCTCCATCTTCTGCGACTGACGAAGCTGCTCTTCGCTTTCCTCGAGCGCGTCGACCATCTCGTCGAGCCGCTCTGCCGCGACCACGACCTCCTGTGGCCCAGCCGTCAGCGCCTGCCCGCGCGGACGCCCCTCGGTCACGTCGCGCGCCCGCCGGGCAAGAGCCTCGACAGGCCGGGCGATCCAGTTCGCCGTCAGCAGTGCGGCGGCGAGCGCCAGGGCGAGCAGCACCGCCCCGACGATGACGAGCGTGGTCACAAGACGGTTGCTCGGGCCATAGGCGACCGACACCGGGATTCCCGAACTGGCGATCCACGAGGTTCCCGCGATCGGCGCGCTGGCGTAGATTCGCTTGATGCCGTCGACGCCGGTCCGCACGGTCCCCGTTTCGTCCAGACCTGGCCTCGCATTGAGCGGCACGATCGTTCCGACGTAGTCCTTCGCGTCAAATGAGCGTGCAACGATCTCGCCGGCATCGGTGATGACCGTCAGGAGCGCGTTCGCGGTCGTCGCGAGTCGCGCGAAGAACCGCTGGAAGCGCACGAGGTCGATGGGCAGCGTCAGGTAGCCGACGCGACGACCGTGGTCGACGACCGGAAGGAGGAGGAGCACGACACGCCTGTGCGTGATCCTCCCGATGTACGGCTCGCCGACAGTGAACCGCCCGGTCCGGCGCGCCGTCTTGAACCAGGCGGTGTCGGCAACCCTCGGCAACGCGCCCCGCGAGACCGCGACGGCCGAGCACACGGTGTTCCCTCCGAGATCGATCGTGGTCACGTTGGCCGAGAAGCCGTTCAGGCGATGGAGCTCGGCGAGAAACGGGTCGCAGTGTGCGCGGTCCATCAGGCCCACGAGCGGGCGCTCCGCAACCACCGCCATCTGCGCCTGCGCGTTCGCGATGAACCCCTGCACACTCGACGCAGTCAGCGCGGCCAGTTGGAGGCTCGTCCGCCCGGCGGCAGCGGTGTCGTTGTGGCGGCTCTTGACTATTGCGTAGGCAGCAAGACCGAGGAGCGGCAGAGCGACGACGAGCACGAGCGCCGCAAGCTGCTGACGGATCGTGATGCGGCGCCGCGAGCGGCGCATCAGCGCGAGCTCGTGCTCGGGCAGCTCGAGGCGCCCGACGAAGCCGCAGCGTGCGCTGGACGGTTCGCCACCGCCGCATTATCACACAGAGCACGGCTGACTTCGGCTGCGCTGCTATACCCTGCTGGGGTATATTGAAGGCAGTCCGAACAAGGAGCGGCCAATGGGCTCGACCATCATCTACAGCGTTCCGGGCGTCTCGTGCGAGCACTGTCGCGCCGCCATCACCCGCGAGGTCTCGAGCGTCGCAGGCGTCGAGTCCGTCGAAGTCGATCTGGAGACGAAGACCGTCGTGGTCGGAGGCGAGCCGCTCGACGCGGTTGCGATCGTCGCTGCGATCGACGAGGCCGGCTACGAGGCAACCGCGGTCGGATGACCACGGTCGCCGAGCCGCAAGACCACGTGCGCGCGGATGCAACGCTCGCGCTCGAAGGGATGACGTGCGCCTCGTGCGCGGCGCGGATCGAACGCACGCTGAACAAGATCGACGGCGTCGAGGCAACCGTGAACTTTGCCACCGAGCGGGCGACGGTGACCTACGACCCCTCCCGCGTCGCGTCGGAGCAACTCATCGGCGCAGTCGAGGCGATCGGCTACCACGCCTCCCCCGCGCGCTACGACGACCACGTCTCACACGAGCACGAGGCGCCGCCCGTGCGCCTCCTCGGCGCACTCGTGCTCGCGACGCCGCTCGCGCTCCTTGCGATGGTGCCGCCGCTTCGTTTCGCGGGCTGGGACTGGGTCTCGCTCGCACTCGCGACGCCGGTCGTCTTCTGGAGCGGCGCGCAATTCCACCGGGTCGCGCTGCTCACCGCGCGTCACGGTGCCGCGAACATGGACACGCTCGTCTCGCTGGGCACGCTCGCAGCGTGGACGTGGTCGACGGTCGTGCTCGTGGCCGGGCTCCACGCCGACCCCTACTTCGAGGTGGCGGCAGTGATCACGGCGCTGATCCTGCTCGGCCGCTTCTTCGAGGCGCGCGCCAAGCGCCGCTCGGGCGCCGCCATCCGCGCGCTCCTCGAGCTCGGCGCGAAGGAGGCGCGCGTCATTCGTGACGGCGCCGAGTTCGTCGTTCCGATCGAGCAGCTCGTCGCCGGTGACGTGTTCGTCGTCCGGCCCGGCGAGAAGATCGCAACCGACGGCGTCGTCGTCGAGGGCGTGTCGGCGGTCGACCAGTCATTGCTGACCGGCGAGCCGGTTCCCGTCGAGGTGACGGCCGGCGCAGAAGTGGCAGGTGCGACGATCAACACCTTCGGGCGCCTGCATGTCCGAGCCACCCGCGTCGGCAGCGACACCGCTCTGGCGCAGATCGCACGGCTCGTCGAACAGGCGCAAGCGGGCAAGGCTGCGGTGCAGCGGCTCGCCGACCGTGTCTCGGCGATCTTCGTGCCGGTTGTGATCGCGATCGCTCTCACCACCCTGGGCGGCTGGCTCCTGGCGGGGGCGGGCGCAGCGGCTGCCTTTACGGCCGCCGTTGCGGTGCTGATCATAGCGTGCCCGTGCGCAATGGGACTCGCGACGCCGACGGCGCTGATGGTCGGCACCGGCCGCGGCGCACAGCTCGGCATCCTGATCAAGGGCCCCGAGGTCCTGGAGCAGACGAGACGGGTCTCGACGATCGTGCTCGACAAGACCGGCACGATCACCGAAGGACGGCTGCGACTCGTCGGCGAGCTCGCCGTCGACACGAGCCGGGAAGAACTGCTGCGGATCGCAGGCGCCGCCGAGTCGGCGAGCGAGCATCCGCTCGCCCAGGCGATCGCGCTCGCCGCATCCGAGCACGCGGAGCTGTCGCCGGTGCACGACTTTCGCAACCACGCCGGGCTCGGCGTCGAAGCGGTCGTCGACGGCAACGCCGTGCTGGTCGGGCGCCCGGCCTTCCTCGCCGAGTGGGCGGTCGAGCTCGACGGAGCCGCGCTCGAGTGGCAAGAGCAGGCGGAGGCGCGTGGCCGAACGGTGGTCGCCGTCGCCTGGAACGGCGCGCTGCACGGGCTGCTCGCACTCGCCGACACGGTCAAGCCGAGCTCGGCCGAGGCGGTCGCCGCTCTGAAGGCGCTCGGGCTCGAGCCGGTCCTGCTGACCGGCGACAACGAGCGGGCCGCCCGCGCCGTCGCCGCCGAGGTCGGGATCGAAACCGTCCACGCGGGGGTGCTGCCCTCCGAGAAGGCCGCCGTGGTCGAGGCGTTGCAGCGTGCCGGCCAGACCGTCGCGATGGTGGGCGACGGCGTCAACGATGCGCCCGCGCTCGCGCAGGCGGATCTGGGGCTTGCGATCGGCACCGGCACGGACGTCGCGATCGAGGCGTCCGACCTCACCCTCGTCTCCGGCGACCTGCGCGCCGCCGTCGATGCGATTCGCCTTGCCCGGCGCACGCTCGCCACGATCAAGGGCAATCTCTTCTGGGCCTTCGCCTACAACGTCGCTGCGATCCCGCTCGCCGTCGCGGGCCTCCTGAACCCGATGATCGCCGCCGCGGCAATGGCCGGTTCCAGCATCTTCGTCGTCACGAACAGCCTGCGGCTGCGCCGCTTCCGCAGCACGAGGGAAGGAACCTGATGAGCCTGCTGAACGAGACGCAGAACGAGCACCACCACGGCTACCACGACCAGAAGGACGCGCTCGTCAAACGCCTGCACAGAATCGAGGGGCAGGTGCGCGGGATCGAGCGCATGGTCGCTGACGACCGCTACTGCATCGACATCCTCACCCAGGTCGCCGCCGTCACGACAGCACTCGACCGGCTCGCCTTTCTCGTGCTCGACGAGCACGTCAACCACTGCGTCGCCGGCGCGCTCGCAAGCGGCGACGAGAACGAAGCGCAGCTCAAGGCGGCCGAGCTGCTCGAGGCGGTGCACCGCTTCACGAAGACGCGCTAGTCAGACGCGCTCGACAGAGCGGCGCGCAACCACCGTTCGTCCGGGCGGCCGCTCGAGCCGCCGTCCGTGCGGTAGATGCGGCACGAAAGCGTGTAGTCGGTTCGCTCGTCGGCGCCGGGCTCGATGTCGCGGCCGTCAACCCGGATCGTCGGCGAGCCGAGAAACCGCAGCCGCTCCGCCGTCTCGACGTCGTCCACGTCCACGACGCGAATCTCGGGCTCTGGGTCGAGCTCGGTGGCGACACGCGCGACGAGCTCGATCGTCGTGTCGCGGTTCGGGCAACCCTCGAACGAGAGGATCTCGACGAGCACGCGTTCCCCAGGCGCCGCCAAGCTACTTCAGCGTCTTCAGGTACGCGACGAGCGCCTGCAGCCGATCGGGCGGGACGATGCCCCCCCAGTGGGGCATGCTGACGATCGGCGCCTTGCCGATCACACTGCCGCTGCGGATCACGTCGATGATCTTCGCGTCGGTGTTGAACTGCGCGCGGAAGGCCTGGCCCGAGAGCGGCGGAATCGACCTGTCGGGCGCTTGCGGGTTCGGGACGCCGCCCAGCCCGTTCGGCCCATGGCAATTGATGCATCCGTACGAGACGTAGAGGGTCGCACCCTCGACGGCTTGCCCCTGCCCCTGCGGCACCTGGGGCGGTGTCGCGGTGGGGACGGCCGGCAGGCCGGCGCGGATGTAGGCGACGAGGTCATTCACCTGCGTGTTGGAGATGACTGCGCCCCAGACCGGCATGTACGGCTTGGTCGGATTCGCCGACTCGCCGAGACCGTGGTTGATGATGTGGCGCATCTGGGCGGCGGTCAGCACGCTGGCGACCTTCGTGAGCGCGGGCACGTCGGGTGAAACATCGCCCTTGCCCAGGTCGCCGTGGCACTGGGCACAGGCGAACTGCACGAAGAGGTGCGCGCCCGAGGCGACCTGCGGGTCGACCGTCGAGGCCTGCTGCGTCGACGAAGACGCCGCAACCGCCTGAGTGTGCTTCGTGTCGCGGCCGAGGAAGAAGCCCCCGATCGCGGCGGCGGCCGCAAGTGCGACCGCGATCAGGACGATCAGCCCCGACACGGCGTCGGATGCCCAGTCGCGTCTGCCCGTCTCGTTCGTGCCCGTTGGCATCGGTGTGAAGCCTACGAGGTAGTGCGGATCGCGTCCAACCGTAGTAACTACCCCCGGTGGTCGCAGCCGGATCGCCGCAGCGAGCGATCGGCGGCTGAACGCACAAATAGCCGTTTGGCAACAGCGGGACGGAGCGGCTTCACCGCTCGGCGTTTTCCAGGGCGCGCGAAGCTGTCTTGAGCGGGTTCGGCCCGGCGGCCGCCTCGTCCTTCGGAAACGACAGGCAGACGTCGGCGCCACCCTCCGGCGTGTTCGTGGCCTCGACTGTCCCGCCGTGGGCTTCCGCGATCGCCTTGACGATGGCGAGGCCGAGGCCGGAGCCTGTGCTGCTTCGGATTTCGTTCGCGCGGCTGAACCGTTCGAACGCCCTGACGGCAAAGCCGGCAGGGAGACCGTCGCCCTCGTCGGTGACGTGGATATCGAACGTTCTCTCGTGCTCGACGGCGAAGATTCGAACGATCCCCGAGCCGTAGCGAAGCGCGTTCTCGACCAGGTTGCCAAGGGCCTGCTCGAGACGGGGCCGGTCGACGTTCACCGAGAGACTCCGCCCGTCGGCCTCGATCCGCCGGTCTGTGCCTCGTGTACGGCTTTCGAAGCGGATGGCGACTCCTTCGAAGAGCTCGTCGAGCTGGATCGGCTCTCTCCGAAGCAGCAAGCGGCCCTCATCGATTCGATTGAGCAGGAGCAGGTCCTCGGCGAGCCGGGAAAGCCGGCCGGCCTCTTCGCCGATCGAGCGGAGGGCGAGGACGAGCTCGGCGTTCGTGCGGGGCGCTTCGAGTGCGAGCTCGACTTCGGCGCCGAGGAGAGAGATCGGGGTACGAAGCTCGTGGCTCGCGTCCGCGAGAAATTCTCGCTCTCGCTTCACCCCGCCTTCGATCCGCGCGAGCATCGCGTTCAGGGTTTCGCCGAGGCGTCCGATCTCGTCGCGGGTTCGAGGCACCGGCAGGCGCTCGGCGAGATGACGGTCGGAGATCGCGTTTGCCCTGATCCGCATCCGCTCCACCGGCCGCAGCGCCCCGGCAGCGACGAAGTATCCGATCAGCGACGCCAGCAGCAGCGCGACCGGTCCACCCACGAGTAGTTCGTTTCGCAATCCTGACAGCGCTTCGTCGCGCAGACCGAGCGGCGCACCGACCACGACGACGAGTTGCTGACCTTGTGCCCGAACCGGGCTCGCGAGCAGCCGGACTTCATCCCCGGCGCTGCGGATATCGACCACGAGCTGTGTCGTGCGCCGCGCGCGGTCCAGTTGAGCCCCGCTGAGCAACGGTGCCGGCGGCAGGCCCGGCGTATGGTCGAAGACGCGACCGCGACGGTCGATCACCTGCGCGAAGCCGTTGCCCGGCCCACCGTAGGAACCGGGCGGGGAGTTGCGCAACCCGCTGTCGGCCTGGGTCACGAGCGCGGCGACATCGGCGGCGCGCGCCCGCAGGCTCTGGTTGAGCGTTCGGTCGAGCGAAGCGGCCAGACGGTCGTAGAGCGCGAATCCGGTGGCGGCGAGCACCAATGCCATCGCCGTGGCGAAGATGAGCGTCAAACGGACGCGCAGCGGCAGACGAGTCATGTCCCGCCATCGGTGCGCAGGCGATAGCCCACACCGCGCACGGTCTCGATCGACGAGCGCCCGAACGGCCGGTCGATCTTTTCGCGCAGGCGGCCGATGTGCACGGCGACGACGTTCGAGCGGTTGTCGTAGGCCATGTCCCACGCATGCTCCAGCAAGTGGTAACTCGAAAGGACTTCGCCCGGTCTGCGCATGAAGAGCTCGAGCAACGCGAACTCCTTGTTCGCGAGCAACACCTCGGTCTCACCGCGCCACACCCGCCGAGCCGCCAGGTCGAGCCGCAGGTCCCCCACCTCCAAGATCGGCGGGCGCTCCGGCGAGCCGCGACGCACGATCGCGCGCAACCGGGCTCGCAGTTCGGCGATCGAGAACGGCTTCGTCAGGTAGTCGTCGGCGCCTGCGTCGAGCCCGACGATCCGGTCCTCGACAGCATCGCGCGCAGTGAGCATCAGCACCGGCGCCCACACTCCCTCCGTCCGCAGGCGCGCGCACGTTTGGAAGCCGTCCATGCCCGGCAGCATCACGTCGAGCACGATCGCGTCGTAGGTGTGCGCGGCTGCCATCCAAAGAGCGTCCTCGCCGCTCGAGGTCAGATCAGCGGCGTTACCGCTCTCACTGAGCCCGCGAAGCAACAGGGCACCGAGCTTCGGATCGTCCTCGACGATTAACAGGCGCACACGGGAACACTGCCTGCCCGAATGTGAAGCCGCCATGACGTCGGCGCGTCATCGTGAGTTCACCTGTCCTTCCTACGGTGGTTTGTGCACCACACACATCCACTCCCCATGGAGGTACATCATGCGTTCACGCCTGATCAAGCTCGGAGCCGCGTTGACCGCGCTCACCGCGCTCGCGATCGGCGGCTCTTCCCTCGCGTCGGCGGCGCACCAGGGCGCCCCGCCGGCACCGCCCGCGGCTGAGGTTCAGGGCGGCGCGGCGGACACCGACAACATCCAGCAGGGCGACCAGACCGCCAGCGATGCGGCCGGCGCACAGAGCGAGCAGGCCGCCTCCGAGTCAGGCCCGAGCGATGGTCCCGGCGGCTACGCCGACACCAACGCGAACGCCGACACCCAGCAGCAGGGCGAGCACTAACCAAGAGCCTGCTCTGGACCGGAAAGCGCCGGTGGCCCCGGATTCGCGGGGCCACCGGCGCTTGTGCGCACAGAGTGGGACATCCCTTCAGGCGGCCTTAGAGTCATTCAGGTGCTGAAGCTGATCCTCTTTGTGTTCCCCCTTGCCTTCGACACGTTCGCCGTCTCGGCGGCACTCGGTGCAGGCGGGCTGAGAAAGCAGCAGCGGCTGAAGATCGGCTTGCTGCTGTCGAGCTTCGAGATGGGGATGCCGGTGATCGGACTGCTGCTCGGGCACGGCTTCGGGAGCGTCATGGGTGGGGCAGCCGGTTACATCGCTGCCGGCGCGCTCTTCGCGCTCGGTGCTTCCATGCTCGCCGGCGACAAGAGCGCGGACGGAGAGCACGTCGCGGCGCTCGTCAGCAACCACGGCCTGGCACTACTCGGTCTCGGGATCAGCGTCAGCCTCGACGAACTGGCGATGGGGTTTACGATCGGCCTGCTCCACCTCTCGATCATCGGTGCCGTCATCCTGATCGGCGCTCAGGCCTTCGTTGTCGCCCAGGTTGGCATGCGGCTCGGATCGAAGCTCGGCGAGGTGGCGCGGGCAGGCGCCGAATACATCGCCGCACTCGCCCTGATCGGCCTCGGCTTCTTGGTTCTGGCAGACAAGGTCGTGAGCTAACCCGCCTCGCACGCCTAAACTAGGCAGCCTGATGCGGTCCGAGATCGAGTTCGTGCCGCCCTTGCAACCACATCCGCGCAGACGGAGCCGACTCGTGAAACTGCGACGCGGAGACGCACACCGGCGCCGGCCGGATCTCGAGCGCGCTTGCGGTCGCACGCCGTGAGGGTGCGTCGTGTGGCGGCGGTCCTGTTGGCGGTGGCCGTCGTGTCGGCTGTCACAGTAGCCTCGAGGCAGTCGCCCCCACCGCCGGCGCGGGGTTCCGTGGTGTCTGGTGAGCTACCTGATCCGGACCCCGCGCTTCGCGACCTGATCGGGTTCAAGGTTCGGTACAAGGATCTCCTCAAACGGCATGTCGAGTTGGTGCGCACGATTTCGGTTTTGTACGTCGCCTGGAACGGCCAAACGCGCTCCGCGGTGCTCATCCTTCCGCGTTGGTATGGACCGAAGACGCATCCTTCGATTCCCTTGGTGATCTCGCCCCACGGCCGGGGTGGGTCTGCGCAGGGCAACGCTCGTCTCTGGGGCGGTATGCCGGCGTTCGGCCCGTTCGCAGTCGTCAACCCCGAGGGGCAGGGTCGGAAGCTGACGGCGTACTCGTGGGGTTGGCGCGGACAGATCGACGATCTCGCGCGCATGCCGCGGATCCTGGAGGCCGCGTTGCCCTGGTTCCACGTCGACCGCAGGCGTGTTTATGCGGTCGGCAGCAGCATGGGCGGTCAGGAGACCCTCCTCCTCGCAGCGCTGCATCCCGGACTGCTGACCGGGGCCGCGGCGCTCGACTCGGCAACCGACATGACCGCCCGCTACCGCGCCTTCCCGGCTCTCCCCGACGGCGCCGGTCTCCAGCGGCTGGCACGGATCGAGATCGGCGGAACGCCGGCGACCGTGCCGCGAGCCTACGCCGAGCGGAGCCCGATCTCCTACGTCCACCAGCTCGCCACCTCGGGCGTCCCCATTCACATCTGGTGGAGCCGCAAGGACAAGATCATCGTCGACCAGTACCAGGAATCGGGAAGGCTTTACCGGGCGATCAAGCGCGCCAACCCGCGGGCGCCGGTTACGCAATACGTCGGCGACTGGGCTCACAGCCACGAGATGCACCCGCTCGCCCGCCTGCCGCTCGCACTCATCAAGCTGAAGCTCGTACAGCTCGACGAGCCCCTCCCGACGGCCGCCAAACCGTAGAGGGGTCTCGGCCCAGGCGAACGCGAAACACGCTCGTGCCGCCCAGAAAGAACTCAAGGGCCGGCCGGCTGCTGCCGACCTTCAAGTGGTGAAGAACGTGCGCCGTCTGCTGCCCGTCGTCTTCCTCGCCGGGCTCGCGCTGTGGTCGACGTCCACTGCGTGGAACGAGCCCGTCAACTGGTCCTCGGACGCGCTCTTCTACCAGGCGCACACGCTGATGCTGCGTGGGGAGAGCGAGCAGACTGCGTTGCGAACGACGCTCACGGGCGAGCCGGGCCGGCAGGTCAGGCTGACTGCTGCCGGCAACCTCCACGAGCTGGCCCAGCTGCGCGATCCACGGTGGATCGCCTACAACGAGCAGATCACGCGCCGGCGCGTGCTGGTGCCCGCCCTGGCCGCAGCCGTCTACCCCCTCTTCGGCCTCTGGAGCCTTCAGGCGGTTTCGCTGGCCGGCTACCTCGCCTTCGGGCTGCTCCTCTATGCCTTGCTGCGCCGCCGGTTCCAGCCGGGAGCGAGCACGATCGTCGTCTCGGTCTGCCTGCTCTTGCCGGCGATGCGCCTCTGGTCGCAGCACCCGCTGACCGATAGCTGGGGCGTCGCCCTCGAGACCGCCTGCTTGCTCGCCGGGCTGCTCGTGCTCGACCGCGGCGTCCGCTGGCTGCCGCTATGGGTGGTCGCGATCGCCGCGCTCTCGCTCACCCGAGACGCCACGGTCGTGGTCGTCGCCGGCGCAGCCTGGGTGGCAGTACGCGAACGCACCCCGCGGTCGATCCTGCTCACGCTCACGGGAGCCGCAGCCGCGCTACCGGCACCGCTCGCGTTCGGCAACCCGCTCGGGAACGCCGTCGGAAACGCCGTCGGCAACTTCCAGAGCGGCTACTGGCCCAGCCTGCAGACGATGCTCAGACAGGACCTCTATGTGAACACGATCGGCTCGCAGCAGAGGCTGACCGGGCTCGTCCTGCTCGGCGGCATCGCCCTGTTGCTCGTCCGTCCGCAGACGGAGGCCGTCGCGAGTGCCCGCCGCCTGGCCTCGATCGCCTGCCTGGCGTATGTCGTGTTCAACCTCCTCTCGATGGCCTTCTTCTTCTCAGGCCTCTACGTACCGGTTGGGCTCATCTTCATCAGCGGGCTCGCCCTGCTGTTCGCGCCGCTTCGCCCCGTCGATCCGTCGCTGCGGCTGTTCCGGGGAGCCGCCGTGGCCTGCGCCGGTTATCTCGCGCTGTACCCAACAGCGTCGGGGTTCCGGCTCGAGCTCGTCTTCTTGCCGCTCGTCGCCGTCGGGGCCGCACGCGCAGTCGCACGCTGGGGCATCGCGCCGAAGCGGGAAGGGGCACGCCGGCCCCAGCTCGAACGGCAACTCGAACCACAGAGTGTCCCGCCGCTATAGCGCCACGACGCAGATTTCATCAGTAGCTGAAGACGGTCGCAGAGCCCTCGCCGATCCACTGCCACAAGGGAGTTGCCCCCGCCAGCCGGGCGTTGTCCACGAGTTGCGCTTCGTCGAGCTTCTTCGAGTTGAAGCAGATCGGGCAGACAAGGAGTTCGCCGCCGCCCGCCGCGAACTGCTCGAAGAGCCGTGCGAGCGGCGGGCAGCCGTCGCAGGCGACCGCGTCTGCAACGCCGGGCAACGCGAGCCGGACGGCCTCTTTCGTCAGGAACATCGCCACCTGCCGGCCCTGCTCGAGAGCGCTGCCGGCAACCAGGAACGCAACGGTAACGCGGTCGGCGTCCTCGAGCCCCGTCGACAGGTTGATCACAGCTTTCTCAGCCATCGTCTCTCCTTTTCGGTTGGTGTCACGCGACTGGCCTGAACGCCTTGACGGTCGTTCCGCGTGCGCCGAACTTCGCGGCCTTCCGGCGCGTGTCCTCGAAAGCCGAGCGGGCGTAGGTCTCGACGAGATTGCCACTCTCGATCCGCTCGAATCCGTGCCGCTCCAGCAACGTCGCATACTCTGCTTCCAGCAGAGCTCCGGCAATTCAGCCGGTCCAGAGGTCGATGTTTCTGCGTCCTTCCTCGCTGACCGGTTGCTGAATCGTCACGTCCGCGATCTGGAGTCGTCCACCGGGTACGAGCACCCGAAAGAGCTCGCCGAAGACGGCGTCCTTGTCGGGGACGAGGTCGATCACGCCGTTCGAGATCACGACGTCGAAGCTCCCGTCTGGGAACGGCAGCCGCTCTGCCTCGCTCTCGACGAACTCGACGTTCCCGGCTCCCATCTCGGCGGCCGCCGCACGCGCCTTCCGGAGCATTTCCGGCGTCATGTCGATCCCCGTCACGTGCCCCTGCTCACCGACCATCTGTGCGGCGATCAGCGAGTCTGTGCCGGCACCCGAGCCGAGGTCGAGCACGTGCTCGCCGGGAGCGACCCGGCCGAGCTCCCACGGATTGGCGACGCCGGCGAACGACTCGACGGCGCTGTCGGGGACGCCCGCCAACTCAGCCGGGTAGCGCAGGTCCTCAGCCCAGACGCGCCCGGTCGGAAAGATGAAGTCGCGCCCCGGCTCCTCCGAGACGGACGCATACGTCTTCCTGATCTCGCTCTTCAGGAACGCCACATCGATCTCGACCTCAACAGCCATCACGCCTCCTTGGTGATCGTCAAGTCAAGAGTCCTCACCCTCGCGAAGCAGCATCGTGTGCCCCTCTCAGCTCGCCAGTTCGACCGGCCGGTCGGCCCGCCGCCACTCCGGAAACCCGACATCGAGGCGCCGCGCCTTCAACCCGCGCTGCCGCAGCAACCGCACGGCATCGTCGGCATAGACGCAGTAGGGCCCGCGGCAGTAGGCGACGATCTCCCGCCGCCGCGGCAGCGTTGACACCAGCGAGGCGAGCACCGGCAGCGGAGCAGAGCGAGCGCCCGCAATGTGGCCCGCCCGGAACTCTGGCTCCGGCCGTACGTCGAGCACGACCACGTCGCCGCGCGCCAGCCGCTGCTCGAGCTCAGCGGCGGAGACCTGCTCCACCCCATCGCGCTCACCCAGATACTCCTCGGCCAGCACGCTCACCTCCGCCACGTGGGCGACCGCCACCTCGCGCACCACCGTCCACAGATCGCCGACGCGCTCGCTGGCCAGCCGGTAGAAGATCCTGGTCCCGTCGCGGCGCGAGCGCACCAACCCTGCACGTGCCAGCACCTGCAGATGGTGCGACGTATTGGCGACGCTCTGGGCGATCTCGCCCGCGACCTCCTCCACCGGACGCTCGCCCTGCGCGAGCAGATCCACGATCTCCGCCCGCCGGCCGCTGCCGAGCGCCTGCGCCACCGACGCAAACGCATCGAACAACGCCACCTTCGCCGCCCCTCTCACCATATTGTCAAGTTATCACTTGAATACTTGACAATCAACCCCGGGGTTGAGAGACAGATCAACCCGAAGATCAACCGCCGCTCCGACGACAGACGCTCGCCCAGAGCCGAACATCTGGGCATGACAACCAGCGACTACATCATCAACGGGCTCTTCGTTCTCGTCGTCCTGCGCCAGGCGCGAGAGCGGCAGGTGGATCTTCGCAGTCTGCTCGGCCCGCTGGCCGCCGTCTTCTTCGTCGCCCAGCGCTACCTCCACTCACTACCGACGAGCGGCAACGACCTCGTCCTCGTCACCTCACTGGCCTCGCTCGGACTGACGCTTGGAGTTCTGTGCGGCCTTGCCACGCACGTCCGCGCAGGGAGCAACGGGGCCGCCTTCGCCCGCGTCGGCTGGGTTGCGGCCGGGCTGCTGATCGCCGGAATCGCGTCCCGGATGATCTTCGCGTTCGCCGTCGGCCACGGTGCTGAGCCTGCCGTCCGCGGCTTCAGCATCGCCCATCACATCGGCGCCGCGGCCTGGCCCGTCGCACTCGTCTCGATGGCCCTCTGCGAGGTGACCGCGCGCTTGCTGATCGTTCAGGTTCGCGGCCTTCGCGTTCGGGCTCCGCGGGACGCGATCGCGGTTCCCGCCTGAGTGGGGAAGCCGGCAGCTTCCGGCCCGTTCCGGCGGGCCGGAAGCGTTCTATCTTCTCTACCAGTGACGACCCCTCCGAACTCAGCGGCTCTCGCCGGCTTGCCGCCGGAAGCCTCAGGCGAAAGTGCACGTGAGGCCGACGCTCGCGCTCGGAGCCTGGATCGTCTGCGCCGTCAGCGCGCAGCGCTGCGGCCGCTCGGCATCGCAGTCGCGATCGCAGTGGTCGCCGCGTCGGCGTCTGCGACCCCCGGGCCCGGTCTCCACGGCGCCGCACTCGGCGTGACGCTTTGTCTGTCTGTGTTCGGAGCGATGCTGCTGCTCGCCACCGGCAATCGGCTCACGGAGCCCGGAGCAGCGGCTCGTGCCGCGCTGGTTGTGGCGGCGATGGGGGCGGCCGGGGTGGCGCTGGTGGCGCTGCAACCGCATGGGGCGACGGAGCTTGCTGCAGGCGCGGCGGTCTTCATGGCGGCCGCCCGTCTTCCCGTGGCGCTCGCAGCCGCGATCGCCGGCGCGATCACGGCCGGACTCGACGCAGCGATCGCGCGCACAGGCGGCACGTCTGCCGCGATCGTCGCCGCGACGCTGCTGTGCGTTCTGCTCGCTGTCGTCGCCCACTTCATGCAGCAAGCGCGAGAAGGCCAGGCCCGCAGCGAGCTGCTGCTGGCGCAGCTCGAAGACGCCAGAGAAGAACAGGCCCGGACAGCCGCCATCGAAGAGCGCGGTCGAATCGCGAGCGAACTGCACGACGTTCTGGCTCACTCCCTCTCCGGCGCGGCGATCCAGCTTCAGGGAGCACGGATGCTCGCCGAACGCGAGCAGGCGGCGCTCCAGATTCGAGCGGCGATCGAGCGGGCAAGCGAACTCGTGAAAGAGGGCCTCGCCAATGCCCGGAGTGCTGTCGGCGCGTTGCGCGGCGACGAACTGCCGGGCGCGACGCAGCTTTCCGGTCTGATCGAGACCTTCAGAGCCGACACGAAGGCGGACGTCACGTTCACGATCCAGGGCGAACCACGCGCGCTGCCCGCTGAGGCGAGCCTCGCGCTCTATCGCGGTGCGCAGGAAGCGCTGACCAACGTCGCCCGGTATGCCCCGGGGGCGAGAACGATTGTCGCCCTCCGATACGGGCCGGCAAGCACAATTCTCGTCGTGGAGAACACAACGCAAGCATCCGGGCCGAGCGGCATCCTCGCCGGACTCGGCGGCGGCCGCGGACTCGTCGGCATGCGCGAGCGCGTCGAACGCGCCGGGGGAACGACGTCAGCCGGCCCGGCAGACGGCGGGTGGCGCGTCGAACTGGAGGTTCCGGCCTGAACGGCAAGCCGATTCGGGTGGTCGTGGCCGACGACCAGCGCGTCGTGCGCGACGGGCTCCTCCTGCTGCTCGACCTCCTGGAGGGAGTCGAGGTCGTCGCCACCGCAGCCAACGGCGCAGAGGCGATCGAATGCGTCGACCGCGACCGACCCGACATCGTCCTGATGGATCTCCGGATGCCGGGTCTCGACGGCGTCGAAGCAACACGCCGAATCCGTAGCTCCGCTCCCGGCACGCAGGTTCTCGTGCTGACGACCTACGCCGATGACGATTCGTTGTTTCCGGCGCTCGAAGCCGGGGCGCGCGGCTACCTCACCAAGGACGCAACAGCAGAGGAGATCGAACAGGCGATCCGCGCACTCGGCGCCGGACGGACACACCTCGACCCGGTCATCCAGGAGCGACTGATCGCCGCTGTGCTCGATCCGGCGCGCGTGTCGTCTGACACTGCGGAGTCGCTACCGGACGGGCTGACTCCGCGCGAGGTGGAAGTCTTGAAGCTCATCGCTGCCGGACTGTCCAACACGGAGATCGCAGCCGCTCTCGTCGTGAGCGACGCGACCGTCAAGACACACATCAATCACGTCTTCGCGAAGACCGGAGCACGCGACCGCGCACAGGCCGTGCGCTATGCCTACCAGCGCGGACTCGCGTAGGGAATCACCCGGCGGCGCTCGCTCGGCAGCGCGTGGGCCAGGTGATGCGGCGGAGCGAACCGAGGAAGGCGACGAACTGCGAGACGGTTTCACCGTTCGCAACAGCGGCGGTCAGATCGGGGGGACGGCCGAGCGTCGGCCACTCCGCAAAGAGTCGTCCACCCTCGACTTTGGCCAGCCGCAACACCGCAACCTTGCCGCGGAAGTTCGCCAGGTACGGATTCGCGGCTTTCGTCGGGAAGGGTTCGCCGAGGTTCGCGCCGCCCGGTACGCGGTCGAGGAAGACGTAGTGCCGGCCCGACGCCCACTTCAGACCCGGCCCGAACATCGGCACGTCGGCGTTCAGCACGAGGCGGCCCGGCGGCTGCGGCACCGGGAACCAGACCGGGCGCACCACAGCGCGCGCGAGTGCCTTCGCCGTTGCGCAATCGATCGGTGCGCTCTGCGGATGCGCATTGCCACCCGGCGTGGAGCGACCGGCGCCGGCCCCGTAGCCAGCGAGGGCCACCGCCGCGAACAGCGGCGGGATCATCAGCAAGCAGCGGGCGCGAGTGCCCATGCCGAGATAGTATGACGCGCCGTCAGGGCGGCGCTCCTCGTCGATTTACCGACTTGAAGGCTCGGGGGAGGATCCACCCGGGAACGTATTCGGGGCCCGCGGAACGCGGCCCAGCGAGCAACGTGTTCGTGAAGCTTGCACCCATGAGCTGCCCGTTCACGTAGTCGCGCAGGACAGTGCCGTCGTCGGTGCCGACCACGTCCGTCCAGCCGCCGGCCGCAAGAGGCAAGAGACAAGAGGGATGATCGATCCTGGTTGCCGGCGCAGCCGGAACCAGGATCGTGTCTGAAGCGCTTCGGCAAAGGTCTACGACGTGAACCTGGTTTCGCCTCCGGCGGCAACCAGGTTCAGCAATCGTCCTGCCCGCGCCAGTGGCGCGGGCAGGGCGGAACTACTACTTCTTCTTCAGGCTCTGACGAAGGGCCTGGGCTGCTTGACGTGCCGACTCCAGCGCCTGCTTGACCGCCGAGCGCTGCTGTGCGAGCGCCTGGTTCGCCTGCAGAAGCAGCGGCTTCAGCTGTCCCTTGGCCGCCTTGGCCGCATGAGCAGCTGCCAGGTCGGTCTTGAGCTGCGCCCAGTCAGCCTGGACCGGCGGCCAGAGCTGCGCACGGTCGGACTTCACCTTCTGCCAATCCGCCGTCAACGTCGCACGAACCGTCGCCCTGGTCGTCGAGCCCTGAAGTGACTGCACGTCGGCAGAGATCTTCTGGGCGTCGGCCTGGATCGTGCTGTGCAAGAGCGTCGCGTCGGTGACCAGCTTCTGCACGTCTGCCTGCACTGCCGCAACCGGATCCGAGCCCGCTCGAGCGACCGCACCGCCGGCGCCGAAGACAACCAGCGCGATCGCCGCGAGCGGAAGAAGCCTTTTGTTCTTCATCTCAGTCTCTCCTTCGTCTGGATCGCCTGCCACTCGGTCATCGGCAGACGAACGCGGCGGCTCAAGTGACCCAGATGTCAGATGTAACCCGACAGAGAATGGCCGGCGTTCGACGCAAGAGAAAACCGGCGCGTTGATTAGTCGTCCGATCTCAGGTAGAGAGGTCGAATGGGAAGGCTGCGTCTCGTCATCGTCATGGTTTCCGCGGCGGCGGGAGGGTTACTTGTGTTTGCCGGCTTGGCTCACGCCCGCCAGGCCGCGGATACGACGCCGCCGGTGATCAGCCAGCCCGCGGATATCACGGTAGTCGGGACCTCCAGCTGTTACCAGTCCTTCTGCGCGACGATCACCTACTCCCTCACGGTCACGGACCCGGACAACACGCCCGACCAGATCACGACCTCGTGCAACATCCCTTCGGGAACGATCCGCGCTTCGGGCGGATCCGGTGTTGCGACCTGCCAAGCGCGCGATCCCGCCGGCAACCTGTCGACGCCAGTCTCGTTCACAGTCACGGTGACGGCGCCCGTGCCCACGTTCCAGAACGTGCCGGCGCCGATCACGGCCGAAGCAACGAGCGCATCAGGCGCAGCGGTCAGCTTCAGCACACCGACAGCGACCGACGTTCCCGGCGACGCGGTCACGGTCGGCTGCGACCACACCAGCGGCGCGACGTTTCCGCTCGGCACGACGACCGTCACGTGCACGGCGACCGATGCGCACAACATCACCGCGACAACACAATTCCCCGTGACGGTCGCGGACACGACGCCGCCGACGATCTCTGGGGCGACCAACATCAGCGACGACACCGCCTACCCCGACGGAAAGCTCGAGCAGTTCACGCCAAGCGCGATCGATCGCCTAGACGGCCCCGTGCCGGTGACCTGCAACCCGTCATCGGGAACAAAGTTCCCGGTCGGCATGACGACGGTCACCTGCACGGCCACCGACTCGCACAACAACACGGCACACGCGACATTCACGGTGACGATCACGGAGGTCAGCTCCGGGTCGTCCGGTTCTTCGGGCTCTGGATCATCTGGCTCCGGTTCGCCGTCGAGCGCCCCAGGATCAGCCGGCTCGACCTCCTCACCTGGCCCCTCGAGTCCATCAGGCTCCTCGGTATCCGGATCATCGCCCAGGACAGGCGCGTCACGTTCCATTGCGATGAGCATCTCGGTGTCTTCGCCCGTCGTGACAACGACAACCCACGGCATGCGCATGGTGTCGTTTTCGGTTCACCTGAGCTCTTCCGCGCTCCTACAGATCACACTCGTAGAGCCGACAGGCAAGCCGCTGTTTCACTTCGCGACGCGAGCCGGTAGAGGCCGCACACAGTTCACCGAGCTAGTTCCCGCTCTCGACCTCAGAAGAAACAGCCACTTGAGGCTCAAGATTGTTGTGATCAGCCACGGGAAGAAGCGCACCGTCTCGGTGCCTCTGAAGCCCTAACAGGCAAGGGACATCCGCCGGCGCTACCAGTCGGTCGGCTTGTAGTCCTTGAGGAACTGCCCCCAGACGTGCGTGCCGCTGTTGAAGCCGTCGATGATCGGATCGACGATCCGCGCTGCACCGTCCACGATGTCGAGCGGCGGCCGGAAGCCGTGCTCGGCGACTTTGCGTTCCGCTAGGTGGGCGGGATCCTCGTCGGTCACCCAGCCCGTGTCGACGCTGTTCATGTGGATACCTGCGGCGGCGTAGTCGGCCGCGGACGTGCGGGTCATCATGTTCAGAGCTGCCTTGGCCATGTTCGTGTGCGGATGCCTTGTCGTCTTGAACCGACGATAGAACTGGCCCTCGACCGCCGAGACGTTGACGATGTGCTTGTCGCGCTCAGGTGTGCGCAGCATCAGGGGCTTCAAGCGCGCGTTCAGCACAAACGGTGCTACAGCGTTGACCAGTTGCGTCTCGAGCAGCTCGACCGACGAGACCTCTGACAGCAGCAGCCGCCACGAGTTGCGCTCGCGGAGGTCGACCTGCTGCAGGTCCTGGTCGAGCCGTCCCTCTGGGAAGAGGTTGCTCTGCGAGACCAGGTCATCCGGCAGTAGCAGTACCTGCGAGAGCTCTGCGGAACGTGTGGCACCGACGATCGGCGAGGTGGCAGGCGCGTCACCTGCGGCCAGGATCTCGGAGCGGCGGAGACCTTCGTACTCGCCGAGCAGCCGCCGCTCGTGCGCCGGCATCCGCTCGCCCGAGACGGTCTCGCACTCGAGCATGTGCCGGTAGAACTCGGGAGGACGGCGCACCGTCTGGCAGGCGTTGTTGACGATGAAGTCAAGCCGGTCGCGGGTCGCGCTGAGATGCTGACAGAACGCCTCCACGCTCGGGGTGTGCCGCAGGTCGAGCCCGAAGATCTCGAGCCGATCGCCCCACTCCTCGAAGTCGGGCTCGGCCGCGTACCGCGCGGCAGCATCGCGCGGGAACCGCGTCGTGACGACCAGCTGGGCGCCGGCACGCAGGAGCTTGATCCCCGCCTGGTAGCCGATCTTGACGCGGCCGCCGGTCAGGAGCGCGACGCGCCCGCCGAGGTCGGCGGTCTCCGAGCGCTTGCGGTAGTTGAAGTCGCCGCACTCCGGGCAAAGCTGATCGTAGAACCCGTGGACAACGGCGTAGAGCTGCTTGCACACGTAGCAGTGCTGGGGCTCGACGACCTCGCGGAACTCGGCGTCGTCGACGTCCACCTGCTCGAATCCGTCGGGCCGGGTGACGTTGGGCGTCACGAAGACCGGCTTCTCGCGAAGCAGGCGAATGCCGGTGTCCGCGAGCACCGCCTCGATTCGCTCGGCCTTGGCCGCCTTCTCGTTCCGCCGAACAGCCTTGCCCCAGCGGCGCCGCTGGACGAGATCCGGCTCGTAGACATCGCCGGCGGCCCGCAACAGCTGTGTCCGCTCCTCGACCGTGAGTGCACCGAGCACCGCGCGGTCGGCGACGATCTCTTCGAGGATAGAAAGAGCAAGCTTCAACCGCTCCGCGTTGGTCGCGGAGGGGTCGTACCACTGCTCGCGCTGGCGTACGGACACGGCCCGGCAGAGTAGCGACCGGCGACAAGAAAGACCCGCCAAACGCGGGCCTTTTGGATAGCGGGAGCGGGATTCGAACAGATATGCCGGACACCCCGCCAGAGCGCTCGCCGCCTATCACGGACGCTAAACCACATCAGGCCCAGAGGTGAATTGCGCCGAACTTCGCAACCAACCCTCGTGTCAGCGGACAGGAGAGGGGCCGGCGCGAAGCCGGCCCCTCTCCTTCCTGATCGGTGCTAGAGCGCCGCCGCGAACTGCGCGAGGAGCGTCGCCTGGTCGGCGGTCAACGCCTTGCCGGACTGCGCAGCCACTTCGTTGTCGAACGCGTTCAGGTCGTTAGCTTCCGTCTTTGCCTGTCCGCGCGCTGCCGCCGCCGCCGCGGCTTGAAGCTTCACGCACAGGCTGTTCGCGATGCCGGCCTTGGTCGAGAACTGCTGCACGAGAGCGCACAGGCTGTTCGCGTCCACGGTCACAGTGAAGGAAGTCGAGCCCGTACCCGTGTTGCCGGCGTTGTCGGTGGCGGTCGCCGACACCGTGTGGGTGCCGAGGCCGAACGACCACGCCGGCCCCGAGACGGCGGCGCAGGTGCTGGACGCGACGCCGGAGAGAGCGTCGCTCGCCGAGCACGAGATCGACACCGACTGGTCGGCCGCGTATGTCCCCGCGTTCCCCGAGTAGGCCAGGACGGGCGCCGTCTTGTCGACGTGCACCGTGACCGAGTCGGAGGCCTGGTTGCCGGCGATGTCCTGACAGGTCGACGTCAGCGTGATCGCTCCCTCACCCGTAGAGGTGCTGGACTGCGTGCAGTGCGACAGGTCGATGCCCGAGCCGGAGTCGGTCCAGTTCCAGTTCACGGTGACATCCGAGTTGTTCCACCCGGCGCCGTTCGCAGCCGGCGAGACGACCGGGCTGTCAGTCGGCGCCGTCTTGTCGACGTGCACCGTGACCGAGTCGGAGGCCTGGTTGCCGGCGATGTCCTGACAGGTCGACGTCAGCGTGATCGCTCCCTCACCCGTAGAGGCGCTGGACTGCGTGCAGTGCGACAGGTCGATGCCCGAGCCGGAGTCGGTCCAGTTCCAGTTCACGGTGACATCCGAGTTGTTCCACCCGGCGCCGTTCGCAGCCGGCGAGACGACCGGGTTGTCAGTCGGCGGCGTCGTGTCCGCCGGCGCGGGCGGGATGACAGTGCCGTTGAGGAGGATCTGTGCGGAGTTGAGGTTGTTCCCCACTGCGCAGTCGTCGACCTGCGTGATCACAACCCGGTTGACCTCACCCGCGGCCACGTAGCTGGCCAGGTTGCCCGTCGATTGCGGCGTGAGCTGGTAGATGTACCCGTTCGAAGGCGTGACGCCGTTCGGGTACTGGGAGTTCACGAGGGAGATGCGCGCACCGTCGTCGGCGCCACTCATGTTCACGCTGAACTGCGAGATGGTCGTGCCCGCGGGAATGCTGACCAGTGCCTGGAAGTACGTGAAGTTCAGTTGGCTCCAACACCCCGACAGGATCGAGCCGACCGCCATGCCGATGGTCGTGGCGTTCGGGCAGAGCGGGTGTGTCCCGTTGTAGGGGCTTGACCGCAGTGGCGAGGACGGGCCACAGTCGGCCCACCCCGGGTCGTTCTGCGCGGGAATGGCCGGCGCGGCGGCGTATTCGCCCGGGTCGCCGTGGATCTGGAGAGCATCGGGGTTCCCGAAAATGTTCGTGTTCGAGTAGACCTGCCACCCTGACACGCCGAGCGTCGTCGGTCCGGACGCGACCGCGGGGGCCGCGGATCCCACGACCGCACCAATCACGAAAACTGCAAAGACAACCGCGCGCGCAAACGCACGCCGCTGCAAGAGTGCAACCCTCATCTACCTGACCACCTTCCCTGACGGCCTTCGCCGTCGCTGCCGCAGTATGGGTGCCGCCCGCACCTGGGGGAATAGCGACACTCAGTAGAAACCACCGAACGTCCGCTGCACATCCCTAGATCGAGGGATCGTCACGCGTACGAGGTGAGTGAGTTCTGGCTCGCCAATGCCTCGCTCAGCCGTGGACCCACCTCCCTGCGGCACTCCCGTCGAGGAGTGGGTCGAAAAACGGAGAGCAGACGGCGAGTGCCTCGTCGAGGGTGTGGACGATGGGGAGAACTGACCGCCCAGCCTCGGCCGCATAGCCGGCTCCCAAAGCCGTGGCCCGTCCGTGACGGCCATGCGCCACCGCCGGATGGCGCCCGGAGGCCGGCCAACCAGCAGCGGGCGCTCGGGCTGGCAGCCTCCGTTATTGGAGTTCAGGCGGCTCCGAAATTGGGGTTCGCTTTGCTCCATTTTGGGAGTAGATGACTCTCCAAAACTGGAGTAGCCGCTATACTTTGCCCATGGCTACGCTGTTTCAGCCCATCGTCCCCCGCCGCGTTGAGGTGGTCACGGACGCCCGCCTTCGCGAAGAGCCGGTCGTTGTGCTTGAGGGGCCGCGGACCGTCGGGAAGACGCGGCTCATGAAAGCTGTGGCACAGGCCAGGGGTGTCCCCGTCTTCGACCTCGACGACGGCGACACGCGGGCCGCCGTCAACGCGGAACCCGCCAGATATGCCGCAGCGGCCGAGCGGCCGGTCTGTATCGATGAGTACCAGAAGGCTGTCAGCGTTCTCCCGGAGATCAAGGCACAGCTCAACGAGGAGCTCGTACCAGGGCGGTACCTGCTCGCAGGCTCAGCTCGTCACGATGCAATCCCGAAGCTCTCTACCGAGCTCACGGGGCGTTATCACACGATCCGCGTCTACCCGCTTTCGCAAGGCGAGATCGCGGGCACTCACGAACGCTTTGTCGACGCCTTCATTGCCGATCCGCAGGCTGTCGTCGCCACAGCAGGCGAATCAATCATGACCCGAGACGAATATGTCGAACGCGTCGTCGCCGGTGGCTTCCCGATCGCACTCACACGGAGCGGATCGTCGCGCAGCCGTTGGTTCGCAGACATGATCCGCGCCTCACTTGAACGCGATTTGAGTGAACTCAGCAAGCTTCGGCAGAGTGCGCTCCTTCCTAACCTCTTGCAGACCCTCGCAAGTCAGACGGCGCAAGTGTTGAACGTGTCACGAGCAGCACGCGAAACATCACGGCAGTCTCCGATCGACTCGAAGACAGCCGAAAGCTGGATCAGGTTGCTCGAAGCGGTCTTCCTCGTCGACCGCCTCCCCGCCTGGGGAACGACGCTGCGCGCTCGGGCGGTCAAGAAACCGAAGGTTCACGTGGTCGACTCTGGCGTCGCGGCGCACCTAATGCGACTCAACGGCGACCATCTTCGTCGCCTCGATCCAACCGCCCAGACGGAGTTCGGACACCTGCTAGAGACATTCGCGGTGTGGGAGCTGAGGAAACAGCTTTCCTGGCTCGACAATGTTGCCGGAGTCGGCCATTGGCGAACACGAGACAACGACGAAGCTGATCTCGTCGCTGAACTCTATGACGGCTCGGTTGTCGCATTCGAGATCCAGGCCGGCTCATCGGTACGGGGTGAGAAATTCACCGGCATGAAGCAACTGCGCGACAGCCTCGGTGAAAGGTTCCTGGGTGGCGCCATCCTCTACCTCGGCAAGCGCTCCTACACGTACGAGGATCGGATGCACGTGCTTCCACTCGATCGTCTCTGGACATTCGCTTAAAGCAGGGGAACGCTCCGAAACCGAGCTGCGCCGCCGCCTCGTCGATGTCGAACGCGTCGGTTACCAAAAGCCCCAAGCCGTCACCTTCGCCGCCTTCGCCCAACGCTGGCTCGACGAATACTGACGACTTGAAAGCCTTTTTGGGCAGAGCGTCCACAGATGGAGGGGCGATCAACGTCGGCTGAACCGGAATGCCGTTCCCGATTAGGTGGGCGGGTCGAGCAGCTTGCGCAGCGTGCGGGCCAGGTCTTCCATCGCGTAGGGCTTCTGCAGGTATCGAGTTCCCGCGACCATCTGGAGGCTGCCTCCGCTGTCGTTGTAGCCGGAGGTGTAGAGAACCTTCAGTTCCGGGCGCAGTGTGGAGAGCCGCTCGGCGAGCTCGATCCCGCCCATCTTCGGCATGAGGATGTCTGTCATCAAAAGCTGGATCGGATCGGGATGGTTCTGGGCGAGCTCGAGTCCCGCGGCCCCGTCGCCGGCGAGCAGAACGGTGTAGCCGTACATCTCGAGCATCTCCCGTCCAACCTCGCGGAGCGTCTCTTCGTCCTCGACGAGGAGAATCGTCTCCGATCCCGTCAGCGGGCGTTCGTCGGGCGGCTTCGGGCTGAACGCTTCTGCCGCCTCGGCTACCTGCGGGAAGTTGAGCCGGAAGCTGGTGCCGATGCCGGGCTCGCTCTCGACCTCGACGTAGCCGCCGCTCTGGGCGACGATCCCATAGACGGTCGAGAGGCCGAGTCCTGTGCCCGCACCTCGCGCTTTCGTCGTGTAGAAGGGCTCGAAGATCCGCCCGGCCGTCGCCGCGTCCATGCCCTGTCCGCTGTCGGTCACGGCGAACACCACGTAGTCGCCCGGAGGCATATCCGGACGCCTGTTGGTGGAGTCCGCGAGGGTGAGGTTGCGGGTCTCCAGCAGGAGCGTGCCGCCTTCGGGCATCGCGTCACGGGCGTTCACGACCAGGTTCATGATGATCTGCTCGATCTGTCCGGCGTCCGCGCTGATGCTTCCGAGATTCTCGGCGAGCACGGTCGAGAACTCGATGTGCTCGCCGATCAGCCGTTCGAGCATCGCCTGGATCTCGGTAACAAGGTTGTTCAGGTCGAGTACTTTCGGCTTGAGGGCCTGCTTGCGGCTGTACGCAAGGAGCTGGCCGGCCAGCCCCGCGGCCCGCGCGGCCGCCTTGCCGATCTCCGCGAGTTCCCTGCTCCCTTCCCCTTCGAGCCCCACCCTGCGACCCAGGATCGCGGTGTAGCCGCTAATCACCGTCAAGAGGTTGTTGAAGTCATGGGCGATCCCACCGGCGAGCTGTCCGACCGCGTCCATCTTGTGCGACTGCCGGAGCTCCGCCTCGAGTTCCAGTCTTTCGGTCATGTCGCGAATTACCGCGACCGCCATCTCGGCAGCGCCGTCAGCGGCGAGCACAGGGGCGAGGCTGATCTCGACGGGAATGCAGTAGCCGTTGTGGTGGAGCGCGCGCAACTCGAGGTCTCCGCCCATCGGCCGCACGCGCGGCGCGGCCGCAAAATACGCGCGGTGCTGGGAGGTATGGGGCACGCGCAGCTCCTCGGGTATGAGCATGTCCACGCTCGTACCCACGAGCTCGTCCGGCCGATAGCCGAGCACCGCCTCGCAGTGAACGTTGGCGGCGAGGATCACGCCGTCCAGCCCGACGACGAGCACCGCGTCGGGTATCGCGTCGAGGACATGGGCGGCGGTGAGCAGGGAGTGATCCATGACACAGGTCAGTCAGCGGGCTGAATCAGAGAAGCCCCGCTGGCGGACCTCGACGATATCGCCCCAAGTCCTTTCTACTCCGGCGCCGAACCGGGATCCAGCGAGCGCACCGCGAGCTCGCTCTCGTGACTGTCGCTACAAGCATGCCTGATGTCAACGATCCGAAGACGCCCGAAAGGGTGAGATCTTGAGCTCCCAAATCCTGGGTGAGTCCTTACGCCCGAATTCCCTTCGCCAAGGCATGCGCCCGCAGAGGCATCAGCCGCCGTCGAGATCGTGTGCGAGCGCAGCCTGGAGCTTCCCCAGGCCTGAGCTCGGTATGCCTTCCATTGACGGCAACCAGTCCTGCAACGCGTCCAGGACCGCGATTTTCTCAACGTCGGTGAAGGTGACGCTGGTGCTCGCATTCGCCGACACAGAGAACGTCCCTGCTGCGGCTCGACCCGAGTCGCTTCCTTCGAGGCGCTTCAACAACGTGGCCGCGTCCTCTGCTGTCAACGCCACCATTCCCTGCCGGGTACGGACCTTCAGACCACGCTGACGCGCTGTCACGATGTCGAAGGCAAAAGTTGGGCAAAGTCTCGACGCCCGATCTCCGTTCAGGCATCAGAAAGGCCCCGTTTCCGGGGCCTTTGAAGTAGCGGGGGCGCGTTATGAACAGCTTCCTGCGACCGCGTTCACGATCGCCGAAGTCCGCACTTTGCAGCGTGTTTGGCGCGTCCCGCACCGCGTCAAGCTCCTCGATGCAGCACCGCCGTCCCCGCGCGCGGCGATGGCGTGCTCGGAGCTCACTGTGAGAACACCGCCGGGAGCGAGTGGATGAAGGCGAGGTTGCCGCCGAGGAACTCAAACGTAGTCAGTTCCGGCTCGCGGGCGAGCGCTAGGTCGGGGAAGCGGCGGAGCAGCTCTGGAATCGCGATGCGCAGCTCCATCCGCGCGAGCGGCGCACCAATGCACGTGTGGATTCCGAAGCCGAACGCGAGGTGCGGGTTCGGCCGGCGGTCGATCAGGAACTCGCCCGGACGCGTGAAGACATCTTCGTCCCGATTCGCGGCGGCGTAGTTGAGCAGCACGTCGGCGCCGGCAGGAAGCGCAGTCCCGTCGATCTCGACCGGACATGTCGTCTTCCGGCGGAACTGGTGGAATGGCGTGTTCAGCCGCAGCGTCTCCTCGATCGCGCTCGACAGGAGCCGGTCATTCTGGAGCACGGCCTCCGCGCGCTCCGGCAGAGACAGCAGATGGAAGAGAACGCACGACATCGCGGCGGTCGTGGACTCGTGGCCGGCAAGAAGGAAGCCGATCATCATCTGCACGATCGTCTCGTCGGGGATCGGCGCGCCGCGGAACGGCTTCGTCGCGAGCCGCGTCAGGTAGTCATCGCGCGGCGCCGCTCGGCGCGCCTCGATCTGAGGCAGGACGAAGGCACGGAACTCGTCGAAGGCGGCGGCAAAGCGGTCCGGGTGGTCGAAGCTGTCACCCAGCCGGATCGAGACGTCACGCATCTCGAAGGCAAGGTCGGCGTCGAGCCCGACGATGCGGCAGATCACGGCGGGCGGGAGCTGCTCCGCGTACTGCGTGACGAGGTCGCATGAGCCGTCGGCGGCGAACCCGTCCATCAGCTCGTGCGCAAGGGTGAACACGTATGGCTCGAGCGCGAGGATCGTCTTCTGGTTGAGGATTTCCTGGAAGAGATCGCGGAACTCCTCGTGAAGCGGCGGGTCGCTGGAGATGATGCTCGGGCGGCGGACCTCCTGCCGCGGCAGGTCGACGCCGTCGGCGGACGAGAAAGCGGACCAGTCCTTCGCGGCCGCGCGAACGTTCGCATATCGAGTCAGGATCCAGTGGCCGCCAAACGCCTCGCTCCTCGCAGCGGGGCAGTCGCGCCGAAAGCGCTCATACGCTCGATACGCCTCGTCGACGGCGCTCTCGTAGAGCGAGAAGGAATCGGTAGCGCCTGCATTTGCCATCTGCCGTGTCGACCGGGGCGGCCGCGAGTCGTGCTCCCCACCGGTGTCGCCCTCGTAACGATTCACGGCAACCTCCGCACGATTGCTTCAGCCAGCGCGATGTCTGAGACAGCATCCCGTCCGGTCGCCCGTGGCGCAGCGCCGTTCGCGAAGACGTCGTACAGGTGAAGCCACTGCTCGCGGAACGCGTCGTAGTGAGCCGGAGCGAGCTCCTCAAGCTCAGCTCCACCCGGGGTCGTTCGCGCGTGGCGGAGCCGGCTGGCCGAGTACCTCACCCATGGATTGCCGAAGTCGAGCGTCAAGACCTCCTCGTCTGCGACCACCTCCAGCCGCTCGTCCCAGAACGCTTGCCGCGGCCATTCGCCGATTTCGACAATGGCGCGGGCCCCGCTTGCGTAGGAGAGAACAGCGACGACGGACTCATCGGTCGGAGCGGTGGCTGTGAGAACCTCGTTCGGCTCTCCCATGACCCCGCGCAGGACTGCTAGATCGTGGCAGCCGAGGTTCAACATGTGGACGAACATGCGTGCGCGGCGCTCATCGAGTCCCAACCGCTCGCCAATCCGCTGCGTCTCGGTGACGAACGAGCTCTGGGTCGATGCGAATGCCGGGACGTCATCCGCCTGCACCAGCGAGTAGAAACGAGTTGGACGCTCGGCGCGCCCGAACATCACGCGGACCCGAGCGAGACGCACCTCGAGCGAAGCGACGCGCCGTCGTAACTCCTGGTAGGCGCGATCGTGGAACTTCATGTATCCGACGGCAAGCACCACTCCAGCGGCCTTCGCTGACTCGACGAGCTCCAACGCCTCCGCCGAATCGAACGTAAGGGGCTTCTCGACGAAGACGTCCCTTCCCGCTTCGATCGCATCCGCCGCTACCTCCCGGTGATTCGGCGACAGAACGGCGACAATGTCCACATCGGCGGCGATGACGTCATGGAAGTCCTGCGAGGCCACAGGGACGCGGTACCTCGCCGCCAGTGCGTCGGTTGTCTGACGTGACAGATCAGAGATCGCCGCAATCTCGAACTGTGGAAGCTCGTCGAGGTACGGCAGGTGCATGACCTGCGCGATCCTGCCGCACCCGACGATTCCGACTCGCAGCGTCACGCCGCTGCGAGGTATCGCTTCATCATTGCGTGGTGCGCCCTGACCATCGCGAAACCGTCAGGGTGCGGAGTCCAGTTGGCGCCTTCCCATTCGCTCGCGATCGTGCCGGTGTAGCTCGCCTCGTGAATGACGCGCATGATCGTCGCGTAGTCGATCGACGGCTCGTCGCCGTTTTCGTCGATACCGAAGAACTTGCCGTGGATGTGAAGCACGCGAGGCATGATCTCTGCCCACAGCTCCGGTGGCTGGAGGCCCCACAGCGTGAGCGAGCGCCACGCGAACTGAAGTGCATCGCCTGATGCACCTTCAGACTGGAGGGATTCCATCAGCTCACGACGGGCGGCGAACGCCTCACGCTCACCACGGCTGACCTCCGCCCGAACGTCGAGGATCTTCTGAATCGTCTCCTCGGGAACACCGAGCCGACGCTGCAGTGCGATCGCTCCGGCGGGTACAGCGCGGGCCGACGAACCGAAGTCGGGAATGAAGCCGAGGTAGGGCGAGTCGATCTCCTCGTACAGCTCCCGTAGCGCAACGACGGTGGGGTGATCGACGGTATGCGGAGCATGAATCTCCATGCCCAGCCTCACGTCCATCTCCTCAGCGATCGGGGCAACAAGCCGGATCGCTCCGGGCTTCGCCCCGAATTGGATCCTGATCATGGGAAAGCCGAGCTTCTTCGCGGTCACCATCTGCACTCTCAGATACTCGGCCGTCTCTTCATCGGTCATGTGGCGATCGCGGCGGCGGCCGATGTCGACATTCGCGTCCAGACACGTTGGGACGAGTCCGTGCTCATCGAAGAGCCGGCGGAGACGCGTTGCGTAGTCATCCGTCACTTCCGGGTATGTCCGGATCATTTGAAAGCCCACGAACTCAACGCCTGGACCTACGCCCTCTGACGCAGTCCTCGCAAGTAGCTCTTCGAACGTGTACTTCCCGGCTTTGTACTCAGCGGTCAGGCTGAACAGGGTGATGCCGAGCTGGGGTTGTGCGGCGCTCACGCCTCCGCCTCCTCGGGAACGACGATCGTTCGCTGCACGCGGTTGTGGATGGTGTGGACGGCGCCGGTCTCCTCGTCGAACAGGTAAGGGATCCGGAGTCCAAGGCGGAAATCGATCTCGTGCTCACCGGGCTCGACGTCGCGCACTCGCAGGCGCCCCGCGTCGAGGACGAACCAGAACTCGTCATAGACCTCCGCCAGCTCGTCGAACGCGCGATCACGGTCGTTGACGCAGAACCGCATGCGGCCCGGTTCGACGGCGTCCCCATCCACGTCCAGCTCGATAAGAACCGACGACAGGGGCAGTGAGCGATACCACGGCGACCTGACGCGAAGCTCGCATCCGTCGGCCGTGCGCCCGACTGTTGTTCCGATCAACTCTACTTTGGCCACTCTCCTACCACCTCTTCCGTGCTGTTGTTGTGTCAGGAATCCGATTGCGCGTCCGCCGCGCCGGTCCAGCGCTCGATCTCGTCGGTGGTCAGCGGCTCCGGGCGATCGCACCGGCTCTCGACGGCGACCACCGAGCTGGTATCGCTCGATCGCTGCACTGCGCTCAGAACCTCGAGGACGTGAAGCGCCACTGCCGCATCGGTGCGCGGCCGCCGAGTATCGATCGATGCGGCGAGGTCGGCCACGCCGATGCCTCGCAGCAACTGCTCCTTCCTCGTGTGGGCGGCCAGTGGCGGGATAACCGGCGCGACGTAACGCCACTGGTTGTCGTCGTTCAGCCGGATCGTCACTCCACCGTCGAAGGTGTTCGGATCCGGGAGCTGAAGCTGGCCCTGCGTTCCGAAAATCTCGATGAACGGTGCGCTGCGGACCCAGACGTCAAACGTCATCATGATCGTGGCAATGGCACCGGAAGCGAACCGGGCAACAGCCGAGGTATGCGTCGGGACGGTCACGTCGATCGTGTCGACGCGGCGGTTTGGCGCTGTCACGACCCGCTGCCTGTGCCCGATCCGCGTCATGCCGGTCACCTCAGAGATTGGCCCGAGGCAGTTCACGAGCTGCGTGACGTAGTACGGTCCGAGGTCGAGCAACGGCCCGCCGCCGGGGCTGAAGAGAAAGGTCGGGTCGGGATGCCTCGTCTCCGCTCCGTTGTGGGTCATGACGACTGACACGCCGAAGACGTCACCGATCTCGCCGCTGTCGATGACAGCTCGCGCCGTCTGGCAGGCGCTACCGAGGAACGTGTCCGGCGCCGATCCCAGCAACCGGCGTTGCGACGCTGCGAGCGCGATCAACGCGCGTCCGTCCTCGATGCTCGTAGCAAGCGGCTTCTCGACGTAGACGTGCTTCCCGACCGCAAGGACGTCTTTGACAACCGGTGCATGCACCGACGGCGGGGTCAGCACGACCACGACCGACACGTCCTGATCGGAGAGCAGCTCGGTGGGCGACCCGGCCTGCCGAACGTTCGCGCGTTCGGCAGCATCTCTTGCCCTTCCCAGGTCGATGTCGGCGCACCAGGTGACGTCGAGCGACGGGAAGCGCCTCAAGCCGGTCACGTAGCGGTCGAAGATGTCGCCCGTACCGATGATCCCGATGTTCGTCATGGCATGAGCAGCGGTGCGACGCGGGTGCAAAACTGGTCCGCCTGCGTGTACGGGATCGCGATCCAGGACAGGCCGAGACGCGATCGGAGCTCGTCGATCTTGGCGGCAATCCGGGAGGGTTCGCCGAGCAAGGCGTAGGGGCACTCGTCGAGGGACTGCGCCGGCAGTCCGACATCGCCGCAGATCCGTTCAGTCTCCCCGGCGATCTCTGCCTCGGCACAAATCGAGAGCGCGTCGATGACGACGGAGCGCGTAACGCTCTCCTGGCTGCGGCCAGCCGCACGGGCCTCTGAGGCGAGCAGCCGAACCGAGTCCTCAAGGTCGTTCGTGGTCGTCATGAGCCTCCCTTGCGGTTCGATTTTGGTGATCCGATGCGGCGGGACGTTCACGTCCCAGTGGTCGGCGTAGCGGGCCGCCAGGGCGATCAGCCGTGGTGAACCGCCGGCGACGAGAATGCGCGGGGAGACGTCCGGCTTCGGCGTGAGGGGCAGCGCGCGCGCCGTGACGTACCGCCCCTCGTAGTCGACGAAGCCCTCGTCGTACAGAGCGCGTGCGATCCGGAGCGACTCCTCGAGCCGCGCAATCCGCTCCTCGTGCGGGGGCATCTGCAGGCCCAGCGCATCGAACTCGCGTCGCGCCCAACCGGCCCCGAACCCGGCAAGCACCCTGTCGCCGCCGAAGAGCACCGCGAGCTGGGCGAACCTGCGGATCAGCAGCACAGGGTGCTGGAACCCGACGTTCGAAACCAAAGTCCCAACCCGAAGGCGGCGTGAAAGCGTCGCGACGACGGTGAGGATGGTCAGCTGATCCATGCCACGGTGTGCTTCTGCGACGGACGTTCGGGGGGCGTTCGGACGGAAGATGTGATCGCCCGAAACGACGCCGTCGATACCAAGAGCATCCCACTGCTCGACGAAGTGGGCGATCCGGTCGGGTGCGTCGAATCGACGCAGGTTGGCGAAGATCCGGATCACGCGACCACCTCGAGCTCGCTCGAGCTGGAGAGACCGAGAACCCGGCGCGGAAGCATCAGAGCGGGGATGATCAGAGCCGCGAGCATCGCGACGGCAACCCAGAATGGATCCTGGAAGGCCTGCGCAAGGGCATTCGTCGAGACTGCAGCACCCGAGGAGAAGAGATGCGCGCGGTCGGCGGAGGGAATGCCGGCCGTCAAGATGACCGCAAGCAAGGCGGTGCCGAAGGCACCCGAGATTCGCTGGATGATGTTGAGCGCGGTCGTTGCGCCGGGGACGTCGGCACGCCGGAGCGTGGCCAGCGCCGCCGCGATGGCGGGCGTCATCATCGAGCCGAGCCCGAGTCCACGGACGAAGAGCGCTGCGGCGAGGAGTCCGAGGCTTGGGGCAGCACCGACCTGCGTGAGAACACAGGTTCCAAGCACGCCGAGGGCCACTCCCACCGGCACCACACGGCCTGCGCCGATTCTGTCGGTCAGCCAGCCGGCGGTGAACATTCCGCAAATCGCGCCGAGTCCTTGCGGCGCGATCAAGGCACCGGCGGCAAGCGGCCCCTGCCCCCTCACCGACTGGTAGTAGATCGGCAGCAGGAGCATTACGCCGAGCAGCTGCGCGCTGAAGAGCAGGCTCATCACGGCGGCGGCCACGAACGAGCGCGATTTCTTGAAGAGAGCCATGTCGATGAGGGCAGCCGGGCCCTGTCGCAGCGCGTGCGCGATGAAGACGACGATGCAGCAGACACCGGCAACGATTACGCCGCCCGAGGCCAAGGTCGTGATGCTCGAGACGGCAACGCGCGACAAGCCGAAGACCAAACAGGCGAGCCCCAGGGCGAGCGTCGCGAACCCGAGCACATCGAGCTTCTTCGCCGGGGCCACCCGTGGCTCCGAGCGGAACACCCGCAAACCGGCGAGCACAGCGACGACGCCAACCGGGACATTCACCAGGAAGATCAGCCGCCACGAGGCGTACTCGAGGATCATTCCGCCGAGAACAGGACCGAGGATCGGCGCGAGCAGAGTCGGTGCACCGATCGCGCTCATCATCCGCCCCATGCGAAGCGGGCCGGCAGCCTGCGCGATGATCGTTTGCCCGACCGGCAGGATCATCCCACCACCCGCGCCCTGCAGACAGCGAAACACTACGAGACTCGGCACCGACCAACTCGCCGCGCACAGGGCCGAACCTGCAGTGAACAGCATGATGGAGACGAGCCAGACACGCTTGGCGCCCCAGCGCTCGACGGCCCATCCCGAGAGTGGAATGACGATCGAGAGTGCGAGCAGGTAGGCGGTAGCGGTCCATTGGATGGTGGACAGCTGCGCGTGAAAGTCGCGGCCGAGTGTCGGGATTGCGATGTTGACGATCGTTGTGTCGAGAAGCCCCATGAAGCTTCCGAGTACAACGACGGCAGCAGCAACGACGAGGCCACGGTCAAGCCGGGCGACTGGCGTCTCGTCACCCACGGACTAGACGATCGCCCTTCCGCTTTCGAGCTCGAAGAACAGCATCTTCTCGGGGCGCAGAGCAACGTCCTGCGTTGAGTTGACTGCAACGTCCACGTCGGGGTCGAATCGTGCGACAGCCATCACGTGGCCCTCCCCGGCACGGTCGAGGGTCCCGGCGTCGATGTCGCGGGCTACCTCGAGAACGTCCTCGGTCAGGATCGGCGTTGCCCGAAGCCGAATGTGGACGAGGCGCTCGAAGCCGAGCATCTCGACCAGTGTCACCTCACCCGACAGCCTCGGCGCCGAGTCGTCGGCCCGACGCGGGTGGAGCAGGTGTTCGGGACGGATGCCGAGAGCGATACGCCGCCCGATGTGCTCGCGGAGTGCTGCCGGCGCCTCGGGCGGAACAGCGATCCGGCGACCGCCGATCCGCAGCTCGAGGCCGTTCTCACCTTCGACAGGCGAGACCTCGAACAGGTTCATTGCCGGCGACCCGACGAACGTCGCGACGAAGAGGTTCGCGGGGTGATCGTAGAGGTCCTCCGGACGGCCGAGCTGCTGCAGCACACCCTTGCGAAGGACTGCGATCCGGTCGCCCATCGTCATCGCCTCGACCTGATCGTGTGTGACGTAGATGGTCGTGACACCGAGCTCCTGCTGAAGGCCTGAGATCTCCGCCCGCATCTGGACTCGAAGCTTCGCGTCCAGGTTCGAGAGCGGCTCGTCCATCAAGAAGACGCGCGGCTGCCGGACGATGGCGCGGCCCATCGCGACGCGCTGCCTCTGCCCTCCTGAGAGATTGCGGGGACGCCGCTTCAAGTGCTCGTCGAGGCCAAGCAGCGCGGCCGTCTTCGTTACACGCTCGCGGATCTCCGATTTCCGAATGCCCTGACTGGCGAGCGGGAACGCGATGTTGTCGTACACGCTCATGTGCGGGTAGAGCGCGTAGTTCTGAAAGACCATCGCCACATCGCGCTCGCGCGGATCGAGATCGTTGACGCGAACGCCGTCGATCCGAAGCTCCCCGCCCGTGATGTCCTCAAGGCCGGCGACCATGCGCAGCGCGGTCGTCTTGCCGCAGCCGGACGGCCCAACGAAGATCATGAACTCGCCGTCCTCGACCTCCAGATTGAACTGGTCGACCGCTCGCGTGCCGTCGGGATAGGTCTTGTCGACGCCTGAGAACGTGACGGATGCCATCAGGTCTTGATCCCTCCTGTGAAGCCGCGGATGAGGTTCTTCTGTGCGAAGAGGTAGAAGGCCAACATCGGAACGACCGAGACGACGACCGTCGCGAAGATGAGGTTCCACTGGGCCGCGTACACACCGACATACGAGTAGACGGTCACCGGTAGGGTCACGTTCTTCGTGCCGCTCAAGAAGACGAGCGACAGAAAGAAGTCGTTCCAGACGATCAGTCCCGTCAAGATCGCGACGGTGCCGGTGACGGGACGCAGGAGCGGGAAGACGACACGGACGAATGTCCGCATCCGTGTTGCGCCGTCGACGCGAGCGGCCTCCTCGTAATCGCGTGGCAACGCCCGAATGAAGCCGGTGTAGAGGAACACCGTGAGGGGCATCAACAGCCCCGTCCACAACACGACCATCCCGGCGTAGTTGCCGACGAGGTGGATGTGCCGGAAGGCCGAGTAGGTGGGGATGATTGCGAGCTGGAAGGGCAAGATGATGCCGAGCACGAAGAGGAGGTACAGCCCATTTCCGAGCCGATTCGATGCACGTGCCACGACATAGGCGGCAAGCGATCCGAGGACGATCAGCGCCACGATGCTCGCGATCGTGATGATCAAGCTGCTCTCGAGGGAGCGCCCCAGCGTTCCGTTCCCGCTTCCCTTCCACGCCTGTGAGTAGACGCCGAAGTCGATGCGGCTCGGCAAGGCGAACGGCGAGGAGAAATTCTGCTCGTTCGGCTTCACAGATCCGACGGCCAGGAAGTAGATCGGAAGCCACCACACCGCCGCAACCAGAAGTAGCAAGACCTCTCGAAGCCCTGTGCGCCAGGTATAGCGAGTGAGGAACACGCTAGAGCCGTCTCTCCCGCGCACGGAACACTACGAGCTGAACCAACGCGATGACAGCGATGAGCAGCGAGAGAACGAGAGCAAGCGCTGCGCCGTAGCCGAACCGGCCGTAGACCCACGTTTGCTTGTAGACCTGGGTGGCAAGTGTCTCGGTCGCATCCACCGGGCCACCGCCCGTCAGCGCCATGACCTGGTCGAAGACCCGCAGGCCGAGAATCATCATGAAGGTGAACGAGACCGTCAGCGCCGGCGCGAGCTGCGGCAGGATCACCCGGCGGAGGCGAAACATCGTCGAAGCGCCGTCGACCGCACTCGCTTCCCAGAGCTCGTCAGGTATCCCCTGAAGGCCCGCGAGATAGAAGACCATCGCGAGCCCTGCGAATTGCCATACAAGCACGACGAGGATCGTCCAGAGCGCCCACGTCGGTGAGCCCAGCCAGCTCGTCTGCGCCGACGGCATGCCGATCGCCTTGAAGAAGGCGTTGAGCGGGCCGTTGTAGTCGAAGACGAAACTCCACACGTAGGCAGTCGCCAGCGGGCTCAGCACGACCGGTGCGAAGAACAGGGAGCGAACGACGTTTCTCGACTTGAGCGTCCGGTGAAGGGTTAGCGCCAAGACGAGGCCGACCACGTTGACGATCACCACGAACGAAACGGCAAGTTCAACGGTGTTGACCAGCGCTGTGCGCGCGGTGTGGTCGTGCAGGATCTGCCGAAAGTTGCTGAGCCCGACGTACTTTGCGCCCGCGTGCGTACCTGACCAGTCGGTAAACGCGTACCACGCGCCCGCCGCGACTGCCACGTAATGAATGGCAACCAGGAAGAAGAGCGCGGGCAGCGCCCAGGCCCACGGCACGCTCCCGCGCGACCGACCGCGGCGCCGAGGACCACGAGCCTTCAGCAAGAGGGACGTGCTCGGCGTTGTCTTTGAGATCGAGTTCATCGTGCCTGGGGCGCGGGGCGCGCGCGGTGGCGATCAGCCGCGCACGCCCCGTGCCGGGATCGGGCCTGCTCAGCCGCCCTGGTTGTAGGCGGTGTCCATATCGCTGAGCGTCTGGGCGATCGTCTTCTGCCCCGTCATCAGTCCCTGCATGTCGGTAGCGAGGACGGTGTAGACCTGGCCGTTCGGCCACTCCAGAGCGCCGAGGCGCGTGACGACACGCTTCGCCTTCAGCGTCGGCTGAATTCCGGCGGCCCAGTTGAGCCCTGTGCTGGCGAAGCTCTTTGCATCGAGAGTGCCTTGGCTCAACCTCTTGTAGTCGTTCCACGCAAACCCTCCCTGCAGGCGGGCCATCAGGCGCGACTGGCCGGTACGAGCGAGGAAGTTGACGTATGTGATCGCTTCCTTGAGGTGCTTCGAGTGAGCGTTGACCGCGAGGGAGTCACTGGCCAGGATCGGCAAGTACTGCTGGTTCGGCTTGTCTGCCGGGAACGGAGCCAGCGCCAACTTGATGTTCGGATTGACAGCTGTGAGCTGCGGATAGGCGGCCGTCGGCAACACCTCGCCGAGGGCCTTGCCGGCTGCAACAAGCCCACGTGCAGCATTACCGCCGGCACCCTGGGCGCCGGGCTGGTAGCAGCCGCCCTGGACCATTGCGACGAAGTGCCGAAGCGCATCCGTCCACAGCGGCGAGCCCGAGAACGTCACCTTCTTGGCCGCTCGCTTTGCATCCCAGCTCGGGTCCTTGGCGTACACGAAGTTCGCAGCCAGCGCGGTCGAGGTGAGGCCCACGTTCGGTGACGCTGCACCGGCGATGGTGAGTGCTGAGAGGCCCTTCGACTGTGCTGCCTTACACAGCGAGAGCAGCTGTGCAAACGATGCCGGCACGCTGAAGCCTTCCTGCTTCAAGAGAACGGGGTTGTACATGATCCCGATCGCAGGAATGTCGAGCGGGAACATGTAGCGCTTCGTCCCGATCTTCTCAACCGGATCGAACTCGGACGGCAGCTTCTTCGACCATGCCTGGCCCGACAGATCAGCCGCGTACCCCTGCTTGGCGAGCGGGAGAATGGAGTTCGCGCCGCCGCTGCCACCGCTGCCATAGAACAGATCAGGTCCGCTGCCGGCCTGAAGCTGGGTCAGCAACACCTGCGGGAGCGTCGCCGTCGGAACGTATGCCATGTTGACTTTGATGTTCGGGTACGCCTTCTCGAAGTTGGCGTTGACCACATCCCAAGGTGTCGTGCCAGTCGACTGCATCATGATCGTGATCGTGGTCGTGGCAGTCCGAGTCGCACTCGCAGCACCGACCGAGAGGGTCGCGATCGCGGCAGCAGCCACGACTGCATAGAGCAGCCGCCCCCGCATGCCTTTGGAGCTCACCATGTGCCATTACCTCCTATGAGTCATGAGGGGTCGTCTACTAACGACGCCCTCAGGCCAGCATTTGTTGGGCTGAGGCCAAGAGGCCCCGTGGATTGCCGAACACGCCTGGACGTTCAACCGCGCAACCCCGTCGTTTCGGCAACGAACGGTGCGGCTATCTCTACGAACTCCTCGTCGGTGACCAGGCCTCTCTTCGCGATCGCGAGCGCCTTCACCCGCGCGAGAACATCGCGGTGGCACTCATCTGGCAGCGGGATCCCGAGGTCGGCCGCCCTGACGCGAATGGACTCGGCGCCGCTCTTCTTCCCGAGCACGATGCCGCGCGTTGCTCCGACCAGTGACGACGAGTAGGGCTCGACCGCGGAGGGAACGTGAAACTGGGCTGCGACTGCCCCAGTCTCCCGGCGGAACAGGTTCTCGCCCACCAGCGGCGACCACGGCGCGAGGTGGTAGCCGCAGATCTCGCGGATTCGGTGCGACACCTCGACCGTCTCCTCTAGGCGCAGGTTTGTCCTGTAGCCGTACAGCGCCTCGAGCGCGAGGGCGATCTCCGGGAGACTCCCGTTGCCCGCGCGCTCTCCCATCCCGTTGACGGTTCCGTGGATCCAGCTCGCGCCGGCTGCGACAGCGGCGATCGCCCCGGCCGTTGCGAGGCCGAAGTCGTCGTGCCCGTGGAAGTGGACGGGGACGTCGTCTGCGACTGCCTTCTTGATCGTGCGCACGAAGTACCCGACCGCCTCCGGGGCGGCGATCCCGAGGGTGTCAACGACGACGATCTCGCCGGCGCCTGCTTCGATCGCAGCGCGGTAGACGGCTGCAAGAAAGTCGAGATCGGCACGCGAGCCGTCCACGCCGAAGAAGGCGACCTGAATGCCCGCTTCGGCAGCGTGCGCGACCGCTCGCTGGATCCGCTCAACCATCTTCTCCCGCGAGACGCCGAGGGCAGCGAGCTTCAGGTCGGACACCGGGGCCTCGATGACCGAGGCGCGAAGACCGAGCTCGAGGATCGCGTCGACGTCCTCCGGAACGGCGCGAGCGAAGCCCCAGAGCTCCGCTCGAAGATCGGCTCCGACAATCATCTCGATCGCCCGCCTGTCGTCGTCGGAGACACGCGGAAAACCGACCTCGATGCGGTCGGCTCCGAGCTGGTCAACGAGGCGCGCAATCTCCAGCTTCTCGTCAGGCGACAGCACGAGGCCGACCGTCTGCTCGCCGTCGCGTAGCGTCGTGTCGTAGAGCTGGACGAGCGCCCCGCGGCCTGTCCCCATAGCCGTGGTGTCGTTCAGGGTGCCCGTCCAGATCTTGTCGCGTGCGATCATGCGACCTCCTCGACCCACGTCACGTGCGGCGGCGCTGGTTCGCCATGCGCCTGCTCCCAAGTGATCACCGGGTTGCGAAGGACGCCGATCCGCTCGATTTCCGCCTCGACAACGTCGCCCGGCTTCAGGTAGAGCGAAGCCGGATCGTCGCTGAAGCCGGCTACACCCGAGACAGTCCCAAGCGAGAGAACGTCACCGGCTGAAAAGCCGAGCGGTGCGTAGTGCGCGAGCACCTCCGGCACCGTTGTCGCCATCCGGCTCATGTTCGAGCTCTGCCGAACCTCGCTGTTCACGCGGAGCTCCATCGACAGCTCGTGAGGGTCTCCGAGCTCGTCGGGAGTGACGATCCAGGGGCCCAGAGGACAGAAGGTGTCGATGGCCTTACAGAACGAGAAGACTCCGCTCTTCATCTCTCGGCGCTGGATGTCGCGCGCGGTGATGTCGTTGAAGATCAGGTAGCCGCCGACGTAGTCCATCGCCTCGTCGGCAGTGAAGTGCTTCCCGTCCTTGGCGATCACGACCGCGAGCTCAAGCTCGTAGTCCAACTCACTCGTGAGGTGCTCGGGGTAGACGATGGGCTCGTCAGGTCCGATGATCGCGTCGACGTTCTGAAAGAAAACGATCCACGGCGCCACGGGATGCGACCACCCCACGTTCAGCGACTCCTCATGGTGTTCGCGGAAGTTGCCGGCTGTGTGAAAGAACTTCTTGGGAACGATCGGCGCACGGAGCGCGACGTCATCGGTCGAGTAGCGGCGGCCGGTCTTCCCTACGTCACCGCCCCGCTCGAAGTACTCACGCATCGACGCCGCGGCCAACTCCGAGACCTCGTCTCCCCGGAGCTCACCGATCCGGCGGCTCCCACCGTGGTCGAACGTCACGAGCTTCATCGCTCTGGTGCCTTCCCTTCGTCGAGATGTTCGCTAGAACATATTTGCGCAAATCTAGAAATGCAAGTCGTGAGGATGTAACGTCCCTGCAATGACGAACGGCATGGGCAACGCGGACTGGGCCACCTCGGGCAGCGGCTTTCGTACGCTCGCCGAACGCGCGTTCGCCGCGCTCCACAAGGGCATCGTCAGCGGCGAACTCGCTGCCGGTCAGCGTCTGCGGATCGAAGAGCTCGCGGCAGCGCTAGGCATGAGCCACCTACCGATCCGGGAAGCGATCCGTCAGCTCGGGAACCAGGGCCTCGTCGAACACATCCCCCACCGCGGAGCACGCGTCACCGAGCTATCCCTCGCCGATCTGGTCGAGTTGTATGACGCCCGCCTTATCCTGGAGCCGGAGCTGATTCGGCGGGGCGCGCACGCCTTTACCGAGGCCGACGCGAAAGCGGCTCGGGCAGCCCTCGACCGGCACGTTGCCGCCGGCGAGCAAGACCTACGAGTTGAAGCCTGGCAGGCGCACACCGACTTTCACTTCACCCTCTATCGCCCCTGCGGCTCGGCATGGCTCATCCGGCTCGTGACCCCCCTCTGGGAGAGCAGTCAGCGCTACCGCCTTACGATGTCGACGCTCAACGCCGAGCAGAGACGGCTCGAAGCAGCCGTAGAGCACGAAGAGATCCTCGCCGCTTGCGTGGCAAACGACGGCGACCGGGCGGCAGCGCTCCTCCATGACCACCTGGTGAAGTCCGCGAACCTCATCACCGACCAGATGGGCGGCGAGCGCGCCTTCGCACTGCTGAAAGGAACATGATGAGCAACAGACTCGAGGGCCGCGTCGCGATCGTGACAGGCGCCGGCACCGGCTTCGGCGCCGCGATCGCCGAGGCGTGCGCAGCGGAGGGAGCAGACGTCCTCGTCCACTACCGCTCCTCCGCCGTCGGCGCCGAAGCAACGGCAGACCGTATCCGCGAGCTCGGCCGCCGAGCCGAGACGATCCAGGGCGATATCAGCGTCTGGGAGGACGTACAGCGGATGGCCGAGCAATCCTTCTCGACGTTCGGGCGCGTGGACGTCCTCATCAACAACGTCGGCGACATGGCTGTGAGCCAGATGTCGTGGCGCGAGATGACACCGGAGAGCATCGACCACACGCTGGCCGTCGACATCAAGGGCACGATGCTGATGACCCATGAATTCGGTCGGCGGATGCTGGACGACCAACAGTCCGGTGCCATCGTGAACATCGGGTCGCGGGTCGTCGTCGAGGGCAGCCCGCGCGCGCCGCAGTACGCGGCGGCGAAGTACGCGATCATCGGGATCTCCAAGTCATACGCGCACGCCCTCGCTCCGCATGTCCGCGTCAATACGCTCGGCCCCGGTTTCATCGAGAGTGAGGCACTCCTGAACCGCGAGGACTGGAAGACGGGCCGGCGCGAAGCAGTGCTCGCCCATACGCCCCTGCAGCGGCTTCCGAAGCCCGCCGACGTCGTCCCTCCCGTCCTGTTCCTCGCGTCAGACGACTCGCGGCACATCACCGGCGCCTTTCTGCTCTGCGACGGCGGTCACAGCATGGTCGGTGCATGAGGCCGAAGTCCCGGCTGGAACGGGTCGGCCACGTCCATGTCCTGACCCTGGACGACGACGAGAAACGAAACGCGATCGGGCATCAGCTCGCCGCCGAGCTCGTCGCCCACGCCGACGCGCTCGCGGAAGATCCGGAGGCACGTTGCCTCGTCGTGACTGGTGCGGGATCGGCGTTCTGCGCGGGCGCCGACCTTCCGCAGGTATTCGGGGAGGAGCGGCCGACCGCCGAGATGCGGGACGCTCTCCGCGCGTACTACGACTGCTTCCTCCGCATTCGCGATCTGCCGTTCCCCACGATCGCTGCCGTCAACGGGCCTGCGATCGGCGCGGGGCTCAACCTCGCACTGAGTTGCGACATCCGCATCGCCGGCCCGCGGGCGAAGTTCGGGGCGACGTTCACGAAGATCGGGCTCCACCCCGGCGGCGGCTGTACCTGGTTCCTGGTTCAGGAGGTCGGCCGCCAGAGAGCGCTCAAGCTCCTGCTCGAGGGTGCTGTCCTCGAGGCCGACGAAGCGGTCGCAACCGGCATAGCGGCGTGCGCGGAAGACGACTCGTTGGCGGCCGCATTGGTTCTCGCCCAGGGCATCGCCGAGCTCGAGCCCTCGCTCGCGCGCGACGTCGTCCGCACGAGCAATCTCGCAGTCACTGCGCCGTTCGATGCGGTGCTGGAGTTCGAGTCGTGGGCGCAGGCCGAAAGCACCCATGCGACGCGGTTTCGTGAATGGATCGCGCAGTTCTCGTGATGATCGGGCGATCGAACAACGGCCAACGCCGGGTGGAGGTGTCCCTTTGAAGCTCGGCCTGCTGACTGCGGCTTTTCCTGACTTGACACTCGAAGAGGTCGCTGCGTGGAGCGCCGCAAACGGGTACGAGGCACTCGAGATCGCGTGCTGGCCGGCGGCCGGAGGCGAGAGGCGGCGGTACGCCGGCGTGACGCACATCGACGTCGAATCGTTC
>Ga0307372_10001020_pt1 | contig 49071 bp, 42 predicted proteins | sample OX1MG_FD_202533 | JGI IMG/M metagenome (GOLD analysis project Ga0307372, IMG submission 202533) | Soil microbial communities from Risofladan, Vaasa, Finland - OX-1 | ecosystem: Environmental > Terrestrial > Soil > Coastal area > Acid sulfate soil | place: Finland: Risofladan, Vaasa | collected...
TGACCCCTCTGGCATACTGGACGCCATTGCACAGGAATCCCACACATGCTGATTTATGGCGCCTATGGCTATACCGGTTCATTGATTGTGGAAGCCGCCCTCGAACAGGGTTTGCGGCCCCTGTTGGCTGGGCGCGATGCCGGCAAACTAAAACCATTGGCCGAGCGCTTCGGCCTGCCATATAAAGCCTTCGATCTGCAGGATGCAGCGTCGTTGGACCTTGCTTTCAAAGATCAGCGTTTGGTACTCAACTGCGCCGGTCCCTTTACCCAAACCTTCCGGCCGGTGGCGGCAGCCTGTCTGCGCCAGCGAACTCACTATCTGGATATCACCGGTGAAATCGAGGTCTTCGAGGGCCTGGCCGCCTTGAGCAAGGAGGCCGTCGCCGCAGGTGTCATGCTACTACCGGGCGTGGGCTTCGACGTGGTGCCCACGGATTGTCTAGCTGCGCATCTCAAGGATCGTCTGCCCTCGGCAACCCATCTGGCGCTGGCCTTCCGTGCGGGTGGCGGTTTTTCCCGCGGTACCCGCCGCACCATGCTGGAGGGACTCGGCCACAGCGGCGCGGTGCGGCGCGACGGGCATATCGTGCCGGTAGCGTCTGCATGGAAAGTCCGCATGGTGGATTTCGGTGATGGCCGTCAACATACCGTCGTGAGCATCCCTTGGGGCGATGTGGCGACCGCCTGGCACAGCACCGGTATCCCCAACATCGAGACGTATGCTGCATTACCGCCGGCACAAATCCGGGCATTGCGTTTGAGCCGCCACCTTGGATGGTTATTGCGCAGCAAACTGTTGCGTGCCCAAATAAAGCGTCGTGTCGATAGCGGTAAGGCTGGGCCCGATGCCACCACCCGCCGGAAAACAGAAAGCCTGGTCTGGGGTGAAGTGCGTGACCCACATGGCCAGTGCATGCAGAGCCGTCTGCGTTGCGGCAACGGTTACAGCTTCACGGCGCGTTCGGCGGTGGCCGCTGCCCGGCGTTTGCTCGGCGGTGACATCAAACCCGGATTTCAAACGCCCTCACGCGCCTTCGGCATCGGTTTCGTGCTGGCACTGGGTGCGCGCATTACCGACCTGCCGTAAGAAGAGCCTGGTCGTACGCCGAGTGTTAAAATAAGCGTTCCGCTTTTCCAATGATCTGCGCGCGTCTCGCGGCAGCGACGGTATTCGATCAACCAAACTGGAGAATAAATCATCATGGCAAACAAGAAACCCGTACGCATCACCGTCACCGGTGCTGCCGGCCAGATCGGTTACCAGCTTATTTTCCGCATCGCTGCCGGCGACCTGTTCGGCGCACAGCAGCCGGTGATTCTGCAACTGCTGGAAGTCACGCCGGCTCTAGGCGCCCTGAATGGCGTGGTCATGGAACTGAACGACTGTGCATTCCCGACCCTGGCCGGTGTCGTAGCCAGCGATGATCCCGGGGTGGCCTTCAAGGACGCGGATTTTGCGATTCTCGTGGGCGCCAAGCCCCGTGGTCCCGGCATGGAGCGCAAGGATCTGCTGTTGGAAAATGCCAAGATCTTCTCGGTCCAGGGCAAGGCCATCAACAAAGTGGCGAAAAAGAACATCAAGGTGCTGGTGGTCGGTAATCCCGCCAACACCAACGCCCTGATCACCGCCGCTAACGCGCCGCGCATCAATAAGCACAACATCACCTCCATGATGCGCCTGGATCATAACCGTGCCGCTTCGCAGCTGGCCTCCAAGACCGGCGCGCATGTGAATGATGTGAAGCGCCTGGCGATTTGGGGTAATCACTCATCGACCCAGTACCCTGATATCCATCAAGCCACCATCAAGGGCAAGCCGGCAGTGAAGCTGACAGATGAGGTCTGGGTGAAGAACACATTCATCCCCACGGTGCAGCAGCGTGGCGCTGCCATCATCAAGGCCCGTGGCACATCATCCGCCGCCTCTGCTGCATCTGCAGCCATTGACCACATGCGCGATTGGGTGAAGGGCAGCAAGAATCAGTGGGTCAGCATGGGCGTGCCTTCCGATGGCAGTTACGGCATCCAGAAAGGCATCATCTACGGTTTTCCGGTGGTGTGTGCCAAGGGCCAGTACAAGATCATTAAGAATCTGAAACCTGGGCCGTTTTCAAAGGAACGCATGCACGCCAGCGAGGCAGAATTACTGGAAGAGCGTGCGGGTGTGAAGGACTTGCTCGGCAGCTGAATAACTTCTCTCAGGCAGATAATAAAAACGGGCCGCAGCTATTCACTGCGGCCCTTTTTGTTATCTGCGGCTATGTAGATTCAAGCCCCATTACTTATAGGTCGACTCGATAAACTTGGCAGTGTTGTCATGTATGGCCTTGAGAGAAGGTATATGCACATACACCATATGGCCCGATGGATAGAATGCGTACTGGATGTTGCTTTGCAGTTTATCCGGCATCGGTAGATGGTGCATGGTGAATACCGCTGCATAGAACGGTGTAGCCAGATCGAAGTAACCGGAATTCAGCAATACCTTGAGGTCCGGATTGTAAATCATGGCCGAAGCCAAATCCGGCATCACGTTGGGCGTGAACGGCAGCGCGAACGGCGCGCCCGGCGGTTGGTGCTTGAAATCCCATTCGGGGAACACGTTGATTTCCGGGCGGTAACGCATATTCTGGCCGAATTTCAGGTCCTTGCGCACGTAATCGTTGAAAGCCGATACGTAGGCCGAACTGATGGCCGCGGACTGGGGATCGTATGCGGCCTGCTCAGCCAGGGGATCCATAACCGGACCGGCAAAGCGGCTGTCGAGGCGGCCGGTGAGTTCATCCGAATCCAGCAGCAATTCATGTTCGAATTCGGGACCGGTGACGCGTAGATTGGCTTTCAGCAGATAGCTCACCGGCAGACCGGTGTAGTTGTGCAGCTGCTCCGCCATCTGCTGCTTGGCAACCGGGTCCAGGGTCGAACCTGCCTGTAAGGCCTTGGCATAGTCGTTCATGGCGAACTGTTCGACTTGGGTCAGCAACGGCTGGAGTTCCGCCGGTTGGTTGGGCAGCTTGTGGTGATACCAGGCGGTGGCTGCGAATGTCGGCAACATCAATTGATACGGCAGATCAATGCCGGGATTGGAATTGGGGAAGTCGGCATTGATGTTGAAGTTGAGAATTTCCGACAGCAGGATGACACCGTTCAGGTCCACATCATCGTCGGTCTCCAGATCATTGGCCAGCACTGCCGAACGCGTGGTGCCGTAGCTCTCGCCGAACAGATATTTTGGCGAATTCCAGCGGCCGTATTTGGAGAGAAATTCCGTGATGAACTGGGCGAAGGCTTTGCCGTCCTCATCGATTCCGTAGAAATCCTTGGGTTTGCCCACGCCGCCCTTGTCCTTGTCGAGAATGCGGCTGAAACCGGTGCCCATGGCGTCGATGAACACTTCATCGGTGGCGTCCAGCAGACTGTAGTCGTTGTTCACCAATAGGTAAGGCGCAGCCGGAGTATGGGTATGGTCATCGGTCACCACCCGACGGGGGCCGAAGGCGCCCATGTGCAGCCACACAGTGGAGGAACCTGGGCCACCGTTATAGAAGAATGTCACCGGCCGGTTAGCGGGATTGGCGCCATCTTTCAAATAGGCCACATAGAACATGCTGCCCGTGGGCTTGCCGTCCTTATCTTTCAGGATAAGGGTGCCGGCAACCGCTTTGTAGTTGATGCGCCGACCCTCCACCGTCACGCTTCCCCGGGTGGTGGACTCCTGGGGTGCAGTCGCCGCGGCAGTTGTTGTCGCCGGAACCTCTTTAGGGGCTGGTTTATCCGCAGCAAAGGCCGGCGAGACCAGCGCACATAGAGCCAACAACGTAAACATTTTCGATTTCAGCACGGGGAATCTCCTTTCATGAATTACACAAGGATTGCATGACCGAGCTAAAGTATCAGGACAATTGTCCTGATATGTAAGTTCCCGGCAAACCGTGTCAAGAAACAGGGCCACCACTACATGGCCGTCCAAACTAGTCCTGTCATGATATTCATCCACCCGGAAAATTGAGCGCCGCAGCATACCCCTTTCCGGCATTTGATTAAATGTCCGCTTGCGGTAGCATCGATTTTCCGGGACATTCCCGGCCTGCCCAGGGCGGCTGCACTATGCCACGTGTGACTATCAATTTTCCAGGTGCGTTCCCCTTCAGCACTGAACTGGAAGTGCGCGTCAGCGACCTCAACTATGGCAATCATCTGGGCAACGACAGTGTGCTAACGCTGATTCACGAAGCGCGCCGGCGCTTTCTCGAGTCCTTGGGCTTGGAAGAAATCGGCGCAGACAGCCTGGGTTTTGTGATTGCAGATGCCGCAGTCATATACCGTGCACAGGCGTTCTATGCCGACCGTTTGCGCATCCAGGTGGCAGCCGGAGATTTCAGTAGCCGCGGTTGTGATTTCTATTACCGCATCACCCACACCACCGACAGCCGTGTGTTGGCGGAAGCAAAAACCGGTACTGTTTACTTCGATTTTGGTGCGCAAAAAACCATAAGCTTTCCGTCTGAGGTGCTGGCCAAGCTGCGCGACACTGTGGCTTAACAAAACGCGCTTAACGGCGGGACCGCGCTGGAGTATAGTTTTCTGAAGCTTCCGCTGGTAATCGGTGATCAACTTACCAGTCTGCCTGTCAATAACAAGCAGGGAATAAACCCGTGTTAACCGTCATAGCCATCATCTGGATCTTCACTTTTCTCGTCGGCAGTCTGGTGCTCGCTTACCAGCGACAATCGTTATTGAGCACCACCGCAGCCTATGGCGTGTTCGTGCTGCTTTTCAGCTTGTGGGCCATCTATGGAGATGGTACTGACTGGCTGGCGCTGCTGTTCTGGATCATATTCCTGGCCATTGCCATCCCCCTCAACATCAAGGAACTGCGTCGCCACTGGATCAGCAAGCCGTTGCTGGATGTGTTCCGCCGGGTGCTGCCGGAGATGTCCGAGACCGAGGCTGCGGCCCTCGAAGCCGGCAGCGTGTGGTGGGATGGTGAATTGTTCAGCGGCAAGCCCAACTGGAAGAAGCTGCTGGACACGCCAGCGCCGAAACTCAGCGAGGAAGAGCAGGCGTTCCTGGATGGCCCGGTGGAAGAGCTGTGCGGCATGCTCGACGAATGGAAAATCACCCACGAGTGGGGAGACCTGCCGCCCCCGGTGTGGCAGTTCCTCAAGAAAAAAGGCTTCTTCGCCTACATCATCCCGAAACAATACGGTGGCAAGCAATTCTCGGCACTCATGAATTCCGAGACCCTGGCAAAGGTGGCGACATGCAGTGCCACCGCCGCCTCCATCATGGCGGTGCCCAATTCACTTGGTCCATCAGAACTGCTGCTGCGTTACGGCACCGACGAACAGAAAAACCATTATCTGCCGCGACTGGCTTCCGGCGAGGAAGTCCCATGTTTCGCACTGACCTCGCCCACCGCCGGTTCCGATGCCGGCGCCATTATCGATCACGGTGTGGTCTGCAGAGGCCTATGGGAAGGCAAGGAAATTATCGGCATCCGACTCAACTGGGACAAGCGCTACATCACCCTGGCGCCCATCGCAACCCTCATCGGACTGGCTTTTAAACTCTATGATCCCGAACACCTGGTGGGCGCCAAGGATGAATACGGCATCACTTGCGCATTGATCCCACACGACTTACCCGGCATCCGCATCGGCCGGCGGCATTACCCGCTGAATATCCCGTTTCAGAACGGCCCGCTTCAGGGCAAGGACGTGTTCGTTCCGGTCGATGCCATCATCGGCGGCATGGCGATGGCGGGCAAAGGTTGGCGCATGTTGATGGAATGCCTGGGAGCTGGCCGCGCCATCTCCCTGCCATCCAACACCACCGGCGGCGCGCGCTTGGGTGTGTACACCACCGGCGCTTATACGCGTGTGCGCAAGCAATTCAATATGCCGATTGCCAAGTTCGAGGGCATCGACGAAGTGCTGGGACGCATGGGTGGCTTACTGTATTCCATGGAAGCGGTGCGCACCATGACCGCGGCGTCCATTGACCAGGGCGAGGAACCAGCAGTGTGCGCCGCGATTTCCAAATACCATGTCACCGAGATGGGGCGCATGGTTGGCAACGATGCCATGGACGTACATGGCGGCAAGGGTATCCAGCTCGGGCCGCGTAATTATCTGGCCCGCGGTTATGAATCGATTCCCATCGCCATCACCGTGGAAGGGGCCAACATCCTGACACGCAATCTGATGATCTACGGCCAGGGCGCCATTCGCAGTCATCCCTATGTGCTCAAAGAAATGCGCGCCGCCTCCATGGCTGAACATGCGAGCGCCGCTACGGCGACAGCCACCACCGATGAACAACGCGCCGCAGCTACCAGTGAACACCAGGCAGCTCTCAAGCAATTCGATGATGCGGTATTCGGTCACATCGGGCTGGCGCTCAGTAATACGGCGCGTTCACTGATCCTGGCCCTCACCAATGCAAAATTCGTGCAAGTGCCGGTGCAAGGCCCGACCCGGCGTTTCTACCAGCACATCAACCGTTTCAGCGCCGCGTTTGTGCTGGCATCGGACGTCGCCATGCTGACCCTGGGTGGCGCACTCAAGCGCAAGGAAAAACTCTCGGCGCGTCTCGGCGACATGCTCAGCTATATGTATATCGCTTCCGCCGTACTCAAGCATTACGAGGATCAAGGCCAGCAGAGCGAGGATCTGCCGCTGGTGGAATGGGCCTGCCGCCAAGCGCTTTATCATCTGCAGGAACAGATGCATGGGTTTCTACGCAATTTCCCCAACCGCCCGGTTGCTATCGTGCTGCGCTTCCTGATCTTCACTCGCGGACGCACGTATTCGGCGCCACATGATGAATGTGGCCACCGCATCGCAGAATTGCTGAGCACCCCCAGCGCTGCCCGAGCACGCCTGACCCGCAACACCTACACCGGCGACAAAAACAGTCCCGTTGGCATGTTTGCAGAAGCGCTCGAGCTCGCCATCAAACTGGAACCCGTGGAGAAAAAAATCCATACCGCCATCCGCGCAGGCGAGCTCAAGATGGCACCGCAGGAATCACAGGTGGACGCAGCCCGCAATGCGGGCATCATCGGCGATCTCGAAGCCCGGCAGCTCCGGCGCCTTGAAGAACTCAGCAGCGAGATCTGCGCGGTGGATGATTTCGCTCAGGACGAATTAGGAACCAAGCCTTTCCCCCCAGACCCATCCCACCCAGTGTTGATGGCGGACGTCCGCTGAACACACGTTTCCCGGATCAAAGTGCATGCCTGGAAGCGCTGTCATCTATGAAGTCACGCTCGATGCCGATGCAGACATCAGCGCGGAACTCGACTCCTGGCTGTCGAAGCATGTGCATGACATGCTGCAACTGCCAGGCTTCCTGGATGCAAAGATACTGCCTCCAGAGACACGCGCTGCTTCTGCTAACAGCAACACATCGATACGTCGTGTGGTGCGATACAAACTTGCCAGCCAGACCGATCTCGAGCATTACTTTCAGGCACATGCGGCGCACATGCGCGCCGAAGCGGTGACGCGCTTTGGCAACCGCTTAAGCACCAGTCGCCGGGTACTGGATGAAAACGGCACAGAATTACCGGATATCAACATCTCTGGCACTGCCGTCGCAACAGGTGTACCGGTGATGTTGCAGTGCCTTAACTGTGGTGTGCCGCTTACCGGAAAATATTGTGTCACCTGCGGCCAGCAGAACCACACTTACGCGGCACCCCTATGGACTGTCATCAATGACTTCTTCGGCAACCATTTCGGTTTCGACACCAAATTTTTCCACAGTATCCTGCCGCTGCTGTTCCGGCCGGGATTCCTGTCGCGCGAATATTCTGCCGGTCGGCGCGTGCGTTATATCAATCCGCTACGGTTGTATATCTTCAGCAGCATCGTACTGTTTTTCATTGCCTGGACCGTTGCGTCCCCGCAAATAGCCAGGCTCAACAATGCGAACTGCATCGGCGAGCAGAATTGTCACGCAACAAGCAAATTATTCACGCCTGATCAGCAGAAAAATAACGCCAACCCGAGTGTACCTAATAAACTGAAACAACCAGTGCTTAACAATTCACAAGGCAAACCAGCTGATGCCGCGAACGCTCCAGTTCAGAATGAATCAGTCTCGGGAACCATGTTCGGCAAGAGATTCGAGATGTCCAAGACTGAGTTCATAAACCGGCTGATCCATGATTTCGAGGTCTATCTGCCCAAGATGATGTTCGTGTTCCTGCCGCTGGTGGCGCTGCTACTGAAACTGTTCTACATACGTTCGAAACGCTACTACATGGAACACCTGATATTCACCCTGCACAATCATGCCTTTATATACACGGCCATGATCTGCATTCTGCTGGCCGGGATGTTAGGCACGCATTTCTCATGGCTGGCAACGCCAACACACTACTTCAATGACGTGGTGGGTTGGTATATGGTGGTTTATATCTTCCTGGCTATGCTGTTCTATTACCGCCAGTCCTTCATCAAGACACTGGCCAAGTTCCTGCTGCTGGGTTTCATCTACTGGTTGGCGCTTTTAACGACATTTGTATTGGGAGTCGTCCTGATACTTACAGATGTTCTGGCGGTTTAGGCGCACACCCGGTTGCGTCCAGAATGCTTGGCCTCGTAGAGTTTTTCATCGGCAGCAGCGATCAATACGTTCACCCCATAACCTGGAGGCGCGGCAGCCACCCCGAAACTGATGGTGACTCTCAAGCCTGGCTCGAGCCGGTCCCACTCATAGGATTCCACCTGCAGACGGATTTTTTCGCAGACCGCCGCAGCGTTTTGGCGCGAGGTCTCAGGGAAGCACAGCAAAAACTCCTCGCCGCCATAGCGTGCGATGATGTCGATGGATCGGCATTGCGCACGCAGGATATTCGCCATCACGCGCAGCACGTCGTCGCCCACCATGTGCGAGAACCGGTCATTGACCACCTTGAAATGGTCGATGTCCGCCATCACCACGGCCAGATCACGTTTGAAACGCTCGGCGCGGCTGACTTCAAGGCCGAGTCGATTATCAAGGTAGCGGCGGTTATACAGGCCGGTCAAGCCATCTTCGAGCGTCTGCCGCTGCAGCCTGAGCAGCAACTCCTCCTTCTCCCGGTTGGTGCTGCGCAGTGATTCGTTGAGTGCGTACAATTCATCCTTCTTTTCCGCCAGATCGCGGGTGCGTGCACTTACGCGCTGTTCCAGCTCACTGCGGCTGTGTTCAAGTTCTTCAAACAAGCGCGCATTGGCGATGGCGATGGCCGCCTGGCTGGCGAATGTCATCAGTAAATTAACATGCGACTCACTGAACATGTTGCCGGTATAGCTCTGTACGCTCAAAACCCCCAACACACGTTCGCGATAGGCCATGGGGACCGCGATCAGCGACTGAGTCTGCGGAGTGTCACCGATATTGATAATAATGCGTTTGAATTCGCTGCCCTCCAGTTGCCAGTTGCGGATAAAAGCAGGTTGGTTGTGACTCACCACCCAACCAAAAATGCCCACCCCCAGACTCTGGCGGCGTTGTGGCTGTCGTCCCTGCGGATTGTGATGCAAGCGTATATCGATTTCCCGTGAGCCATCGTCATATAGCGCCAGCATGAAGGTATCGAATACCACCAGGCTGCGGCTCTCACGAAAAATCAGTTCCAGCAATTCATCTAGAACCAGCAAGCTGCTGACCGCCTTGCCGACGCGATTCACGGCTACCAGTTCATCCACCTTTTTTTCCAGTGCGCGCCGCGTATCCGCAAGCCGTTTCACGATCAGCACGATAATACCCAACACAATAAGAAACAGCACAAACGTGGCTGTATCCAGCCGGTTATAGACTAGTGCCGTGAACACGGCTATTGGTATGGCAGCCAGATCGACTACGGCGGCGAAGAACCCGAATGCTTTGTGCCAATCGTAGTTTTCAAGCCAGGCGATCACTGACAGAAACAGCATGTTCAGCAATTGCATGAACAGCGCCAGCACGACGATCAGCAGCAGGTTGCGCGGGGCAAGCCTCAGGAGTGGAATATCACCACCGAAGAACTGATACAGGCTGCCGGTGACCAGGATGACAATTACCATCATTCCGGAATTGTGCAAGGCACGCACAAACATGAGCCGCGTGCCATTGCGTGCATTGCCCCAGGGCAACAGCGGCCAGATGAATGCCGCAATGCCTACTATCCATGCAGCCTGCAGCGTACCGAAGATCAGTATGCTGGCGAACTGCACCACCCGATCCAGAGAGACATAGCCCACATGAGGTGCCGGAAATCCGAAGACCGATACCGCAACCCCGAACAACACAAAACCGACAAATGCCGGTGGGTTGGCTATATGCAGGCCCGAGTGCAGCGACAGAAAAGTCAAAATCGCCAGGCTGGCAGCGGCCAACAATCCAGTGTAGAGCAGCGATATGTGCGGGATGTTTCTTATATTGAGCATGGCTTCCCCAAGCGCTGTCCCCGGAACACCTAAAAGGCAGGCAGTACTGGGGGCGCAAGTATCCCATAAGTCTACAAAATATCACCGCTTGCGGCGGGAACCCACGTGCTAAACTGACAGCCTAACCCTTGGTAACCGGCTGTTTTATAGGGAAATCATGCTCATGAGACACACCTTCTTCGTCATCCTCACCTGCTTGAGCATCGCTCTCGCGGGCTGTGCACCGCGGGTGCTAGTGGAACAAGACAGCACCGCCAATTTTTCCAACCTGCGCAGTTTCGCCTGGGTCAGCCCGCCCATCGGCCCGGTGAACAACCCGATCCTCGACAGCCAGATTCTGGAAGAGCGGGTAAAGCGCGCCGTGGTCAGTGATCTCACCGGCCGCGGTTACGTGGAGACTTCATCCGATCAGTCGCCGGATTTCATCGTGACCTACCACACCATCAGCAAGCAGGAACTGGAAAGCAGCGGCGCCAGTGTTTCAATTGGCTTCGGCGGGTTCTATCCCTACGGATTCGGCAACGTCATCGTACCGGTCGGCAACAGTGTGCAAACGCGCGAACAGGGCACGCTCATGCTGGATATCATTAATGCTCACGACAAGCGGCTGATGTGGCGTGGTTGGACCAAGGATTGGATCAGCCAGGACAATTATTCCGAACAGGCGGTCAACAAGGACGTTCAGAAAATCCTCGCCAAGTTCCCGCCCACCTGAATGTCGTGAACCGCGCGGCGGAGTGCTCAACGAGTTTCAGGGAACTGGATAAGTTGTGGGCCGCGCCCAAGGGCACAGCTTTCCGTGCCTTCAAGCGGGCACTGCCTTTGTTGAACGAAGACCGGGATTTCGTTCGTCTGAATGCCATGCGCGATCACACCGAAATCGAAACCCTGCGCGCCGCCGGGCGCATCTATGCCAGCAGTGTGCACGTGGTGCTGCTTTCAGCCGCGGGTGTAACCAGGCTTCGGCGGCCGTGAACAACCGCCTGATTGCGCACGTGGACATGGATGCATTCTACGCTTCCGTGGAGCAGCACGATGATCCGAAACTCAAGGGACAGGCAGTCATCGTGGGCGGCTCCAGTCGGCGCAGTGTGGTGTGTGCTGCCAGTTACGAAGCTCGCGTTTTCGGCGTGCATTCAGCCATGCCGATGTATGAAGCGCGCCGCCGCTGTCCTGATGGCATGTATCTGCCGGTGCGTATGGCGCGTTACCGGGAAATATCTGCAGCTGTATTCGCTTGTTTCACGGAGTTCGCCGCTCTCATTGAAGGCCTATCCCTGGACGAGGCATTTCTCGATCTTAGCGATGCTTCAAAGGTTCACGATGCGCTGGCAATCGGCAGCAACATCAAGCGACGCATCCGTGCCGATACCGGTCTAACGGCATCCGTTGGTCTTGGTCCTAACAAACTGATTGCCAAAATAGCTTCCGAACGCTGCAAGCCGGACGGCCTGCTGCATATACCTGTGGAGCGGGTGCGCGAAACTCTCGACCCGCTGCCGGTGACGGCTCTCTGGGGTATCGGCCCGCGCACCGGCGAACAGCTTGCACACAACGACATCCGCACTATCCAGGATCTTCGGCTTGCGCCACAACAACTGGTGCAAGCACTGTTCGGCAATCAATCGCATTTTTTCCAATCACTGGCTGCAGGTCATGACGAACGCACCGTGGGCTTGAATGCGGGTGAACGTTCAGTGAGTCAAGAAACCACCTTCGAAAATGACCTGACGGATCTACAGACTCTTGCACATGAGTTAGGTCCGCTCACCGAGGGATTGTGCGCCATCCTGCGTCGTGATGACCTGTTGCCCAATACCCTGGTGCTCAAACTGCGTACTGCAGATTTCCGCCGTCATACTCGACAACGGCGTTTTGCACCGCCGGACAATAGTTTCGCGGTACTCTGGCCGTTGGCCAAGTCGCTACTTCGTGAGTGGCTTAGAAAAAATCCCGGTCAGGCTTTACGGCTCATCGGCATCGGCGCTCGTGATTTCGCCACTCACGACCAGCTTGCCCTGTTCGAGGATAGCTTGAACCGCAACCACCGCCTGGATTCGACCACGGAAGCGATCCAGGTGCGCTTCGGTGAGCGCGCACTGCATCGCGGTATGCCCTGAAGCAGGAAATAGGGCATCATTAATCCATGTATACAGCTTATTTCGGTCTCAGCGACAAACCTTTCAACATCACGCCGGATCCGCGTTACCTGTTTCTTTCCGGCCGGCACACAGAAGCACTCGCCCATCTTTTATACGGTGTCACCGAGAGCGGCGGTTTCATCCAGCTCACCGGCGAGGTCGGTACCGGCAAAACCACCCTGATTCGTAGCCTGCTGGAGAAACTCCCGGACACAGTGGATGCGGCGCTCATCATCAATCCACGCGTGACCATTCCCGAATTCCTGCGCAGTATCTGCCGTGAACTGCACATCGAGTGCGCTCCACAACATAGCCCACAGGATCTTATCGATGCGCTGAATGCGCGTCTGCTGGAAGCCCACGCCAATGGCCGGCGCGTGGTGCTCATCATTGACGAAGCCCAGGCCCTGACTGGCGAAGTGTTGGAACAAGTACGGCTGCTGACCAATCTCGAAACCAGCCGCCAGAAACTCCTGCAGATTATCCTGGTAGGTCAGCCCGAATTACGCGAATTACTGGCGCGTACAGAACTGCGCCAGCTGGCGCAACGTGTCACCGGCCGCTACCACCTGGAGCCGCTGTCAGCCAAGGAAACCCGTGCTTACGTGCACCACCGGCTGAACGTGGCGGGCGCCATGGCTCCGATATTCACCCCGTCTGGATTGCGCGCGGTGCAGCATGTAACCGAAGGTATCCCGCGGCTCATTAACATCATTTGTGATCGCGCCATGTTGGGCGCCTTCACCAATGAACTCCGCCAGGTAGATGCGGGCCTGGTGCGACACGCAGCCCGCGAAGTGCTGGAGAGCCTACCTGCTGGTGGCAACCGCAAAACCCTCGCCTGGCTTGGCGCTGCTGCTGTGCTCCTGCTTTCAACCGTGACGCTGCTGGCAGCCATGGGCCACCTAGGTGCATTCTCACCAGACAAATCTCCAGTTACGACAACAAAAGCCGCGCCTACAGTGATTACCAAATCCACACCTGCACCCACAGCCAACGGCTGGCTGACGGATGCCAACCATCCCACGGATACCGATACTGCCTTCAGCACCCTGTTCACCCTGTGGGGCGCGCATTACACACCGGGTGGGGTTGGTAGCGGCTGTGAGGAAGCGCAAACCGCAGGTCTGCGTTGTCTGTACCGCAAAGGTACCTGGAACAACCTGCGCAGTTTTGACCGTCCTGCGATCATCACACTGACGGATACACAGGGCACGCTACACCAGGTCGTGGTCACGGGATTGGATGCGGACAGCGTCACATTGCGGGCTGGTAATGACAGCCTGCATTTCCCCATCAATGAATTGGACCCATTGTGGTACGGCGATTATCTGTTGCTGTGGAGACCGAACCCCAATGCGCCAGCGCCACTCAATCCCGGCATGATCGGTACCGCTGTGGTTTGGTTGCGCACGCAACTGTCGGTGCTTGAACATATACCCGATTCCGGAAGCAGCACGTATGACATCAACCTGATGAATGCAGTGAAACAATTCCAGGCATCGCAGCATTTGAAGGTGGATGGCATCGCCGGCGAAGAGACCCTGATCCATCTGAATACAGCCCTGAAAATGAGCGGCACGCCCCACCTCACGCCCACGGGTAACTGAGCATGTCACTGATACTCGATGCTCTGCGCAAATCGGAACGTACCCGCCAACAGACGCTCACTGGCCAGCTAAGCGCCAGCGATGCTGTGCCTAGGCGCGCGCACATTCCAGTGCCGTGGGCCACACTCATCGGCATCCTGCTGGTCGCCAATGCCCTGGTGCTGGCGATCATCTTCTGGCACACGCACGCCAGCGACTCTGCTGCCATTATTGCTGTCACCCCCACACCGGTCAAAGCGACCTCCACGGTGATGGCCGCCCCGGTGTATCAACCCGCCATACGCTCGTTAGCTGCAGAAGCGGCAGGTAACAACCCGACTGCGGTAGCAAATGCGGTTATGCCCACTGCAGCGTCAGTAAACACGGTATCAATTGCACCCGCCACGACATCGGCAGGAACTACTTCGCCCGTATCGACTCCGACTACGAGCGCACCGCTCAGTTCACATGTAGCCAGTGTGTCAGCTGATGATGCGCCCCCACTCGACAGTCTGCCGCTGGCATTTCAGCAATCGTTGCCGCCATTGCATCTGGATGTGCACGGCTACGCACAAAAACCCGCCGATCGCTTCGTGGTCATCAACATGCGGCGCTACCAGACTGGCGAGACCCTCAAAGAGGGCCCGAAAATAATCGCCATCACATCCCAGGGTGTGGTTCTGGATTACAACGGCCAGAGATTTCTTCTGCCCCGTCTCTGATCCTGTTTCTATCAAACCAGTCGTCAGAAACTCTTGGCATTCGCTGCCTGCCAGGGTTTCATGTAGAGCGCCGCTGCCCGGCCTTCGAGGATATCGCCCGTCTCCAAGTACGGATACAGTTCCCGGTAGGTCTTGATCTCCGTGAGCGACACGCGCCGGTTAAGAAACTCAGGCTTGAGTTGGCTGGGATCGGTGAGTCCTGCGGCCGCCAGCACCCACATGAAATTGCAAATGGTGTTGCGGTGGTAGTTGTACACACGCTCGGCCTTGTCCTTGACGACCAACCCCTGCACGCGCCATGGATCCTGGGTAGTGACACCGGTTGGGCAGGTATTGGTGTGACAACGACGCGCCTGGATACAGCCGAGCGCGAACATCATGCCGCGGGCCGAGTTGCACATATCCGCACCCATGGCGATCTTGGCAGCCACGTCGAAACCGCTGACGATCTTGCCGCTGGCCATGACGCGGATTTCCTTGCGCAGGCCGGTGCCCACCAGTGCGTTATGCACGAAGATCAGCGCATCCATAAGCGGCATGCCCATGAAGTCGGAGAGTTCCTGGGGTGCGGCGCCGGTGCCGCCCTCGCCGCCGTCCACGGTGATGAAATCCACCAGGATCTTGGTCTCCAGCATGGCCTTGAGGATGGCCATGAACTGTTCCTGCCGACCGACACACAGCTTGAAGCCCACGGGTTTGCCGCCGCTCATCTCCCGCAGCTGTCGAACCCACTCCAGCATGCCCAAGGGTGTGGAAAAGGCGCTGTGGTAGGGCGGCGAATCCACGTCGTGGCCCGGCGGCACACCGCGCGCTTCGGCGATATCGCGGCTGACCTTTGCAGCCGGCAGGATGCCGCCGCCGCCCGGTTTGGCGCCCTGGGAAAGTTTGATGGCGATCATTTTTACATTGTCGAGGGTAGCGTGTTCCCGGTACCGCACGGCATCGAATTTGCCATCTTTAGCACGGCAACCGAAGTAGCCGGTGCCCAGTTCCCAGATGAGATCGCCGCCGGGCTTCAGGTGATAGCGGCTGATGCCGCCTTCACCGGTATCGTGTGCGAAGCCACCGAGTTTGGCGCCGGTGTTGAGCGCCTGAATGGCGTTAGACGACAACGCGCCGAAACTCATGGCGGAAATATTGAAGTGTGAAGCCAGATAGGGTTTAGCACACTGGCTGTTTCCCACTTTTACACGCGGCTCCTGTTTCTGTGGCCAGAGTGCGGTGATTGAATGGTTTATCCATTCGTAACCGCTGCGATACACGTTTTCGATGGTGCCAAATGGATGCAGTAACCCTTGGTTCTTGGCGCGCTGATACACCATCTCGCGTTGTTCGCGGGCAAATGGCAAGCCTTCCATGTCGCCCTCGATAAAATACTGGCGTATCTGCGTATGGATATCCTCGAAGGCATAACGTAGATGACCGAAGATCGGGTAGTTGCGCAGGATGGTATGGTATGTCTGAGTCAGATCGTAGATGGCTAGTACCACCAAGGCTCCTACGATACTGAACAGCCACCAGATGGGATGCCAGAAAATGCCGATGATGGCGATGGCCATGAGTAAGCTGAGCAAGGTGATGACGACGGATCGTATATTCATGAATGAGCCTTTTTTTAGAAACCAACATGGCGCAGAGGTTGGTTAGTATCTGCCCGAGATACGTAGCAATCATCACAGTGGAGCCCGAATTATACGCCTGCAGCCCGTAAATAAAGGCCTGGAAAGCTTATCGGTGCCAGCGTGGACACGCCCGAGTACACTGCCATTAACTGCTGCAACTATTCAAAATATACCCACAGACATGAAGATTCTCATCGTTGATCATTCCAAGGTATTCCGCACCGTCCTGCACAAGATGGTGGAACATCTTGGTCATCACCCAATCTCCGTTGAAAGTGCCGAGCAAGCCGTGGATGTTTTGCACAAAGAATCGGTGGGCCTGGTATGTGCGGCCCTAACCTTGCCGGGTATGAATGGCATTACCCTCTGCCAGCAATTACGTTCACTGCCCCAATATCACAAGACACCTTACATCCTGTTGACCTCCACCGACGATCAGCGTCTGCGTCACGATGCTTTTGAAGCAGGTGTGACGGAAATCCAGGAACGCAGCGATGCCAAGGAGTTCACCGAACGCTTGAGCCGCTTCTTCATGGATGAGCAGGAGGAAGTGCACGGCAAAGTACTGTACATCGAAGACAGCCAGGTGGCTGCACATATTATTATCAAGCTGCTATTGCAGATGAACCTGCACGTGGATCACTTCCTGCTTGCCGAGGAAGCGCTGGCGGCATTCGAGAAGGAGGACTATGACCTCATCATCAGCGATATCCTGCTGGAAGGTTCCATCAGCGGTGTCGGACTGGTGAACCGGGTGCGCAACCTGACCAGCCACAAACGCCGTGTGCCGATTCTTGCGCTATCCGGCATGGACGATCCCTCGCGTCGCATCGAACTGTTCCGCCTGGGTATCAATGACTACACCACCAAACCGCCGCTGGAGGAAGAGGTGCGGGCACGGGTGCGCAACCTCATCATCAACAAACAATTGCTCGACCAGGTGGAAAAGCAGTCACAAGAGCTCTATGAAATGGCGATGAAAGACCAGCTCACGGGTCTGTATAACCGCAATTCATTGCGGGAATTTGCCCCCAAGTATTTCAGTAATGCCGAACGTCACGAGTACCCCATGAGCCTGCTGGTGATCGATCTGGATCATTTCAAGAACATCAACGACAGTCATGGCCATCTGGTGGGTGACAATGTGCTGGCGCGAACCGGCGAGATGCTGTTTAAGGCCTGTCGTGAAGGCGATTTGGCGGCGCGTGTGGGTGGCGAGGAGTTCGTGTTGTTGATGAACCATTGCGCGGGTGAGGATGCCCGCCGTCGCGCTGAAGAGATCTGCCGGGCGATTGAAGCGCTGCGTCCCGAGGGCGTGACAGTCACCGCCAGTATCGGCGTGAGCGCTCGGCCCCAGGGCAAGTCGGTGAAATTCGAGGAATTATTCAAGCTCGCCGATCACGCCATGTACGAAGCCAAGAAGCGGGGCCGCAACCGCGTGGCGTTTATACCCTATAACTGATGCTATAGCGGCCAGGCCGTCAGCAGAAATGCCATCACCAGGATGGCGAGCAGACGATGGCCGGTGTCCACCAACCATCCGGCGACTTTGCGCCGCGCGATAAGCGTGTCCACCAGCGAAGGCGCGGCCGTGAAGCCCAGCCACAATAGACCTCCCGCTACCAGCGCCGTGCCGAGACCGGCATCGCGTCCTGCATACAGCAGACACAGTGCCAACACCAATGCCTGCAGGATGCTGCAGACTAGTGCCACCAGATAACGCTGCCAGCGGCCGCCGCTTTCCATATCCTGCAGCAGGTGCGGGTTGGCCTTGAGCCACAGAGGGCCAAAGGTGAACGGCAGATACCACACGGCGCCCACAATGAAGCCGCCCACACCGGCTACCACCACGGCTAAATAATTGATTTGGCCTAGCATGAAGTTGCTCCCGCTGACGTGCAGTTAAGTATCGCTGCAGCCCATATGCGCATCTGTATGCGCGTGACACTGGAACTCAAGTGATGAGCTTCGGTCGCGCATCTTTATCATTGCTGGTAGGTGCTGAACGGCTCTTGATAATTATGCCGGCGTAGTAACAGATGTAATAACCCGCCAGCAAGAAATAGATCCCCAAGGTGAGTGGATTGTGCTGGTAACCGGCAAACGGATTCATCTGCATTTGCTGGTTCCGATGCTGCACAGTGCTGTGCAGCATCGGATATACCACAATGAAACGATAGATTACCCGGCCGATGAATAGTGCGGTCACGGTCATGCCGATATAGCCGTTGGGTGTATAGAACCTGCCCTCCGAGGTTGCCTCGAATTTCGTGTGGGCTATGGCATATACAGCTAACCCCAAACCCAGAAGTGCTCCGAGCAACGCCGCCATGAAACCCTTCACCGACCCATAAGGTGATAACAGCAACACTAGGCAGAATATGCCGAATATAACCATACGCAAGATCATGCTTTTCTGCCGCAGGCGCTGGCGACCAAAATTACGCCGGAAACGACGGTAAAGTACCAACAAAACCACAGCCGCGATCAGGATGGTGCTGCCGAGATTGGCGATGGATGGGTGCATGTGTTTCCTGCTTTGTAAGCGCGGTGCACTCTAGCATGGAGCGCTGAACTCAGGAATCGTTGCCGATGATCAATAACTGCGTGCCTTCAGGAGTGGTCAAGGATATCCCGGCAGCCCGGGGTGATGCCGCCGGCGCGACCGGGATATTGCGCTGCAGCAACCATTCGGCCAAGTCTTCAGGCTGGGCATGCAGGAATGCAATGAGCGGCCGTCCGGGTGTGGCGGATACCTGCAATCCGAGATTCAAGCCGCCCGTGGCAAGCCGTACGTTCTGCTGTTGCACCGCATCCGGCCCGGTATATACGAGGCCCAGCTTTTCCCAGAATTGGCGGCTGACCTGAGGGTCACGCACGTACACACGGTATTCATCAAAGTAACCACACAGGCAACCCGTAATGGGTGAGCCAAGCGGTGAACATGAGCGAGCTTCCAGCAAGGTGACCATCTGCTGGTCGGGATCGTAGAAACCCGCCTCATTGAACTGGTCATCACCCAGTTTACGGAATACAAACTGAATTCCCAGCGCTTCGAAATCGGGCAGCTGACGGCGCAGATCAGGCAGTACGAATGTGAGCGACGGAGAAGGAAAGGCGTACTGGTGCAAACCTAGATAAATATGCCCATCGCTCAGCACTGCATACGGATGCGTCCAGACATCATTATTGACGGGCGCCCGTTCGAATCCCAGGCGCAGATAGAAATCCAGGGAAGCCAGGATATCCGGTGTCTGGATGCTGATCTCCAGGAAATTGCCGAGCATGCTATATGGCTCAATCCGCGAAGCGCGCCATCACCAGCTCAGCGAGTGCCTGGATATGCTCGGGGCGGTCATTGAGGGCCGGGATGTAACGCAGCTTCTCACCGCCGGCTGCCGCGAAGCTTTCCGCATAGCGCAGCGCGATCTCCTCCAGGGTCTCCAGGCAATCAGCGGCAAAACCCGGGCAGACCACGTCCACGATTTTCACGCCGCGTACGGCCAGTTCCTGCAACCTGATATCTGTATAAGGTTGAAGCCATTCGGCCTTGCCGAAACGCGACTGGAATGTCAGTTGCCAGTCGTCGTCATGCAAACCGAGATTCGCTGCCAGCAGCCTGGCGGTCTCCATACACTGATCTGCATACGGATCGCCCTTGAGCGCCACCTGTTTGGGGATGCCATGGAAGGAAATCAGCAGCATCTGCCCGCGGCCATGTTTCTCCCAGTAGCTGCGCACATTCGAGGTTAATGCGTTGATGTAGGCCGGATACCTGCAATAACCCTCGATGCAGGCGAGCGTAGGTGTGCTGAGATGTTTGAGTCTGGTCACAGTGGAACCCACAGTGGCGCGCGCATATTGGGGATATAGCGGCAAAACCACGATACATGTCACGCCTTCGGCTGCCAGTTCGAGCAAAGCATCAGGCAGGGAGGGATTGCCGTAACGCATGCCGAGAGCCAATGGCACTTTCTTGCCGACTCGCTTCGCCAGTTCCTTGCTAAGCGCTGCGGCAATTGCCTTGCTTTGGATCAGTAGCGGTGAGCCTGCGGGCGTCCAGATGCGCGCATAGGCTTCGGCGGAGCGCTTCGGCCGGAACGGCAAGACCACGCCATACAGCAATGGCAACCATATGAGCCGCGGCAGATTTACCACATCCGGGTCCGCAAGGAATTCGGCGAGATAGCGCCGCAGAGCTGCCGGTGTGGGCGCATCCGGCGTACCCAGGTTGGTCACCAGCACGCCAGGAAACGCGCGCGCTTCGCTTGCTTGTTTGTTAAGCTCAGGCATCGACAAGTACTATTTATACTGCAGTTGATTATCGCATGAGCACGCTGTGCATGGATTGACTGGGGCCTGACAAAATTTAATTCGGGGATTCTGGCGTATATTTATGAGCGTGTTGGATCGGGCTTTTGAAACAAGCAAAACTAACCGCGGACTATCGACTTAGATAATCTATAAAGGAGCCAATCATGTCAGTCATGAAAGATTTCCAGTCCTTCGTCATGCGCGGCAACGTGGTGGACATGGCCGTGGGTATCATCATCGGTGCGGCTTTCGGCGCTATCGTCAAATCGCTGGTGGACGATGTGATCATGCCACCGATCGGAGTGGCACTTGGCAATGTGGATTTTACCAACCTGTTCGTGGTGCTCAAGGATGGTACTAGGGCCATGCCGCCTTATGAGACTATCGCGCAGGCGCATGCTGCCGGTGCGGTAACACTCAATTATGGACTTTTTATAAATACCATCATCAGTTTCATCATCATCGCGATTGCAGTATTCATCCTGATACGTTTCATGGCTAGACTGCAACATGCGATGCATAAATCGGAAACCGTGGCGCTCACGACCAAGGAATGCCCGCAGTGCTGTTCAAACATAAACATCAATGCCAAACGCTGCCCGAATTGCACGTCCAACGTGTGAGTTGAATCACTGACACAGATCCCGCTGCTGCGATATCAATAAGCAATGGGATTTGAATACAGCTCAGTTACGGATCAACGTTCCAGGATGGCGGTCACACCCATGCCGCCGCCGGTACAGATGGAGATCAGGCCGCGGCCCTTGCCTTTTTGTGCCAATAATTTGGCCATCCCTGCGACGATGCGCCCACCGGTGGCGCCGAAGGGATGGCCGAGGGCCACGCTGCCGCCTTTTACATTCAACTTGTTGCGGTCGATGGAGCCCAATGGTTCCTTGCGGCCCAATCGTGTCTTGCAGTAGTCAGCCGATTCCCAGGCTTTGAGTGTGCACAGCACCTGTGCAGCAAAGGCCTCGTGGATCTCGTAAAAATCGAAGTCCTGCAATCTGAGCCCGGCCGCATCTAGCATCTTGGGGACGGCATAGGTGGGCGCCATGAGCAAACCCTCGCGGTAAATGCCACTAACGGACGAGAAATCCACTGCCGACACCGCGAAATGCGTCAGATAAGCCTGCACCGGGATGCCGTGGGATTTGGCCCATTCGTCACTCGCCAGCAATACCGCCGAAGCACCGTCAGTCAGCGGTGTAGAATTGCCAGCGGTGAGCGTGCCACTGTTGGTTTTATCGAACACCGGTCTCAGTTTGGCAAGTTTCTCCAGGGTGGTATCGGGACGCACGGTATTGTCACGCTCCGCACCGTTGAAGGGCATCACCAGATCCGAGTAGAAACCTTCTTTCCAGGCTGCCGCAGCTTTCATATGGCTGGCGTAGGCGAGCTCGTCCTGTTCTTTCTGAGTGAGTGTCCATTCCTTGGCCATGAGTTCACAGCTCTGGCCCATGGACAGGCCGGTGCGTGATTCGGTGACTGCGGGGAAATGCGGTTTGAGGTCACTCGGCCGCCAGCGCGAGATCGCCTTGAGACGCTGCCCGAAGCCCCGCGCGCGATTCAAGTCCAACAGGATTTGTTGGTAGTGACGGCCGAAAACAATGGGCACATCGCTGGCGGAATCCACGCCCGCGGCGATAGCGGAATCCAGCTCACCCACGGCGATGCGCGTGCCCAGTTCGATGGTAGTCGACAGTGATGTGCCGCAAGCGCGATCCAGATTATGCGCGGGTGTATGCGGATGCAGGCCGCTCGACAGCACCGCCTCGCGGGTCATACTCCAGTCACGGGAGTGTTTCATCACCGCCCCTGCGGCTGCATCCCCCAGGATTTCGCCCTTGAGGTTGTATTTATCCACCAGTCCCTTGATGGCAGCGCTCAACATCTCAAGATTGCCGAGGCGCATGTACTGGGTGTTATTGCGGCAGAACGGGATACGCAGGCCGCCGATGACGGCGATGGGACGGGGCAGCTTCATGATACAGATCTCCTGTTGATGCGGAGCGGCGGCCACCGAGGCAGTATCAGCCGAATGCCACAGCCCGTAATTACGATGCTCCTGATATTATCCACCCGCCGTCAAGCGGACGCGCGTGCGCCGCACTGTTTCAAGAAAATATGCCATCTCCATCCAACCCCAGCGATCTGTCACCAGCCCCGTTCGCATCCGTGCACCGTTGGCCGTGGCTGCGCGCCGAAGCCGGCGCCACCCTGGCGTTGGCCGGACCCTTGATCATCCACAACCTGGCGCTGGTGGGCATGTCACTCACCGACACCATCATGGCGGGACTGCTGGGTTCGAATATCCTGGCGGCCGTGGCGGTGGGCGCCAACATCTGGGCGCCGGTGTTCCTGTTTACCCTAGGTGTGCTCATGGCGCAATCGCCCACTACCGCGCATCTGTACGGCGCCGGTAAAGCCCGTGACATCGGACACTACGTGCGCCAGATGGCCTGGCTCTCGCAACTACTCGGCTGGAGCGGCTTTTTTTTACTGCGTCATACGGCGCCGTTCATGCACATGATCCACATCGAGTCGGACATCATTCCCAACGCCACGGCTTATCTGCATGCGCTCGCCTGGGGCCTTCCCGGTGTGTGTCTTTACCAGACGTTGCGGTTCACTAGTGAGGGCATTGGGCATACGAAGCCAATGCTGGCAATCGCCATTCTGGGATTGATCATCAACGCTGTGCTCGATTATGTACTGATGTACGGCAAACTGGGGTTGCCGGCATTGGGAGCTGTCGGTTGCGGCTATGCCACGGCCACCAGCCAATGGCTGATGTTTTCGGCACTGCTCATTTATACACGTCGCCGCGCGCTTTTCCGTCCACTGGAAATATTCACACGTTTTGAATGGCCACAGTGGGCACCGCAACGGGAATTGATCGGACTCGGTCTGCCTATCGCCATCGGCATATTCATGGAGTCCAGTTTATTCGCAGGCGTGGGCCTAATGATGGGCACGCTCGGCACCAAAATCGTGGCCGCGCACCAGATCGCTTTGAACTACGCCTCCTTCGTGTTCATGGTGCCCATGAGCATCGCGCTCGCCATCTCGGTACGTGTCGGACATGCGCTGGGGCGTGGTGATCCCCATGGCGCGCGTCTCGCGGGATTCGCCGGCATCGGCCTGTGCGCCTGCTTCGAACTGCTGTCGGCTCTCAGCATGCTGCTGTTCCCGCGACTGATTGTGGATGTGTATACCCGCGATGCCGGCGTAGCGCACATCGCCGTGGGCCTGTTGTATGTGGGCGCCATCTTCCAGATATCTGACGGCCTGCAGACCAGCGCCGCCGGTGCCTTGCGCGGCTACAAGGATACGCGCATCCCCATGATCATCACCATCATCGCCTACTGGCTGGTCGGCTTTCCGTTGGCGTGGCTGTTCGGCATCCCCTTGCACCTGGGTCCACAGATGATTTGGGCGGGATTCATCGCCGGTCTCACGGTAGCAGCAGTACTATTGTTGCGGCGTTTTATAATACTGAGCCGGACTGCGCTGCATCCGTTATCGTGAGCATCTTTGTCGAGTTGATCAGGCATGACCAATCGAAACATCGGAAGTTATAGCCACTATTCATATCATCAGGAAATCCCATGCTCAAGACAGCCGCCTACGCCGCCAACAGTGCCAAAGCGCCGCTCGCGCCTTTCAGCATCGAACGGCGCAATCCACGCGCCCATGAGGTGCTGATCGACATCCAGTATTGCGGCATCTGTCATTCGGATGTTCATCAGGTCAGCGATGAATGGGGCCGCGGTATCTTCCCGATGGTGCCGGGCCATGAGATTGTAGGCACGATCACGCGGGCTGGAGACAAGGTTACCAAGTGGAAAATAGGGGATACGGTCGGTGTCGGTTGCTTCGTGGATTCCTGCCGGGAGTGCGCGGCCTGCAAGGATGGCGAGGAGCAATTTTGCGATCAGGGCGCGACCTTCACGTACAACAGCTACGAACGGGATGGCAAGACTCCGACCTATGGTGGATATTCCACGCGCATCGTGGTGAACCAAGACTATGTACTGCGGATTCCAGATGGCATGCCACTGGAACGCGCCGCGCCGTTGCTGTGCGCCGGCATCACCACCTACTCACCTCTGCGTCATTACGGCGTGCATGAAGGCAGCCGCACGGCCGTCATGGGACTCGGGGGTCTGGGGCATATGGCGGTGAAACTCGCCCATGCCATTGGCGCGCATGTGAGTGTGCTTAGCCATTCCCCAGACAAGCGCCAGGGTGCGTTGCGGCTGGGTGCTGATAATTTCATCGATACCCGCGACGCCAAAGTTTTTACCCAGCATGCCAAGCGCTTCGATTTCATCCTCGATACCGTGTCCGCCCAGCATGACTACAATGCCTATCTGGGTCTGTTGCGCCGGGGCGGCACGCTGGTACTGGTGGGGTTGCCGGAGCCTTCGCCGCTTTCGGCCAGGCCGCTCATCATGGTGCGGCGACAACTGGCCGGTTCGCTGATCGGCGGCATCCGCGAAACCCAGGAGATGCTGGATTTCTGCGCTTCCCACAACGTCGCCTCTGACGTGGAAGTGATCCCGATCCAGCAGCTCAACCAGGCCTATGAACGCCTGGTGCGCGGTGATGTGCGTTATCGTTTCGTGATCGATATCGCCACGCTCAAGCATGGCTGACGATAGTTAGTCAGCCCACCGAGGATCCAAACGCTATAAGTGCGATGAAGTCTGCTCAGTTTCGGGCATGACCGATGAGTGCTGTTCCATGATGCACCACTTGCCATGCTGTTTCTGGTAAACAAAGGTGTAACGCGCATGCACATTCGCAGATTTGCCATCCTTGATCACGTGAAAGGTATATAGCCCGGAATTGACCGCTGTATCCGGACCCAGCACCCGGATGTAGGCTTTGTCGATCTGTCCCACCGGCTTAAGCTCAAGGAAGTGTTCGAAATAATCGGCGATCTCACCATGATTGGTGCGGACAACGTTGGACACGGTCGGAATGAGCACTCCACCGGATTCGCAGTAGAGCGCCGCGACTTTATTCGCGTCTCTGGTTTGTAGCGCCGCATTCCAGATATCAAATTGTTTGGCGATGAATTCCGGGCTGGGATCCTGGCTGCCTTTTGCAATGGCCATACCAGGCATGGCAAAAATGGCGGTCAACAAGGCAATTAAAAAAAGGCTGGTTTTCATAGTTTCTCCATATCATTTGGTATCGGCGTATCAAGCTAGAAAAGATAATATCCCCTGACGGAAAAATGAGCATTCATTCACACAGTTGTTCATAACCGTGCTTCAGTAATTGCATCGACGGCCTTGAGGGATGCACTGGTATCTTGTCCCCATATTCCATAACTCAGGAGTGACAGCAGCACACCGCCGGTCACGTAATAGGCCGGCGCCATGGCGTTTCCTGTCACGCCGATGATTGCGGTGATGAAGAATGGCGCCAGACCGCCGAACAGCATCACGCTGAAATTGTAGATCAGTGCCACGCCGGTGGCACGCACACCGACCGGTACGGCCTCGGTCACGGCGGTGGGAAATGGTCCCCACACAAACGCCATGCATGCGGTGGACGTGAGCTGCAGTGTCAGGTACTCAGAAAAACCCGGCGCGTGCAGCACCCAGGCGGTGAGTGTCAACATCCCAACCGCATACAGGATCATGGCAGTCACCAGCATGCGTTTGCGCCCCCAGCGATCGGATAAATGACCGGCCAGCGGGCACAGGGCGACCAATAATATGCCGCATAGCATGGTCGGCAGCGCCGCCTGTGACAGGCCCAGGTGCAATTCCCGCACCGCGAAAATCGGCATGTAAATGAACGTCACATAGAACGAAACCGTGGCGGACACCGTCAGGCCAAATCCACTCAGCAGGTTGCGGCGCGCGCCCACAAGCCCGGTCTTGAAATCGGCTGCTGTCGGCCGCGGATTGGCTCGCGCGTAAGCTGTAAATTGCGGGGATTCCTGCAGACGCCGACGGATGTAAAAACCCACCGGCCCCACCAGGATCCCAAACAGAAACGGCAGCCGCCAGCCCCAGCTGTGCAGTGATTCCGTAGACAGCCCGGCGCTCAGGACGTACACCGAGAATCCGGCGAGTGTCACTGCCAGCGCCTGTGAGCACATCTGGAAGCTGCCGTAGAATCCCCGGCGGCCGGCAGGTGCATATTCGACCAGCAAGGCCGTGGCGCTGGAAAATTCTCCACCGGCGGAAAACCCCTGCAGGATGCGCGCCGCCACTACCAGCAACGGTGCCAGCAGTCCGATCTGTGCATAGCTGGGAATAAGCCCCAGGCCAGCCGTTGCCAATGCCATCAACAGCACGACAAGGGCAACCGCACGTTTGCGTCCCACGCGGTCCGCATAGATACCGAAGACGATGCCACCGATAGGACGAAAGATGAACGCTACGCCGAGGGTCGCGGTACTCAGCAGCAACGATCCGGTGTACGAGGCGTTCGGAAAGAACTCACCGGCGATCACCAGTACGAACAATCCAAACAAGGTGAAATCGAACCATTCGAAAGCGTTGCCGATGGTGGAGGCAACGATGACCTTGCGCCGCAGAGTTGTTAGTGGTGGATTGAACAGCCTGGAATCTTTACGCTCCGCGTGCATCTATGCTTTCAATCCGGTGACAATGGGTACGTGCCAGACAGCGTAACCCTGCGGACCACGGATGCATGCAGCCATATCTGTGAAACCCGCGTGTGCCTCTTCATGAGACATGCCCGCGAGTTCTGCTACGGTGTTTGCATAGCCGTCGCGCCAGGATTCAAAGATCCTGGCCATGGTGTCGCGTGGCACTCGCAGTGTATCCACAGTTATATAGTTAACCTCAAGCTCACGCACCCCGCGACTGTGCAGTTCATACCAGGCGCGCCGCCCGATACGCGGATCCACATGCATGGCTTTCACGAAGCCCGCCATGGCCCGCTGCCAGAAACCGTCAAGGTCATGGCGCGTCGGGTATGCATGGATCATGCCGTAATCCTCCACCAGCAGATGCAGGCGTCCGCCGGGATGGGTGACACGAATGAGTTCGGCGATCACGCTCTGTGGTTCCGGCACCGACTGCAGCATGTGACGGCAGATGACGAGATCGAAACGGTTGTCAGGAAGATCCAACGCAAAGGCATCGCCTACCTTGAAATCCAGGCGTGGCGCCAGCCGTGCGTAGCGTTCACGGGCATAAGCTACATGCTGCGGCAAAATCTCGATGCCCATCAGTTTTGACTGGGGCAGGTATTCCGCCAACCGTGCAGTGAATTCACCGGTGCCTGAACCCACATCCAGAACTTTGGCATTGGCGGACAGCTCATAAGCTGCAATCAGCTCGCGTTCCTGCGGCCATATGGACTCGGTCTGGGCGGCCAGGGTGCGCACCATGGACTCGTCGCCCATATGCTGCTTTTGCGGGTTCAGGTCTTTGGTCATGCGGATCATCCAACGGTAAGCGCGGTTGGATTATAAGGAGTTTGTGCTTGCGCCGTCGGTCGCGGTTGGTTAGCCTCTGGCATCCCCCGATCCCCATCCTCGAAGGAGCACAGCGTGGCCCAGGGCAAATTGCGCAAAGATGCAGGTCTGGTCGGACTGTTGTTCGTGGGCGTGAGCACCATGATCGGATCCGGCTGGCTTCTCGGACCCATGCATTCAGCCCGGGATGCGGGACCACTGAGTATCGGCTCCTGGGCCATCGCCGCACTGGTGGTGGGACTCATCGCGCTGGTATACGCGGAGCTCGGTCCGTTGTTCACCCGCAGCGGCGGCCTCATGTATATGAGCCTGATCACCCATGGACGGCTTGTGGGACGTATCTGGAGCTGGATCCTGTTCCTGGCCTACGTGTCCATCGCGCCGGTGGAAGCCATGGCGGTGGTGACCTATGCCAACAACTATCTGCCCGGCATGGTGCATCCACAAACACAGTTGTTGACTACTATGGGCGTGGTGATCGCGGTGGGCGTGTTGGCGCTGCTAACCGCGCTCAATTTTCTGGTGCTGCGGCTGATTCTCCTGCTGAATACTATCGCCACCTGGATTAAGGTGTGTGCGCCCATCGGCACCATCATCGTGCTGCTGATCTACTCCCATCATCCCGAAAACCTGTCGGTGGCGGCGCACGCCAGCGGCAATGCTATGCATATGTTTACCGCCATCTCCACTGCCGGTGTGTTCTTCTCCCTGTTCGGTTTCACCCAAGCGATACAACTTGCAGGGGAGACTGATAACCCTGCGCGCAATATCCCCATCGCAGTCATCGGCACCATCATCATCGGGGCCCTGATCTTCGTGCTGGTGCAGTATGCCTTCGTGACCGCGATACCGCCGGAGCTGCTGGCGAAGGACGGCTGGACCGGCCTTAATTTCACCGGCGTCGCCGGCCCCATGGCGGGCCTCGCCATGACCATCGGGGCTTCCTTCTGGGCGCTGGCGTTATACGCCGACGCCATCATCTCGCCGGCGTTCTGCGGCTACATCTGGTCCACGGCCACGGCACGCATGCTGATGGCCTCGGCCGACGAAAAATTTGCCTCCGCCGGGATGATGAAGATCAACCGCCACGGTGTGCCCTGGGTGGCGCTGATCGTAAGCTTCCTGGTCGGCCTGCTATTTTTCTTTCCGTTCCCTTCCTGGCAGAAACTGGTGGACTATGCCTCCTCCGCCACGGTGCTGTCCTATGGTCTGGGTAGCGTGGTGCTCCTGCAGATGCGCCGCGTGATGCCGGAAATAAAACGCCCTTTCCGTTTGTGGCAGGCGTGGATCATCGCGCCCCTGGCTTTCATCGCCTCCAACTTCGTATTGTTCTGGGCGGGCTTTCACGTCATGAGTTTTCTCTTTGCGTTATTGATTGCAGGACTGGCTGTGTATCTGGTTTTCAACAGCGATGAAGGCACACGTGACTGGCGCCACGCGCTGTGGCTGATCCCTTATTTCGGTGGCATGTGGGTGCTGGGCTGGATCGGTCCGGTGTCGATGCAAGGCAACGGACTACTTAACATCTACTGGGACATGCTGGCGGTGGCGGTGTTGAGTCTGGTGATCCTGACTATCGCTCTGAACACCAGCGTCGGTGCCGAGCGCTCGCAAGCGTATTACGCCAAGATCCTCGATGCCGATGGCTCGATAACGCTCGAGATATTGCCAGACTGAGTGCCTGAGCAGGTGGGGCCCGATACGCGCAATTTTTAGTCGAGCAAACCGAGCATCAGTCGGTATCGAACTGCTGCCACCAGTGAGTGGGTGCGGGTTGCGGCGTTGCAGGTATCGGCATATCCACGGCCTTCGGCAACACGCGATACAGCACCATGGGATCTTCGGCTTTGACTTTCATTACTTCCTCGAAATACGGCGGCTGCGGGGTGGGCAAGAGCTTCTTGCTGTCCGGTTCATCATGACTGTCCGGCAGGTATTGGTCACCCACCAGGATATAATCGCCGGGTGTGATTTTGCCGCTGTGAATTTCAAGGTATAGCTCGCGGCTAGAACGCACATACGGCATAGGCGCGCCCAATATGTAGAGTGTCATGGGCCGCGGCCATTGGAAACTCACCACCCTGCCGGGTGCATTGGCCACCGCCGCCTTGATCTGCTGGTAACCCGCGAGCCCGCCAATCTGCCGATCGTGGAATGGCAGCCAGGCGATCACCAGCACTCCGAACAGCAAGATGAATGCCGCAGCCCAGATCTGCAACGCCGACCATATCCATGCAATCCAGCGACCGCGAAATAGCGCCGGCACCGCCGCCAGCGCCAACAGCGCCATGGCCGGCGCTGCCGGCAATATGTATTTGCTCTGTTTGGAGGCCGAAACCGTGAAGAATAACAGTGTCCACAAAGCCCACACCAGCAGTACACGCCAGCGGAGTTCTCGGATATGGCGGAATCCGAAATAAATGCCGAACGGCAGCAACAACGACAGCGGAAATAGATCGCCCCACAAGGTCTGGCCGTACATCCACCAGGGTTGCAGGTGATCGAAACCTACCAGGAAGCGGGTGAAATTCTGGTAGACCAGCACCGCGCGCACGAATTCCCAGTTCAGCGTCACTCCGGCAGCGATATACCAGGGAACGATGCCCACAAGCGCCAACGCCAGTCCGCGGATGGGCGTCATGCGCCAGCCTTCCTTGACTATCCAGGAGATGCGTAAGCTCAAATCGTGGCCTGCGCTCATCACCGGCTGGGCGCTGACGAAGGCGCTCAGAATAATTTCAATGGTCATGGCCGGCAGCGTGATAGCCAGGCCCACCGGACCCTTTGCAGCCGTGGCCAGTAGCACGCCCAGCCACAGTTCCCAGGAAAAGCCGCGCCGCATGGGATCCGTTCGCAAGTGCACGAAACCGCTGAAGGCGATGAGCGTGCCCAGGATCAGCAGGCTGTCGGACTGGGCAGTGAAAAAGTTATACAGGATCGCCGGCAAAGCAGCGGCGGTGAGCGCCAATAGCCATTGAGACCATTGGGGGAAAAGTGCTTTCTGCAAGCGTACCAGCCACCATACCCACAACAGCAAACCAATGTAACCCGGCAGGCGGATGGCCGCCAACAGCGGCAGGCCGAGCAGGGTACCAGCGATGCTTAGCCAGTAATACAGCGGTGGATACTCGATGTAGGGCACACCGTTCTTGATGGGGATCAGCCATTCCCCGCGTGCCAGCATCTCACGCACGGCTTCTGCGAAGCGTGGCTCCATGGACGGTATCGGCCCATGGTTGAAAAGTGCCAGCGTGAAAATCACGGTGAGCGCCACAAACAGCCATGTGAGCGGATTATATTTTTCCAAGTGCTGCATCAGCACTGCCTGCCGTGAACCAACCAGTACGGACATCATAGCAAGTCTTTTTCATGCGAAGATGCCGCACATGAATTATCGTCATGAGTTTCATGCGGGCAATTTTGCCGACATGATGAAGCATACGTTGCTGGTCATCTTGCTGCAGACCTTGAACCACAAACCCTCTGCCTGGTGTTACTTCGATACCCACGCAGGCGCCGGTTGTTACGACCTCCAGAGCAAGGCCGCGGCGAAAACCCGGGAAGCGGTGAGTGGCATTGGCCGGCTGTGGTCGCAGCGGGATGTCGCACCAGTTGCAATACAAAAACTGTGTGACATTGTTGCCAGGTTCAATCCGGACCTGGCGCCGGATACTACACCGCGTTTCTATCCTGGATCACCTTGCATAGCGGCGGCCCTGGCCCGCACCCAGGACCGCCTGGTACTGGCGGAGCTGCATCCCCAGGAGCATCGCCTGTTGCGGGAACGATTCCGTGGTAACTCGCGGGTGGCAGTACATGCGCGCGACGGTTATGAGATGCTCAAGGCGCTGGTGCCTCCGCCCGAGCGGCGCGGCCTGGTCTTGATAGACCCACCTTTTGAGTATCCTGATGAATTTGATGCCTTGATCGAAGCGCTAACCATTGCCTACGCTCGCTGGCCTACCGGCGTGTACGCACTGTGGTATCCCATGAAAGACGCTAACGTAGTGCACCGTTTCTATCGCCATCTGAACGGGTCCTGTCTGCCACAGATGCTGGTGGCGGAATTCCGCGTGGCCCTAGCGGCCATGCCGCTATTCACGGCTTGTGGCATGCTGCTGGTGAATCCGCCCTGGCAAAGTGAAGCTGTCATGAATGCTGTCTTGCAATACCTGCGGGTTGTGCTGGCGCCTGTCCATGGTAGTAACGTTGTGCGATGGCTGGATACATACAAAAAATAGGAAATTCGCGTACACTGCGTTCAACTTATTTCACGCCCGGTCATATATAAAATTAATATAGGCCAAGGTCGGCCAGTGGTTACCCGCATGCGCTTCTGGGATCGTCTACGCACCCGCATATTGTTGATCGTCGCCCTTACGAGCCTCCCGGCATTCGCGATATTCCTCAGCTATGCGGTCAGCGACCGGCGCAACGCACTCTCGCAAGCGGCTGCGCAGGTCTCCACTTATGCGCGACTCAAGATCGATTACTACGGCGAATTTGCCACACGCACCCGGGGCATGCTGGAATCGCTGGCCGCGACCCCCACGATCACCTCCGGTCAGCAGCCGGACTGTTCCAAGATCCTGGCGAACCTGCTCGCGCGGGCTCCAGATTATGCTGATTTCGGCGTGGTCAATACCGATGGCCAACTACTGTGTTCGGCAGTCCCAGTAACCAATAATTTCAATCTTCTAGGCAGAGATTCCATCCACGGTGCGCTGCGCAGCGGTGATTTCACCGTGAGCGGATATGAGCTCGGCACAGTTACTCACGAACCGATCGTGACACTCGCCCAACCGATTACTGACAAGAATAACGGAGTTGTCACGGGTGTCGTGTATGCATCGGTATCCTTGGAATTTCTAGGCAGGCTGGACGGCTCGGCACTGTTGCCACCAGGGAATGTCTTTTATTTAATAGACGGGCAGGGGCTGATTCTGGTGGCGCGACCCGCCGAGATGCCGCCAGGCACACGCCAAAAGCTGGTAGTCGGTACGCAATGGAAGAACACTGACACGTTTTTTGGACGCGATCAGCATGGCCGGCAAATGCTTTACGGCCGTGCCAAGTTGCACGTGGACACGGATGCCTCGGACTTGTATGCGATGGTTGGAGTCCCCACCGAAGTGATCCTGGCCGCACCCAATCGGCTGCTGATTCGCAACCTCTCGCTGACGACAGTGTTTCTGATATTGCTCGGGTTGATCGCCTGGTTTGGCAGCGATCTGCTGGTATTGCGTCAGCTCAGGACATTGCTGGCCGCCGCGCGCCGCATCGGCAGTGGCGATTTCGGAACACAGGTGAAAATCATAGGCAGCGGTGAACTGGCCGAACTCGGTTGGACATTCAACCGCATGACCGAAACCCTGCATCAGAGGCAGACCGAGACCCAGCTGCATATCGAACAAACCAAGCGAATCAATCGTCTGTACCAGGTTATCAGCGCCGTGAACGATGCGATTTTGCGGCTGCGCGACCGCAAGCTGCTGCTGCAGGAAGCCTGCCGCGTGTCTGTTGAGCTTGGCGGTTTCTATTTCGCCTGGGCCGGTGATGTGGATGTTGAGCAGGACTGGGTGCAACCCGTGGCCTATACGGGCGAAGGTGCAGTCTATTTTCAGAACCTGCGCCTCTCGGTCCGGGCAGACATCCCCGAAGGCCAGGGAATCGTAGGGCGCGCGGTGCGCGCAGGCGGGTACGCGGTCAGCAATAACATCGAAGCTGACACCGGTATGCGCCAGTGGTGGCGGGGGGCGCGCGCCCAGGGTTATCGGTCCGCAGGCGCATTCGTGCTTAAAAATGAGGGGCGAGCCATCGGCGTACTAGCAGTCTACTCACAGGAACCTGGTTATTTCAACGCCGATGAAATTCAGCTGATGCAGAAAGTCGCAAGCGACATCTCTTACGGTCTTGAGCACATCGCCAAGATAGAACGGGCGGAATATCTGGAAAACTTCGACACGCTCACCGGCCTGCCCAACAAGAATTATTTCCTTGCAAGGCTGGAAGTCGAGGTGGCGCGTGCACAAACCACGCAAAAGATAGTCGTAGTGGTGGTACAGCTCAAGGAGCTTGACCGCATCAACGATACACTGGGTTACACGTCCGGCGATGATGCCATCAAGCAGGCGGCGGCGGCCATCACGGCGCAACTACGTCCGATCGATGTGCTGGCGCGTGTGGGCGACCAAACTTTGGGAATCATCTTGAGCGATGTAAACCAACAACAGGAGTTACCCATACTGGTGGCGCGCGCTGTACAAGCGTTTCCTCTTATCTTGGACATGCAACAGCATAAGATCATGCTGTCTATCGTCGCCGGCGTTGCAACTTATCCTCTCGATGCACTAAATGCCGCCAACCTATACCGCCAGGCTGAGCTGATGCTACATGCCACTGCCAGTGAAACCGGCACACCTTACCGCTTCTATACTCCAGAAATCGACCGTCAGTCCGCCGAGCGCTACCGCATTGATACCGAGCTGCGTTACGCTCTTGAACGCAAAGAACTAAGCCTTGTTTATCAACCCATCGTAGGTACCGCTGCCCGCGGAGTGGTCGCCATGGAGGCCCTGCTGCGCTGGAACTCACCCAAGCTTGGTGCTGTTGCGCCGGTAAATTTCATTCCTATAGCCGAAGAGAATGGCGAATTACTGCGCATTGGCTACTGGGTCATGGAGCAGGTATGCCGCGACATACAACACTGGAAAAGCCGCAATCAAAAACTTGTGCCGGTGAGCATCAACGTTTCGGCACGGCAATTGCAAGATTCGGAATTCGCAGAAAGGGTCAAGGAGTTACTGACGCGCTTTCATCACTCCGCATCTTTGCTGAGGCTCGAGATCACCGAAAGTCAATTGATGGGCACAAGCGAGGCAGTGACGCGCCAACTCGAGGGGCTGCGTAGCTGGGGCGTACATCTGGCCTTGGACGACTTTGGAACCGGGTACTCTTCTATCAGTTATATTAACCAGCTGCCGGTGGACACAGTCAAGATCGACCGCAGCTTTATCATGCGACTTGATGACGTGACCACCAATGAAGCCATGGTAAAGAGCATCATCGGCTTGGCCCGCAGCGTGATCCTCAAGGTGGTGGCAGAAGGAGTCGAAACCGAGAGGCAGTTCGAGATCCTGAAATCGCTGGGTTGCGATTACGTCCAGGGCTATTTGATAAGCAAACCAATACCGGCTGAACAGGCTGAAAAATTCCTGGTGAACGTGGAAGGTTGAATAACACGCTGATACTTGACAAATGACTATAGGTCATCTATAAATGACCATCAGTCATACATAAAACACTGTCATGCAACCTAGCAGCCGGGCAATCACCCACGACCAAAAACAACGACGTCGGGGTTCCATTCTGACAGTGGCAATGGCGCGCTTCGCCGACACCCCCTACGACGAGCTCATCATGGACGATATCGCCAGCGACGCCGAGGTCGCCAAGGGCACCCTGTATCTGTACTTTCGCAGCAAAGAAGAACTGTTCCTGGCGCTCTACGAGCACGAGCTCGGCCGTTGGTTTGACGAGCTGGACGCTTCACTGGAGAAAAATCGCAGTAGCGCGAGTTTTGAAAGTGTGGTGCGTCTCATGGGCGCTTCACTCAAGGAGCGGCCTGCGTTTCTGCGGCTCATGGCCATCCTGCATACCGTGCTGGAACGCAACCTTGATTACGACACCGCCCTACGCTTCAAAACCAATCTCAAAGACCGCGTGCTGCACAGTGGCGCGCGCTTGGAGGCTTGCCTGCCATTCCTCAAGCCCGGACAAGGCGCGGATCTGTTGCTTAAAATCAACGCGCTGGTGATTGGTTTCCAGCATCTTGCGGAGCCGTCAAAGGTCATGACCGAGGTGCTCAAGGAACCCGAATTGGCGCTGTTTCGTGTGAATCTCACAGAACAGCTGCTGGGCACACTGCGCCTGTTACTGATGGGTCTGGCCTACCAGGCCAAGTATGGCCATGAAAAATGACTTGCTATTGCAGGGCCAGACCGCCTTGGTCACCGGCGCATCCAGTGGTCTGGGCGCTGAATTCGCCCGCCAGCTGGCGGCCTGCGGCTGTCATCTGATCCTGGTAGCGCGCCGTGAGGATCGTCTGCAAAATTTGAGGTGGGAATTGCTCGCCAAACATCCGGTCGAAGTGACGGTGTTCACAGCTGACCTAGCCGAAACCGATGCTCCGCAGAAACTATACTCTGACATCAAGGCCGCTGGCTTGTCCGTTGACATACTGATCAATAACGCCGGTTTCGGAATCTACGGCGAGCACGCAGCTATCCCCTGGCCGCAGGAACGGCAGATGCTGATGCTTGATATCCTGGCGGTCATGCAGCTCACCAAGCTGGTGCTCCCGGAGATGTTGCAACGAAATAGCGGCTACATCCTGCAGATCAGCTCCATCGGTGCCTATCAACCTTCGCCAGCCTATGCGGCCTACAGTGCTGCCAAAACCATGGTGCTGTATTTCGGGGAAGCGCTCAATTATGAACTACGCAAGACCCAGGTGAGCTGTACGGTGCTGTCGCCGGGGGTGACCGCCACGGAATTCCTGCAAGTCGCGGGACAGAAACCGACCTTGTATCAACGCTTGGTGATGATGCAAAGTCCCAAAGTGGTGCGTATCGGCCTCAAGGCCATGCACAAGCGCAGACCGAGCGTGGTGCCCGGGTGGCTGAATGCCATCATGGTATGGAGCAATCGTTTAGTGCCGCGGCGCTGGTCCGCTGCCATCACCTCTCGCCTGATGACCCTACGATGAGAAAATACCCGGCGCATGCGTGAGCTGTCACGCGGCATGCGTCTGCTGCAGCCGGAAGATTACCGGCGCATGCCGTGGAAAAACGGCCTGGGAATAACCACGGAAATCGCGGTCTCACCGATGGATGCCGGACTTGAGGCCAAATCTTTCGACTGGCGCGTGAGCATCGCCAATGTCGAGAAGGATTGCAGGTTTTCGCGGTTTCCGGGTTATGACCGCAGCATCATGTTAATTGAAGGCGCCGGCATGGAGCTGAGTTTCGATTCGTGCCCATCACAGCGCATCGATCAACCCCAAAAACCCTACAGATTCAAGGGTGAATCTCAAACATATTGCCACCTGCTAGATGGGCTGGTCCGCGATTTCAACGTCATGAGCGCGCGCGGAAAGTTCAAACATGTGTGCAAGGTGCTCACTTCAACTGGTTCGATACACTGGAAGCCGAACTCAGAGACTTTGTTGATCTATTGCTTGATTGGCAGATGCAGTCTGGAAGGATTGCGGGATAAACAGATCGAGATAAACACGGAGCATACATTGATTCTGGATAAACGTAGCAATTATCCCGTAGTTAAAATCTTGACGATGGCTGCTTTTTCGAAGGACACGCTCATGGTAATTGTGAAAATCCGTAATCTTTAATTGGTGCCCCGCTAGGGTCCACAGCGCCAGCTGTGGGCGCCCGCACAGGACGTATGGGCCGGTAAGCGCACCAGTGATGGTTAGCTACCGCGATGTTCGATGCAATATTGAAATGGTGGGACTACCAGGGCGCGAAACACGGTTTCGTGCGGGCTCACAGTATGTGAGCTCTAGATTTCCATGCGGAGCAGGGATAGCGCAACATGGAAACGAGCCTGCAGTTTAAATTTTCCAAGGTTCGAGTTTTTATTGTGGTGGGCCCGCCAGGACTCGAACCTGGGACCAAGGGATTCACATGTTCCCGCCGTTTCCGGCGAGGGTGGACTATCTCATCACCCGCAGCAATTTGCTGGTTGGGTGCGGGACGCTTGAACCTGTTATTAAGGGCACTCGAGCCCTCAGGTAGTCTCTGCACCTTCCGGCGGTGTACCGCCGGTTTGGCTCAGGGTTGCCAGCGGCTAAACCGTTGAGGGTTCCCTGAATTCATCCCGTTTGCATCTGCATCTTTCAACGCAGAGTCACCATTTCGATGAGTCCCCTGCTCTAACCAACTGAGCTACAGGCCCACGCTCAATATTCTACCCGGTACATCGTTCTTTAAGTATTAATAATGGATTATGATAATTATCATATGATCAAACGAATTATAGCCAACCATGACTGCATCATTTGCGGTCATCTCCTGAAAGGGCGCCAACGTAAATATTGCAGCCGTAAATGCAAAAACGCTGATACTAACAATCGTCATCAGAACTATGTCAGCCAACAGGCTAGGGGCTTGCGTCGCAAATTGGCATTAATAGCTCTGAGGGGTGGTGTTTGTGAACGATGTGGATACCATAAGAACCATGCAGCTCTTACATGGCACCACATAAATCCATCTCTCAAAATCTTTGATTTAGATTTGCGCACTATGTCTAACAGGAGTGATGAAATTTTGCGTGCAGAAGTGACTAAATGTGAACTAGTCTGCTCCAATTGTCATGCTGAAATCCACCATCCTGAATGCCGGTTAAAGTGTCGTTGAGAACTTAATGCCGGTAAAAAAGGCCGCGCGGGGCGCAGCCTTTGTACATCAACAATATGTCTTTTACGATGATGACTCGTCCAGAAAGCTGCGCAACTGATCGGAGCGCGACGGATGCCGCAGTTTGCGCAGTGCCTTGGCTTCGATCTGACGGATACGCTCGCGCGTAACATCGAATTGTTTGCCGACTTCTTCCAGGGTGTGGTCGGTGTTCATGTCGATACCGAAGCGCATGCGCAGCACCTTGGCCTCGCGCGGTGTGAGGCTTGCCAGCACCGAATGCGTCTGTTCGCGCAGACCATCCGAAGTGGCGGCATCTGCCGGAGAAGTGACCGACACATCTTCGATAAAATCGCCCAGGTGCGAGTCTTCGTCATCGCCAATGGGGGTCTCCATGGAGATTGGTTCCTTGGCGATTTTCAGCACCTTGCGCACCTTATCCTCGGGCATCTCCATCTTCACCGCCAGTTCCTCGGGGGTTGCTTCGCGGCCCATCTGCTGCAGCATCTGGCGGCTGATGCGGTTCAATTTGTTGATGGTCTCGATCATGTGCACCGGGATGCGGATGGTGCGCGCTTGGTCGGCGATCGAACGGGTGATCGCCTGGCGGATCCACCAGGTCGCATAGGTCGAGAACTTGTAGCCACGGCGGTATTCGAATTTATCCACCGCTTTCATGAGGCCGATATTGCCCTCCTGGATCAGATCCAGGAACTGCAGACCGCGGTTGGTGTATTTCTTGGCGATGGAGATCACCAGACGCAAATTGGCTTCCACCATTTCCTTCTTGGCGCGGCGTGCTTTGGCTTCGCCGATGGACATCTGGCGGTTGATCTCCTTGAGTTCCTGTATGGAAAGATGCGCCTCATGCTCGATGGTTGTGAGCCGGTGCTGCAAGCGCACCACGTCTTCCTTTTGGCGCCCCAGCGCTGAAGACCATTTGCGTTTGGATTTGATCTGGCGGTCTATCCAACGCACGTTGGTTTCGTTCTCAGGGAAGCTCTTGATGAAATCCTTGCGCGGCATGCCAACTTTGGCCACGCACAGGCCCATGATCTGGCGTTCATGAGAACGGATGGTCTCCACCACGCGGCGCAGTCCACCGGTGAGCGTGTCGGTCATGCGCGGCGTGAGCTTCAGCTGCATGAGAGCTTCCGCGAGCTGCTTGCGCACCCGGATAGTGCTCTTGTGAGCGGTGCTGTGTTTGGCAATGGCCTTAAGCACCTTGTCATGCAGCTTCTTCAACTGTTTAAAGCGGCGCGCGGCCTCTTCCACATCGGGCCCGGTATCCACCGGGCTGGCATCTTCATCCGTATTGCTGTCCTCTTCTTCGTCGTCCCCCGCCTTGCCGGATTTGACCTTGACCGGCACTTCTTCATCGTCGCTGGCTTCGGCATCTTCCTCGACCGGCGCAGTTTCGACGACTGGTGGTGCCTCCACATGCGGCGCGGGTTCCTGCACTGAATTATCGGCATTCGGATCGATAAATCCGGAGATAATGTCCGTAAGTTTGGTGCGTCCTTCTGCGATGCCGGCGTATTCGTGAAGCAGCAGCGCTGAAGACGCGGGATAGGTAGCCACTGAAGCGAGTACCTGGATCAGGCCTTCTTCGATGCGTTTCGCGATCTTGATCTCGCCTTCGCGGGTGAGCAATTCCACCGTGCCCATCTCGCGCATGTACATACGTACCGGGTCGGTGGTGCGGCCGAATTCCGCATCCAGCGCAGCCAGAGCCGCGGCCGCTTCTTCCGCAGCTTCATCATCATCCGCAGAGGACGCCGGCGCTTCGGTGAGCAGCAGTTGATCGGCGTCCGGGGCTTCTTCGTGCACCGGTATGCCCATGTCGTTGATCATCGCGACGATCTCTTCGATCTGCTCGGGGTCAACGATCTCGTTGGGGAGATGATCGTTCACCTCCGCATAAGTCAGGTAGCCCTGCTCCTTGCCCTTGGCGATTAGGAGTTTGAGCTTTGACTGCTTGTCTTCTTTCATGTCGGCCATAGTGTCTCGGGTGAAAAACGGCGCCTGTGCGGCGCCGGAGGGGAACCGTTAATTTTATCAGAAAATCTGAGTTTTTCCAGGTAAATCAAGTGCTTCATGACTTCAGTAGGCCTGGATCACCAGGCCGTGCCTTCAGCAGATGAGATAACTCAGTCTTCTCATCTGCTTCCAAGGGGCGTTGGCGGGATACCTCTAATAACGCCGCGAGCCGCTGTTCTGCGGGTCGGCGGCCCTCCAAATCGGTCATCACGGCACGAAACTCGCTTTCCATCGCATCCACAGGAATGACCATTTCCGCTTGGGCAAGTTTCATAAGATGGCTCCCGATCTCGGTATCACGCCAGTGCTCAATCAGGCCCGCCCCGGAGATATGGGGGTGGGCCCGGGCAAATTCCAGCACGGTTTTCAGGACCTCGACTCCCTTAAGGCTCAAACCCTCCAGAGCCTCCGGATTGCCCGCCAGGATTGCCAAGCCTGGCCGGTTTAACAATAAGGCAATGGCCTTACGCACCGGACCCGTCAGACTCGGTCGAACCGCCGGGCTAGCCTTGGGGGCGGGTTGTAAACGGCTGGACGCCTGACTACTAAGCATAGACAATTTTCCGGAATCTACCTGGGCGCGTCGGGCCAGTTCGGTGATCAGCATGTCCCGGTAGACGCCTGTCGGCAGGCGCATGAGATGCGGCCGGGCCAGCTCCACCAGTCGGGCACGTCCGTCCAGGCTGCCCACATCGGTCTGGGCTGCAAGGCTGTCCAGCAGAAAACTGGACAAGGGCACCGCATCTTTGATTCTTGCTTCGAAGCTATCTTTGCCCGTCTTGCGCACCACGGTATCCGGATCCTCGCCTTCCGGTAGGAACAAAAATTTGATCTGCCGGCCCTCGCGGGCTTCGGGCAGGGCATTCTCCAGCGCCCGCCAGGCGGCGGCGCGCCCGGCCCGATCGCCATCGAAACAGAACACCACTTCTGAAGTCACCCGGAACAGGCGTTGCAGGTGTTCGCCGGTGGTGGCGGTGCCCATGGTCGCAACCGCATATCGGATAGCGTGTTGATGCAGCGCCACTACATCCATGTAGCCTTCCACCACCACCAGCCGTGTAATATCGCGCAGCGCCTGCCGGACCTCATACAGGCCATAGAGTTCACGGCCTTTGTGAAACAGCGGGGTCTCCGGTGAATTGAGATACTTGGGTTCGGCCGCTCCTGACTTCCTGCCTCCGGGGGCACTGGTACTTCCCTGTACGGCACCCTTACCGATGATGCGACCACCAAAGGCGATGATGCGTCCGCGACTGTCGCGGATCGGGAACATGATGCGTTCACGGAAGCGGTCGTAGAAACGGCCGTCGTCACGCCGGACGATGAGTCCTGCAGCACTCAGATGTTGGCGCCCCGGTTCATCGCTGCCGAGGTATTTCAGCAGGGTATCCCAGCCGGCGGGTACAAAGCCGATGCCGAATTCCGCGGCGATCTCGCCACTGAGACCTCGAGCCTTGAGATAGGCTACGGCCTCTGGAGAGTTCTTGAGCGCCTCGCGATACATGCGCGCCGCCTGGTCCAGTACTGCATATAAAGGAGCTAGATCCGAGCGTGTTTCGCCGGCTTCCTGCGGCACCGCCAAGCCCACCATGGAAGCAAGCTGGCGCACAGCCTCCACAAAATCCAGGTGTTCGTAATCCATGAGGAAACCCAAAGCCGTGCCGTGGGCGCCGCAGCCGAAACAGTGGAAAAACTGCTTGCTGGGACTGACGGTGAACGACGGGGTCTTCTCGTTATGAAAGGGGCAACAGGCGGTGAATTCCTTGCCATGTTTTTTCAGCGGCACGCGCGCATCGATCACTTCCACGATATCCACGCGGCTAACAAGTTCGTCGATGAAACTCTGCGGAATGCGCGCCATGGTTAATGCTGAGGGGTAAGGCGTTAATAGTGGGGAGCATGGTTAAAGCAAAGCTCTTATGCGCTTCACCCCTCACCCCTCACTCCTCACCTTCGGGAATAGTAAGGATAGTGCATGCCAGCCGCCCGCAAGTGCTGGACAGAAATATCAGCCTCCCAGCTTTGTCTTGATGCGCGCACTCACCGCACCCATGTCGGCACGGCCCTGCACCTGGGGTTTGAGCAGGCCCATGACCTTGCCCATATCCTTGATGGAGGCGGCAGCACTGGCCTTGATGGAATCGGCCACCAGCTGATCCAGCTCGGCTTCCGAAAGCTGTGCCGGCAGATAGGACTGGATCAGCTTGATCTCGAACAATTCCTGGTCGGCCAGATCCTGGCGATTGCCGTTCTCAAATTGCGTCACCGAATCGCGGCGTTGTTTCAGCATCTTGTCCAACACTGTCAGTACCTGGGTATCATCCAGGATGATGCGTTCGTCCACTTCGCGCTGTTTGATTGCAGCCAAGATCAAGCGGATCACTGACAAACGCGCTTTGTCGCCGGCGCGCATAGCATCTTTCATATCGTTGGTAATTTTCTCATTCAAAGACATGGATAATCACCACCTTGAAAAACATTGCGGCGCTTTCCGTTGGAAGAGCGCCGCATGTAGTAGCCGCTGAACCTGATTATGTGCCTGGATCAATACATGCGTATGTGGCGCGAGTGTTCGCGGGAAAGCTTCTTTAAATGGCGCTTGACGGCCGCGGCCTGCTTGCGTTTGCGCTCCTGTGTGGGCTTCTCGTAAAACTCGCGGCGGCGCAATTCAGTCATTACCCCGGCCTTTTCACAGGAACGTTTGAAGCGCCGCAGGGCGGCATCAAAATGCTCATTTTCCTTCACGCGTACGCTGGGCATTCAGTCCTCACCTCAAATTAATACCGAAGCAGCACCGGCGGCCTCGGAAGGGGCGGGAATTCTACCGACCGGCGTGTAGAATTGCAAAAATGAGGGCGCCATGAGAGTCCTGGGTATCGAGACTTCCTGTGATGAAACCGGGGTGGCCGTGTTCGATGGCGATCACGGTCTGTTGGCGCATGCGCTCTACAGTCAGACCGCGTTGCATGCCGAATACGGTGGGGTGGTGCCGGAACTGGCATCCCGTGACCACGTCCGTAAGCTTCTGCCCATGATCCATGCAGCTCTGACTGAGGCGCATACGCAACCCGGACAGATCGATGGCATCGCTTACACCGCCGGACCCGGTCTGATGGGCGCATTGCTGGTGGGTGCCTGCCTGGGAAAAGCCCTGGCATATGCCTGGAAGATACCCGCCATCGGCATCCACCATATGGAAGGGCATCTGCTGGCGCCCATGCTGGAAACGCCGGCTCCGACCTTCCCGTTCGTGGCGCTGTTGGTGTCGGGTGGGCATACCCAACTGGTGGAAGTCCAGGCTGTGGGGCGTTACCGGACACTGGGTGAATCCGTAGATGACGCGGCTGGCGAGGCTTTCGACAAAGTCGCCAAGCTATTGGGTCTGCCTTATCCAGGTGGTCCAGCGCTGGCGAAACTTGCCGAACAGGGCGTACCGGGTCGTTTCCGTTTTCCACGCCCCATGACCGAGCGACCCGGCCTGGATTTCAGTTTCAGCGGCCTCAAGACCGCAGTGTTGACCACGCTCAAGACTGCCGCACGGGATCCGCAGACCAAAGCGGATATCGCCTGTGCGTTTGAGGAAGCTGTGGTGGACACGCTCATCATCAAATGCGTGCGCGCACTTCAGGAAACCGGCCATCGAAGGCTGGTGGTCGCGGGTGGCGTGAGCGCAAACCGTAAACTGCGCGAACAGTTACAGCAACGGATGATGCAACTCGGCGGACAGGTGTTTTACCCGCGGCTGGAATTCTGTACCGACAACGGCGCCATGATCGCGTATGCCGGTTATATGCGTCTGCGTGCCGAACATGTACCGGCGCCCATGGCAGTGACTGCGCGTTGGCCATTGGACAGCTTGACCGCACCCTGAACAGCAGGAATCAATATGGATACCGTCTTTATACGAGAATTGCGCGTGGAAACCGTGGTCGGAATTTACGATTGGGAACGGCGCATCCGGCAGATCGTAAGCTTGGATCTCGACATGGGCACCGACATTCATACGGCTGCCAAAAGTGATCGCATCGAAGACACCCTGGACTACAAAGCAGTCGCCAAGCGGGTCGCGCAGTTCGTCAGCGAACAGAAATTTCAGCTGGTGGAAACCCTGGCGGAAAAGGTTGCCGCTCTGATCCTGGATGAATTCAACATCAAACAGGTCAAGGTGACGGTGCACAAGCCCGGCGCCGTGAGCGGCAGCAAAAGCGTGGGTGTCAGCATCGAACGTACGCACCATGCCTGAGGTTTTTGTCGGCATCGGCAGCAATATCGAACCGGAATCTCACATTCGCGAAGCCGTAAAACTTCTGCGCACGCGCTTCGGCAAGCTGCAGCTTTCACCCGTGTACCGCAATCCTGCCGTGGGTTTCGTAGGCGAAGATTTCTTGAATCTGGCGGTGGCGTTCGAAAACCGCGACGCAGTGACAGACGTGCGTACAGCTTTGGATGCGATCGAGGCAGCATGCGGGCGGGTCCGCGGCAGCCCGCGGTTTGCACCGCGCACCCTGGACCTAGATCTGCTCATGGTCGGCGACCTGGTCACAGATTCTCCGCTGCGGCTGCCGCGTCCCGAAATTCTCATATATGCCTACGTGCTCAAACCGCTTGCGGACATCGCAGCCAGCCGGCGTCATCCACTGACCGGCCGCAACATGGCTGAACACTGGCGGGATTTCGATGCCGCCAACCAACCACTTGTAGCGGTAAAGCTAAAAGGCTTATAACACTCCGGCTAGAGTCAGCAAGAGCATTACATGTATAAGCTGTTTCCCGAATTACTTGCCTGCGTTTTTTTGCTGCTTTCTGCGTGCGAGCCGACTGTCCGGCATGCATCGGGTGAACCCAATTTGCAGCTGCCCGCAGACACGACTGTGTATCAGGCAGCGTGGAAAGACGAGAGTCCGAACCAACTTAATCAAGCTTCACAATCGGTTAACCACGAGGGCCAGGCAATATTCACGTTTGTCGTCGGAAAAGACGGGAGTGTAGTAGGAATTACGAAAGAACAAGTGCTACCAATGAACGCAGAAGTAACCGGCCTTAGGAGCCTTTTGGAAAAAAGCCGTTTTGTGCCTGTATACAAGCGCGGTGCTCCAGTGGAAAGCTATCAGTCTTACACTTTTTATTATGGCAATATGGCTTACTTGGAATATTGGCGTGAAACTTGCGAGCACGAGGGAAACAGAAATAAACCCCCGTCCGATAGCGGCATTGATGCCGTGCATCCGCATTTTTGTACGCGCATTCAATATCCCGATTTCGTTGCTTATAGGTTCTTGTTATGGCCTACACGAGCGGCCTGTTCTGGCGATATCCATCAGGAGTGTAAAACTGGGTCGGTTAGACTTTCATTCAAAATAAACGGTGATGGCCATCCGATGGGTGTAACTATAATCACATCCCACGCTGGTGGTCTTATAGATCTAGCCGCCGAAGCTGCGGTCGATAATTGGTATTTTGTGCCGGCAACAGGCACCAAACTTCATACCGACGCCACGTACACCGTCACGATTATATATCAAGGCTAACGTCTGCTTCTCTTGCTTCGTACTACAACCACTCGATGCTATGGTTCCCATACACAGCCGAGTTTTGTCAGACCATGTATTCGACATCGCCTCCTGAACAAATGATGGCGATGGCAGAATCCTGTGATAAAGCCGCATGATTCAACAAGGTGTTTTCGAGGATCGCCTGTTAAGATGTGCGCATGAAAACCTATCTCGTGGGCGGTGCGGTGCGCGACCGCCTCCTGGGCCTGCCGGTGAAAGAGCGCGATTACGTGGTGGTGGGCGCGACACCTGCCGATATGAGCGCGCGCGGCTTCAAACCGGTGGGCAAGGATTTCCCGGTGTTCCTGCATCCGGAGACCCATGAGGAATACGCCCTGGCGCGCACCGAGCGCAAGATCGGGCGCGGCTATCATGGCTTCGAGTTCTTCAGCGCTCCCGAGGTGAGCCTCGAGGAGGACCTGCGGCGCCGTGATCTGACCATCAATGCTATGGCTGAAGAACAGCCAGGCACATTAGTGGATCCTTATCATGGCCAGCGCGATCTGAAAGCGCGTGTATTGCGGCATGTGTCCCCAGCGTTCGTGGAAGATCCGGTGCGAGTGATGCGGGTGGCGCGATTCGCGGCGCGTTTCGCACCACTGGGATTCAGGGTCGCGGATGAGACTCTGACGCTGATGCACAACATGTCCGAAAACGGCGAAGTGGATGCGCTGGTGCCGGAGCGCATCTGGCAGGAAACCTTCAAGGCATTACACACAGGCACACCTGCGGTGTTTTTCCAGGTGCTGCGTGACTGTGGCGCGCTCGCGCATGTGTTCCCGGAGATCGACCGACTGTTCGGCGTACCGCAACCAGAAAAATATCATCCGGAAATCGACACCGGTGTGCACGTAATGCTGGTGCTGGATCAAGCAGCGCGGCTAAGTGACGACCTGGCGGTGCGTTTTGCGGCCCTCACGCATGATCTCGGCAAGGGCAGCACACCTGCGGATGTGTTGCCACACCATTACGGTCACGAAGAACGTAGTGTGAAACTAGTTGATTCACTGTGCGAGCGTCTGCGGGTACCCAAAGATTATCGTGAACTGGGGGTGCTTGCAGCCCGTTACCACGGTCTGGCGCATCGCGCCCAGGAATGTCGCTCCGATACCCTGCTGAAATTGTTCAATGGCTGCGACGCTTTCCGACGGCCACAACGCTTCGCCCAATTCCTGCTTGTCTGTGAAGCGGACGCCCGTGGCCGCCTAAGTATGGAGCACGCCCCCTATCCGCAAGCCGAATACCTGCGCGCTGCGCTGAGTACGGCAAGCATGGTGGACATGCGATCCCTGGGTGCTGAAAAACTCGAGGGCGCTGAAATCGGCGCACGCCTGCAGCGTGCGCGTCTCGAAGCGATCAGAAAGACCATCGGGCATGATTGAAACCCGGTTTTTCACAAGCTGCGGCTGAGATCGCGCAGACTGAAACCACGCAAGGCTATATCCAGACGTTTGCTGAATGCCACCGCCTTGAAACGTTCGCCCATCTCATCCGGCAGGGTCAGCAGTTGCACCTCGCGCGCCGCGCGCCAGTCATTCGCCTGCTCGGCGATGCCCAAAGACAGCAGGAAGTGGGCCTGGGTGGTATAGCCCGCGAGCTCCAGACCCGCTGCCGTGGCTGCTTCCGACACCGCGGTGAAATCCACATGCGCGGTGATGTCCTGCAGCCCGGGGTATAAGAATGGATCGTCGTGAGCGCGCTGGCGATAATGGCACATGAGGGTGCCCATGTAGCGGTCCGGGTGGTAATAGGCATCTCGCGGGTAACCGTAGTCCACCAGTAGCAAGGCACCGCGCGTCAGCAGGTCGGCCAAGCTGTACAGCAATGCCGGTAAGCGCATACAGATTTCAGACCGGTAGTCCTCCACCAGCGGTTGCGGCAATGTTGTTTCGAGTGTCGTGAGGGCGGCATGTAACTCAGCGGAAGAAGGCCGCAGGCACCAGACAAAACGGCCGCCTTCGACTGCGACTTTGTATTCTTCAAAGCTCTGCGATGCACGGCGGAAGCGGCTGACGGGCAAGGCATCCAGTAGTTCGTTGCCGACGATCACCCCAGTAAAAGCCGATGGCAGACATTCCAGCCACTCGATCTTGCCGAGCAGCGCGGGCGCCTGCTCCTCGAGCATACGGCGTTGGCGCTCACGCAGGTCGGCACTAACTTCCAGGATCAGATAGCGTCCCGGCAGCTGTTGCTGTTGTGCCATTTCCTTGAGCATGCCGGCGGCCAGTGTCCCGGTGCCGGCTCCCAATTCCAGGATATCGCCGCCGCCCACGGCTGCCAGTATCTCGGCGCATTGCACTGCCAGACAGCGGGAGAACAGCGGCGAGAGTTCCGGCGCGGTGACGAAGTCGCCCTCAGCGCCGAACTTGCGCGCACCGGCACTGTAATAACCGAGGCCGGGAGCGTACAAGGCGAGGTCCATGAAGCGTTCGAAACCGATGGCGCCGCCGGCGCTGGTAATCTCATTGCGCAGCAGCTTGCACAATCTCTTGCTGTGCATCAGCGCCTCCGGCGTGGGCGGCGGCAGATCACCTAAGGCTTGGCGTATGGGTAACATGCTTTCTGGTTTAATGCATACTGGAGTTGTGACAAGGCGAGTACTTGAAAAATGATACCCGAAAGATACCTATGAACGAATCCAAAACACTCGCTGGTCCTGATTTCACTCTCGGTGTGCCCGTCGCCGATCTGGCTGATGGCATACCCCTATTGGGACATGCCGGTGAAGCACCCGTCATTCTGGTGCGGCGCGGCC
>Ga0307372_10001021_pt1 | contig 49069 bp, 48 predicted proteins | sample OX1MG_FD_202533 | JGI IMG/M metagenome (GOLD analysis project Ga0307372, IMG submission 202533) | Soil microbial communities from Risofladan, Vaasa, Finland - OX-1 | ecosystem: Environmental > Terrestrial > Soil > Coastal area > Acid sulfate soil | place: Finland: Risofladan, Vaasa | collected...
TGCAAAATAGAGGCCTTGTTTAACAGGGGAATGAGAGATTTAAGGCTGAGTAAAGATTTGGAGGATATTGTATTTCTTATAAATTACGGTGTAAAGGTTGATACGGTTAATAATAATGCTTTAAAAAAGTATATCAACAATCAATTCAAAATTTTACTTTCCAAATCCGAATTAAGGGAAGCCATATTCTGTGTATTGCCTTTTGGCGAAAATGATGAAGCATATGTGGACAACATCATAAAGGAATTAACCATGCTGACAATTTAATTCAGTAGATTACAATTCAAATCCCTTTTCGGGTTCTATTTCGTTTGTTCCTTGCCCGCCCATCACCCTGGTAATTGGCTCTTTCAATTTCTTCCAGGAAATCACCCACTATTTCTCCTAACTGTATTTCACTTTTATCTTCGTTTCCTTGTTGAAACTTCTCGTTACTATTTTCTTCATTAAAATTAGTGTACACATTACTGTTAGATATAGTAACGTGTTCATTTTCTTTGTATTCTGCATCGGCAATCAGAAGATCAAGCTTTAATAAATCACTGCCTTTGTAAACTTCTCTTTTATTATGATCTATCAAAACATAACCATAAGGAGTTTCTTTATCCTTTCCGGAAAAGAAAATAAAATCAAAACCAAATTTTTGTTTTAATAGCTTGGTTAAGTCGCTTTCAAACTTCGTTGGTTCTGTCGTGAATTTATGATCGTGATTGCTACGCAGTTTGCCCGAATACTGTTTTCTGTATTTATAAATAATAGCTTTTATTTGGTTGGTATTTTTTTCGGATTTTTCAGTTATCTCTATTTTCTTATCAAGGTCTGACAATTGAAAATACCCTTGTTTTTCCCCATGCTTAAAAAATAAAAATTGGTCTTTGGTCTTTTGGGCTTTATACCCGTTTATTTCCATAAGCAAACAAAACTGAGCGTGTGTTCCAAATTTATAAGTCAATGCAGAATTTAGATGTTGATTAAATTCCTGATGGGGTTCTCTGTTTAAAATTGCATTAAGAAAATGGTTCGCTCTTTTACCTTCAAAACTATCGTTGATCTTCTTTCCATTAATTCCAACCCGGCTGGATACAATGTGCACATGGCTATTCCTGGTGTCATGATGTTCGTAAATCAAAATAGGATTTTCTGCATAACCTAATTGCTGCGTGATCTTTAAGGCAATTTCTTTTAATTGTTCATGGCTTAACTCATTGTTTTTGCAACTACACGTAGCATGAAATACAGGATTTATGATTTTAGTATTACGGGCAGAATAATCTTGTAAATACTTTTTAAATTCTTCTTTTGATATTTCAGTTTTATCCTGAAGGTTTCCGAAGTTTTCAAAATAAACAAGCCCTGCTTTTCCTTGCTTTACTTTCTTCTCATTATAGTTCACTGCATTAAAGCGGCTGCCTGCGGCAGGCATTATCTTAAAGATGGCACTATTCATTTTTAGAATAAATTTTTCCCAAGCAGGTCACTGATCTCATTTCTCTTTTCATTATACTTCTTCAGTTCCTGCATTAATAATGAAAATTCTCCGTCTTCTATTTTTCTATCAGATTTTATTTGTCGTATCGCAATAGTGATTTGGTTGATGTTTTTTCCAATGTAATTAATCTCTTTGCAAAGTGTATGTATCGCCAGGAATTTTTCATTTTTCATTCTATGATCTACTATAGGTGTGTTTTCAATTTTATGCTCAATCACTTCTCGCATTGAAACTTTCATTTCGCTTGCTTGCTGTCTTAATTTTTCTTTCAAACCTTTCGTCATTCTAAAGTTCACTTGTATCCGGGCCTCCTTCATATTACTATAATTATTACCCAAAGTTATAATTTAATAATTTATATTAATAAATAGAGTTGCGAATAATTTTATTTTCCCGCCTCAGCGGGCAAGAGAGTCTTTGGAATGTAAAGACAAAGACACATCTTGTCATGGCTACTTCTTTTTCAGGTTATCTTTATTAAAAAAAATAATTAATCCTTGAAACTCTTTATTGGTAGGTATTAATCTGCATTTGTATTTAATTATTCTCCTGATATCTCTCTTATAATCTGCAATTGTCTGCATCAGGCTTTAAATATCTTCATTAACATCTAATTGTCTTCAACAAACTTTAAAAAAGATTATTCAGGAACTATTATTTAATACTTTATTAAATATATTTGCACTAATTATTCATTTAAGTTTTATTATGAAAGATAAAATAAGCGATGCTAAAATAAGGGAGAGAATATTATCTTCTGGTTATGGCAAATTTGATTTGATTGATACTGTCTTTACAAAAGAGGATATTCTAAGCGCCATACCACGGGTACTTCTAAAAAATATAACTGAAAGGTATTCAATTCCGGATGCAGCCATTAACCGGAAAACCTTTTGGTCATGGCTTCAACGCTACAAGAAAAAAAACAGGTCTTTTATTTCAGTACGAACATCCCTACTTCAGGTTGAAAAATCAAGACCGGAAAAAGTTGTTGAACAATCCGAAGAATGGAAAAACTTTAAACCTTCTGATGCTGAATACCTGAAACAGAACAAAACACTTATTAAACTGATTAAATAATCCTACCGCTTTAAAATAATTCTAGTCTATTCTTTCAAGCAAAATAAAAAAATTATGAAGTCATTCTATTTCAATATTCAAAGTAAAGGTGGGGCAGGCAAATCAATGCTTACCTATCTACAGGCGCTTAAACATGAAAAAAATGAAAAGACAGCATTTGTTGACCTGGATAGCTCGACCCAAACCTCAACCAGGCAACTTGCTTTTTTAACCAGCCAGGAAGCTAACAGGCTATTTTCTGTTGACATTTTTGATAACCTGAAAAAGATTGAACGTGAAAAACTATATGATGTCTTGCAGGCTTTTAATTCGCAGTCGTTTGAAGAGGTCTATATTGACTTTGGTGCTCCTGAAAGCGAACAACTTCCTTCACTTTTTTCATTGGATTTCACAATAGAAGAATTCAAAGAATTTGAAAAAGAACTAAAGGCAAAATTTGTATTTAATGTTATCCTATGCGGAGGCACATCTTACGCAAGCACTTTTGAGTACCTGAAAAAGCTTACAGAAATCGTTAAGGGAAAATTTGAAATAGTTATGTACCTGAATGAATTGACCTTCCAGAATTACAACCTTTTGATTGATGAATTAAATGAATTCGCCAAAAAAGCTAAGGGATATATTTACAAGGTTGTACGATTTGGCGATATCCATGTGGATAGAAATTCAGGGCAAATAGTTACAGAAAACATTCGAAACGGAATGGGGTTTTCATCCTACCATTCATTTGCCGCCAGGACTATCATTAAAAGGGAAATAGCAAAAGTTTAGCATGACAGACTATAAAAAAATATTAGAAGAGTTTAGAACCCACTACCGTAATAAATACGATATCAATTTTGATGATGAAATCCTATATTTTTTTGTTCGTGTAAATGAGATGCAAAAAGATTTAAAAAAAGATATCCATAACCTTCCAAAGGTAACCTTTAAGACAGGGTCGGATTATTTTTTGTATGGACTTGGTAAATGGTTAGCCCCTTCTTTGGTTGTTACCATTATATTTCTTTCAATATTATTTCTCAGGAATTCCATTACCAAACAGCATCCTCAATTCATGATCCCTGCGAAAATCTTTATGAAAAATAATATTCAATATTTAGAATTAAAAACAGATAGCGCCAATTATTATTTACCAATTCAAAAAAAATAAAAAGATGAAAAACACCACCACAAAATCATTACTCGCATTGACCACTTTGTCTTTATTAATAATTTCATCCTGCGGAAAGAAAGTTGATAATCCTACTGTACAAAATAAGGAGGCGATAATGAAAATGGAGGTTATCTGTAAAGGGGATATTCAATCCCAGGTTGCCGTGCTAACCTTTCTTGCAGTGAACGCTTCCAGAGAATTAATAAGCATTGCCAATGATACTACCGGAACAATTACCTCCGGGCCTTTTTTACAAAACTCAGATTTTGCGCCTCACAACCTGATCACTTTTCACTCAACAATGAAAGTTAGTTCTGTGAGTGTAATGCTTGCCATTTCCCCAAAAGTATATGCTACCACACAGGATGAAAATTTTTCTATGACTATAAAAATATATTTTGATGGAAATTTAAGAGACAACCAAACATTTTCTTATGACCAATTATCCGGCGGGGATTTTACCACTCCCAAAGATTTTGATTACAAAGTAAATGTCAACTAAAAAAATTTTCAAATGAATCAATTCAAATCTTTCCAGGATTTTCGCAATGAAATTTCTATAATAGAATTAGCGCTTTCTGTAGGATATAAACTCAGGAAAAAGGATGGTATTAAATGGCCGGTATTAAAAGATGAAATTTCCGGTGACAAGATAATTATCGTCAACCCTCAATCAACATCCAATCAGGGTTATTTTAATCCACAGGATTTAAAGGATAAGGGAACTTTGATCAATTTTGTAAAGAACAGATTAGGTTCCATATTTCCATATCTAAATGGTAAATCAGAAGCTGGCAACATCAACGCTGTGCTTTACAATTACCAATGTTTGCCAATGCCTGAAAAAGATCTGTTTAAAATAGATGTAAATAATTTAGTGTCAGAATATTCCGAAAAAGAATTTCACATTCCAGATAGGCTTTCGGAATTGAAAGACCCTACATACCTGTATTTTAGAGGAATTCAATCTCAAACAATTAATAAAACCCTTTTCAAAGGAAAAATATTTAATGTAAAATCGAACGAATATAATAACATAGGTTTCCCGTATTATAATGCTTTTGGCGATACAGTAGGCTTTGAATTACGCAACAAACAATTGAGGCATGTTATTAAAGGAACTGATCGCTCATTTGGTATTTGGCATTCTAATCTACCTCAAACTCTTGAATCCGTAATACTTACTGAAAGCCCGATAGATGCATTATCCTATCATCAATTAAAGGGAAAGAAAAATTCATGGTATGTTTCATTTGGCGGCTCAGTTACTTTCGGCCAATTAGAAACGGTAAAGACTATTATAGCCTGTGCAAATGTAAGCTCGGAACTAAAAATAATTTCTGCAGTGGACAATGATGAAATGGGGAGGGCCTATACCCAAAAATTCAAAGAAACATTTTCTGAAAATATTGTTGAGGATTTGCCAAGGCTAAAGGATTATAATGAAGATTTAAAAAAAAGTCAAAACATATATAAGCGTCTGAAAATTTAATTCCTGAAGGTAGAGCTTGCTTCTTTTTCTAATACGAAAACATGAAAATGCAGCCAGGTATTCATTCTTTGTAAATGCTTTAACATTTAGTTACTTAATTTCCTAACCCTGTTTTGCAAATTCGTTAAACGATTAATCAATCTTTCAAATCCCCGAATTTCTTCTCCGTAAATCATTTGTTCTTTCATTTGATTATAATCATTTTCGTAATCATCGTGAACTTCTTTTGGTGGCAAAAATGATATCCTTTTTGGATAGAGAGTATCATAATCCACGCCGCTTTTGAAAATAAACTTTCTTCTATGCAGCACAATACTATTGTAATATTCCAGGTTGGACAATGCTTCTATTGCATATTCTGTGTCTATCATTCTTTCAATATCATATATATGCCTGGACATCCGGTGAAAGTTGATTTTGCTTACCGGTTTTAAAAACTCCTCATGTAGTAAAAATATTTTCTCTAAAAAGGTTCGTTTAGGTTGAACAGATGAGACGTTGAATGGAGTCCCTGACCAGGGTAGTCCGGACATATATTCTCCTAACATTGAATTTATTGGCCTTTCAACACCAGGTTCTTTCAATGACCTCGCACTTACTTCTATCTTAACGCTATCAGCAATATATGGAACTGTGTCGAGAAGTGATGGGTAATTAATTCTTATAGTCTGCGGATCAATATCCGGCATTATTTCTGGTATTGGGTCTGCAACAATAATTACCATTCCTTCAGGAACACCTATTTTGATGATCTGACTTTCAACTTCTTCTTTAAAATCGGTACTTGTAAATTCTGCAGCAGCTTTCTTTAATCTTTTCACCTGGCTTTTACTTATAACTTCAGGAAATCCCAAAAAGTCACGCTCTATTGAAAGGTCTACATCTTCAGAAAATCTTTGGATTAGACCCCAGCATTTGTTTAATGATGTTCCGCCCTTAAACTGAAGATAGTTTGCATATTTTGTTGCGAAAACTACTTTTAATATTAAAGTCACCCACCAATCTTTTTCAATTGCCTTCATAGATATTCCACTACGTGCATTTGCCTGTTGAAGGCTAATTAGCCTATCCGAATCACTTAATTTCAGCCAATCAGTCATGTGCAATCTTATTGGCATTGATTGAAATAATAAAATCATTGATCCATGCAGGTGCAAGCTTTATGTCATGGCCAAGTTTTCGCGGGTCCTCCTTTTTCAGTAAGAGTTTTATTTGGTCTTTCAAAGTAGGTGTAATTTGTTTTGGGCCTATTTCTTCTAATCCTTGAATCAATAAGCCACTGATTTTCCCAATCATTCCGAATTTTTTAGGAGTTGCCGGTTTGAATTTAATGCTGCCTTTTCCGATTTGAATCTGCCTTGCCTGCCCATCTGTTATATATACCAACCGTGTAGGTACCTGATCAGACAATCCTAACTTGTTAAGTGCATAAGCACCCGAAGGCCGTATTCTGATATGCTCTTTTTCTGCTATAGCTTGGGCTATTTCGTCAAGTGATGGTTGCAATTTACCCATTATCGGATGAGTCATTGAGTGCAAGTATATGCCGTGTGCAAGCCTTTCAATTTTTCCTTCTTTTACCAGCCTTGACAATGACATTTTAATAGCTGCTTCTGAGCCTGTTCCTCTGAAATCCGTAGGAAATAGTATTTTACCGGGCTTTGTCTGTTTAATAATTTTAGTTATTTCCTGATGTGTTGATTTAGTCATGTTACAAATATAGTTAAAAAGGTAACAATAATGTTACATTATCACTTAGAAAGGTAACATAAATAATGAATTAGAAGAAGTGAAATCAAAGGATTTTAGAACAAGTTGCTCATACGGAATAATGTTTCCGAGTAATGAAGTAATAATAGTAAAATTAGGAGAGAGACCAAAAACTTTTTAAAAATAGGGAAGAATATTTAATACTTTTTATAAAAACTCGCAAGACATTAATCGAAAAATATGGCTTAATTAACAATTAGTTCTAAATCCATTTATTTATATCACCTGAAAAAAAATAAAAAAACGTGTAGGTGAATTAAATTAACGGATTCTCATCATGTCAAAAATTATGTCTTTAAAAGTCTTCAATACTCTTTAATAATCTTCAATTTCCAAACTATTTTTTCTCCCTTTTTTTAAAATTTAAAAAATACTTTTTTATTGATTATCTATTGATAATCAATAGATATATTAGAAACTTCCTTGAAACCCACTGTTTACAGCCTTTCAGGCCAATATGGGTGTAGGAATTAAACGGACTAGGCGTATAAAATAAACGGATTAAGTGTACAGATTAAACGGATTAGGTGTACAGATTAAATAGATTTTTTCCAACAGGTGTAGGAAATTAATGGATTTTATAATTAAAAGTATTTTTACAAAGATATGATACCATAAGTCTATGAAAGAATGGCTTTATATATGCAATATTTTAAATATTGGGATTGAACTCTTAAATTTTCCGATCTGAGAAAGTACACAAAAGCGAAATGAGCATTTATTATTTTAAAGAAATTATTCTTTATGAAATTCATTTAAAATACTTCTAATTGTCCAGGCCGGAACATCTTTTATAGGTTGGCAACTCAACTTTCTATCGGCTGATTTTAGAGCCAATTCTGTCAACTTACTCCTAAGGGTTGGGATATTATTGAAATCACCTAAAATAGGTTCGATTTGCTCCAGATGGATGGTTTTAAAACCAAAGTGCTGGCGAAGTAAATTGATCGTGTCTTCTTTAACAAGAATAAGATGTTCGTTTTGTTTTTTGAGACAATCTTTTGTTTTAATGATAAAATTGAAATGAGTAATTACATTTCCTTTTTTTGTTACACTGAAATCAAAAAATACATCTCCTATTTTTTTTAATTCAACTTCTGTTGGCCTGATAACATTTCTGATCAATATTTTAGTTTCGGGATATTTATTTTCTAATACAAGTAATTCCCTGAATTTTTCTATTGCCAATGTATAAACTCCAATATCTTTCCATTGGCATATTATTTCGTAAATTTTTTGGGTGTATTTATTATTGGTTTCATACATCACATTTTCTGCAAAAACGGTTAACCCATTAGCAGCCTTAATTAATTCCATCGCTGTTGCTTTATGCAACGAAATGGTTATATCTCTTGCATATTTTTTAATCACTGCCCTTTCTATCAGGCCGGTTAGTATTAATTCTTCTTCCGGCTTTTTCGCCTTTTTACTTTTTACAGCAGGCAAAACAATTTGAAAGATTTCTACATTGATAGATCGTAATTGATTAATGGCTTTTTTGAATTGACCATAATTATTACTATCCTTTACAAACTCACTGAGTAAAAAATGAAGCATTATTGTATCTGAATTATCAATGACATTTCTAAATAATTCCAACTGCCCGAATTCGGCCCCATTTTCAAGAAGTGTTATTTCCCTCTGTAATTTGGAAATAATTTTTGTCATTATCCTTTTCTGCAAAACAGAAAAATCCCACCGCGCCATTGTAATGCGGTAGGGCTGGCGAATTAAGGAATAATTTTCTATAGTCTTTTCTTTGCCCACAGAGATTAAAGAAATTAATTTACTTGTCTTAGTATATGCAGTAAATTCTGCAGTTCATGAACAAAAGCAATTTTCATTATTCCGGCTTTTGATTGCCATACCCAATAACATATAGATTCAATAACCAGTTTCTTTATAATTATATTCTCTAATTCCCACCGGTCTAAAGTGGAATTATAACTGAAATCAAATTCTTTTAACCAATTCTCTTTCAAAGGCACTCCCACAATATCCCTGTCACTATCCGGATATTCCCTTTTTGAAAGATGCACAACTCCAGGTTCAAGAACAATCACCTCGTCTGGCATAAAATTTTGCTCATAGCATACTCCTACAACATTACCTATTCGTAAATCAGAAGCTTTCATTTATATTTTTTTTGTTAAGCAATGGTTTTCATTCTTTTTTTATCAAGAAGGCTGATTTGTATTTCTCTTGCCAGGTTTTGTTCTGATTTCATTTCTTGCCTGCCTTCAGATAACCACTTGTCTATTTCATCTTTTTTGAAATACATGGTTTTTCCTTTCTTAATAAAAGGGATTTTTCTTTTATGAGTTAACTGGTAAAGAGTAGATATTTTCATTTTAAGATACCTGCATACTTCGGGTGATTTCATCACTAATTCGTTCACATCTTCCGGCTCATTTTGTTCCCGGACAATTCCTTCTCTTTCAAATGCAGTTTCAATTGCCCTGCAAATAATTTCTTCGAGTTCTTCTTTTTCAATTGAAATAATTATGCCCGCCATGGTTTAATTTGCTTTTTTTGTTAAAAGAGTAAATTCTTGTGAAATAATGTTTTAAGAAATATCCTCCCTACACTAATTGTTTAACAAAAGTTGGAAGGGTGGAAAGTGCCTCCAAATTAAAACTATCACTGGTATGCATATACGCAAATGTGTTGATAGAATTTGCGCCAAATTTTTTCTTTTCTATGTTAGCAGAAAACCCAAGTAAAATTTTTTTCTTTTTTAATTGATGTGCACGTAATACCAGCTGATACAAAGCCTGCCTGTAAATACCAAATTGCTTATTATAAGTATAATCCAATCCAATTATAACCGGGATATAAGCCTCCGGTGTTTTATAACAAAATACTACGCAACATGGCCTTTCATTCGAATAGCATGGAATGTTCAAACTAAGTTTAACTACTTCCCAATTAGGATTTAAATTCATTTCATTAAAAAGTTTGAGAGGAAGTGGGAAAGTATTTAATTCAAGCCCTTTGTTTTGAACATTAAGGTATAATTGATACCAGTAATCAATTTCAGATTGGGAACAGGTGTGTTGAATTATTTCAGTTTCAAATTTGGTTTGATTGCGCAATACGTATCTGCGTAAATGGCTTTTTGATTTTAAAGAAAGTAAATTATAAAAATCTTTGGGGTTATCCCATTCCAGATTGGTAATAATATTAGAATCAGGCATATTAAATTTAAAGAAACCATTTTCAACCATCAGGTTATCAAGTTCTGCATTTAATCCCTGGAAGTCCCTGAATACGATATGATTTGCTTTGTATAAGTCTTGTAAAGAGTACACTTTCTCAAATAGTAATTGTAAGGCATCCTTCCATAATGAGGAATCTTTTTTGATAAATAAGTGCTCTCCTTCGGTAATTAAAGAACCACAGCAAATCACTTTACTGGTTAAGTAATAGGGGGCATTTTTTCTTTGATCTTCAATCTGGACTGAAACCAGATCTTTTGATAACATATCATCTTTCCATAAAGCCGTTGTTAGGAAGGTCGCTGCAATTATATTGCCCTCATTATCTTTTATAATTAGGTAATCAAATATCCAGTTATCTTCAGAAAGATTATTATCCTTAAATGATTTTTCCAAAATTTGTAATCCTTCCCAATCAAACGTTCCTTTTCCTTTAAACAATTGGTCCCATTGGTTTTTATCAATTTCCCGGATACTAGAAAAATGTTCCAGATGAACCAAATTTGCCTTTTTAATTATATTCTCAATTGCATCTCCTAATAATAATTCTCCTGGTACAGGTTTTTTAAATGCTTTATAAATTTCCTGAAAAGAAACACCTTCCTCTTCCATTGCAATAGGGAAAACTTCCGCAAGCTTTGCGATCATACTTTCAATTTCATTAAAGGAATGGAGCCTTGTGATGGTAAATCTTATTCCGGTTTGTTTCATAGGTACGGTAGGGAAGACTCCAAGGTTTACGTAATAACCTGCATCAAGCATACGCTTTACTATGTTGTGCCCTAACTTAGGCAAACTAACTCCTACAAAAAATATTGCTGCCCCTGCACGGGAAATAACAGGAAGTTTATATTTTGCCAACATCCGTATCGTAAACTGTATATTGCCTTTAAGTTGTTCCTGCATTTCAATAATCTCATTACTCAGATGAATTCGCGCTGAAATAATTGCTGCTCCTAATGCCGAAGGTTGCATGGGGCCGGAACTCAGCAAAGGCCCCCCCACAGTTCCTACTCTCCTGGCAAGTTCTTTATCTCCATAGACTAATACACCACCACCAGTTGCAAACGCTTTATTTAAAGAAGTGGCTAGTGCCATTTTCGGATGAATGTCATGATTGCTTAAAACATACCCTCTACCATATTTACCATGAATACTCATTCCATGGGCATCATCAACATAATAATATAATTCAGGATATTGATTCATTAAAGAATAAATCTCATCAACAGGGCTGCTATCGCCGAACATAGAATAAATACCATCTGCCATATACCATATTCTTTTGTGTTTGGAGCGTAGTTCTTTTATCCTTGTTTCCAATAAATCCATCCGGTTGTGCCTTACCAATTCAATATGCACTCCTCTTGCTTTTACAATCTGTACTGCAGTTTGTACGGAATTATGGACTTGCTGATCCATAATAACTGCATCTGAGTCCTCAACCAAAACCGGGATATTAGCAATGTGACCCAAGGTTGTTGTTGGTGTAATTACACAGTAAGCATTAAAAATCTTTTCAAGAAGGGTTTCCAGTTTTTTATATAAGCCAAGGGAAGCATAAGCCCGGGATTCCGAAAATTGAGTCCCATATTTTTTGATAGCTTCAATGGCACCCTCTTTTATTCTGGAATCAAATTCTAATCCCAGGTAACTACAGGATCCGAAATTTAAAACCTCTTTTTCATTAAGGACAATTTTGATTCCGTTAAAGGGTTGATTAGAAGTATAGAGATGAAGTATTTTCTTCTCAATTCCATAAGTTACTATCTGGTCAACAGTTTCATAAAATGAATTGCTCTTACCCATGATGTGAATATTTTTAAATTTATTCTACAAACCTGGAATTTTTTAATTGCAAAATCAACAGATTAAAAACTGAATTTTGGTAATTTATCTTCCTTTATTTATTAAGTATAAAGACGTAGATTTTTCTTAAGATCAGAACTTATCTTTATAAAATGGAACATGATATAACATTTGCATGCCTTCTTGTAAAGGATAAGATTCTTGAGGTTACTTATAAAGAAGGCCTTCATATCACTTATGAAATAGCTGAGAAAATTGTGAGGGACCGCTTATCTTTTACTAAAGGGAAAAAAATGCCCGTAATAATTAAAAGCCAAGGTGTAATTAGTATAGATAAACCGGCAAGGGAATATTTTGCTTCGGAAAAAGGAATAAGGGATTTATCAGCAACAGCCATTATTGTTAACTCTGACTATAGCAGGCTATTGGGTAATTTTTTCATTTTTGTCAACAAAACAAAAATGCCCGTAAAGATATTTTCAGATACTCAAAAGGCAGTTAAATGGTTACAACAATACATTATTTTATAGTTTAACTTTTGATCATGGATAACCGGCTCAAAGAAATTAATTTGCGGCTAAGTGAATATTCTATTGGAAATTTTGATAATAATATAAAAATATCTCCAAGGCTCGATGAAGTTGATGCCATCAGTAGTGGGATAAATATGTTAGGAGAAGAATTGAAATCCATTACTATATCAAGGGATTATTTCAATAATATTTTTAATTCGGTTTCGGATATGGTTTTTATATTAAATCCGAAAGGGATAATTACCGACGCAAATAAATCAGCAAAGGAACAAATGAGATATGAGCATGATTCATTAATTGGAAAAAAAATAAATGAATTAATACATGATCCACCATCTTTCTTTTCAAATATGGTGAGACAATTAAAAAAGAATGGCCCTTTCACCAAAAATCAAAGTATGATTTATTCCAAAAAGAGAGAAGCGATTCCTGTAAAAATTGGTGTATCGTATCTTAAAAATGAAAAAAAAGATGATTCCATTCTTTTAACAGCAAGTGATATTACTTTTCAAATAAATACTGAAAACCTGATCATCAGGGCGATAATAGATACACAGGAAAAAGAGAGGCAAAGGCTTTCTAAAGATTTTCATGACAGTCTGATTCAACAGCTTTCTGCAATCAAGTTTTACATAAGTTCCACTTCCTATCTTACAAGATCTCAAAAACTAAAAACAATTTTAAATAACTCAAATGAAGCCCTTTCTGATGTTATCATTGAAATGAGAAATATCTGTTTTAATCTCATGCCAAAGACGCTTCACGAGTTTGGATTAGTAAAAGCGGTACGTGAATTTTGCAATCATTCTATTTACCATAGAAAAACAAATTTTATTATTGAACAAAGCAATAAACTACCTGATTTTTCTTCTGAAATTAAAATTGATTTATATAGAGTAATCCAGGAATTCATAAATAATGCTATCAAACATGGAGAAGCCAGTGAGATTAAAATTTCTTTTTATTTCAATAAAAACAATCTTAAATTAAAATTAGTAGACAATGGAAGAGGATTTGACAATAAACAAATGGCTGAAGGCATGGGATTACAAAATGTAAAATCAAGAATCAAATCTCATAATGGTACATTAGATATCGTAAGCAATATTGGCAAAGGTACTTGCTATAAGATAGGGATTCCCATAATTTTTTAGATATGAATCCAAATTTAAAAATTAAAGAAACACTTAGTCTTCTCATTATTGATGACCATAAAATGGTAAGGGAAGGATTAAAAATAATGATGGCATCTTTAAAAAATTCTATACATTTTAATGTTCAGGAAGCTGAATCCGGGGAAGATGCCTTAACGAAAATTAACCGTTTCAATTTTGATGTAGCAATTGTGGATTATCAAATGCCAGGGATGTCTGGAGTAGAAACTATCCAAAGAATATTAAGATTAAAACCTCATTTGAAGATTTTGGCATTGAGTAATTATGATGAACTTTCCTATATTGAAAGTATGATGGATGCCGGTGCAAATGGGTTTGTTTTGAAAAATATTGAACCTGGAGAAATGCTTAAGGCCATACGAACTATTCTTTCAAATAAAAATTATTATTGCAATGATGTAGCTATAAAAATTATTGAAGCTGCAGAAAATAAGAATACCCAAAAGGTACAATTGGAAAAGATTTTATCAACCAGGGAAACAGAAGTGTTGCGAATGATAGCCATGGAAATGACTAATGATGAAATTGCTCAAAAATTATTTTTGGCTAAAAGAACTATTGATACCCACCGGCAAAATTTGATTAATAAATTGAATGTAAAGAATACGGCAGGCCTGGTAAAAGCTGCCTATAAATTTAATCTGATAGAGCAATAACCCAAGAGACAGTAAAGAACCCTCTCCTCTTATTTCTTATTTTCTAAGGATTTCTTTGATTTTACTTTCTTCTTAATTTTATTTTTTTCTATTAATGCCTTCTCTTCTATCATTTGCTTTTCAGTAATGGTATCATATAATCCGGCAAACTCAGAAAAACTAATGCCCAAATTTTCAATCAATGCAATTAAGCTGGTAAATTGTAAATCTCTTTTTCCTACCGAAACATTCTGAATAATCGTATAACTAAGACCGGACTCGGCTTCCAACTGTCTCATTGATGCTACTAACCTTACATCTTCAATATTTTTTGCTTTGTTTTCTAAATCGAGATTCTTCTTGCTCTTAAGGATAATCCTAAAACAAGTTGCCAGTTTGATTTTAATATATTCCTTTCCTTTTTCTTGCATTGAAATGGAAAGTTGAACTATTAAAGAAAATATTTTGATACACATTTGTGTACTGAAATGAATTGCCTATTTTTGTTTTGACGTTTAAACCTTTTTTAGAAACTCGCAAAAGTTTAAAATAAATATCAGATAATGGGAAGAATTAAATCAACTCTGGTTGGAGCGATCGACTACTACAAGCCTCTTTTAGAAAGATATTCGAGGCGAATTATACAAGATGAAACTGTTGCAAAATGCTTAGTAAAGAAAGTATTGGAAGATCAATGTGAAAATAATGAATTAGCCCCATCTCCGGATTTGCTTAAAATTTTAAAAGCAGATTTGCTCAATCATTGCTATTACTGGAAACAATCGCAAATTTTTGACAGGTCAATAATAAAAATTCCATTGCGAAAAAAAATTCTACTTCCGAAATAATTGCCTTACAACGAACTCTAAAGTTTATTCTGTGAATTTGAATTTATAGTTATTAATACATCGAAAAATGTCTGACCTCAGGAGAAGTGCTGATTGTTAAATTGTACCGGGAGCAATCATCATAACTTTATTAAAAATGAATGAATACTCCTTGCTACTCGATTTTTTTTATCAGGCGCACTTAATTAATCACAAACTGAGGATTACCTTTAAATCCTTTTTACTCACCGGTGACACTAACATTTTTATTTGGATAACAGCGTCTTATAAAAAGATAAATAGAATAAGATTAAAACAGCTTTAAGAACATTTATCCTGATATTTACCATAATATTCTAAAAGGTTGATCCTGACAAAAAGAGCAAAATAAAAATCGGTGTTTTTTGTTGGTTCCCTGATGATCGATTGCTTTTAAAAAACAACTTTTTATTCTGTTGGCGAGTATGCCAACAACAGCGGGAAATCAACCGACGGGAATAGTAAAATAAAAAGTCGCTCCTTTGCCTTCTTCGCTTTCGGCCCATACGCGGCCCTTATGCGCCTGGATAATTTGGCGGCTCAAGTAGAGGCCCAAGCCGATACCTTCCAGGTCCTTTGTTTTTTCTACTCTGAAAAAACGGTTGAACACATAGGGGAGTTGTTCAGGTGAAATTCCAATTCCATTATCGACAACTGATACAGTAATTTCACTTTGGGTGTGAGAAATACTCAACGCAACATCTTTTTGTCCTGCAGAATACTTAATGGCATTGCTGAGATAATTTGTTACCACCTGAGTAATACGAAACCGGTCTGCATTAACATCAATTTCGCATTCGCCATCAATGATAATATTATAAGATGGATGAAGAACCTGCACTGTTTCAATAGCTTCACGAACCATTTCTCTAAAATTAAAAGTAGAAACTTCGAGCTTTATGTTTCCGGAATTAACTCCCGTAGCGTCATACAATTCAGCAATCATTTTGGTAAGCCGTAAAATATTGCTTTTGCTTCGCTGTAATAAGTGATTTACTTCCTTTGTATTATTTTCAGTAATATACTCGAGCATCAAATCATTACACAAGGTAATATTGGCAAGAGGATTCCTCAGTTCGTGCGCCACAAAACTTATCACGTCTTCACGATGTCTTTCCAAATTTTTATGGATGGAAATATCATGTATCACTAGCAACATATTTTTTATACCATCATTATCCGGAAGAAAATTGCAGTTAATTTCAAAAAAACATTTATTTCCGTCTTTGCTGTCAAGTTCAATAACCGTATTCTTAAATCCCGATTTATTGTCAATAGCATTTTGAAAATTTATTTTCAGCTGCCCGAAGCCTATTGCAGAGCCTGCCACATCTTCGAAATTAATGTTTGTATTTGCCTGCTGAGGTATCTCAAATATTTCGTAGAATACGCGATTTGCTTTTATCAAATTCATAGCACCATCCAGTACCAACACTACATCCTCAATGGAACTTAATATATTTTCGTTAAAATCATTTAAACGTACCAGTGAGTTTTCGGAAGTCTTTTGCCGGTGAATATCCTGTATGATTTTGAGGATGGCTTTTTTCCCATCAGGTGTAGTAAGTAAAACTGATTCACCGGAAACCCATATTAAAGATTTGTTTTTGCAAACAAGATAATTATTATCAGAGGCCTGACCATTTGCCACCACTTTAACAATTTCATTTTGAGGCATCTTTTTTTGTCGGTCTTCTTCTGTAAAAAGAATTTCGATGTGGCTGCCAACAATATCATTGGAGCTGTAACCAAAAGAATTTACGAACGCGTCATTTACTTCTATGATAACGCCTTTGTCGTCCATAATAAGAATGGTATTTTCCCTTGCTTTGGCAAAGAGGGCATCGAAATAATCGAAGGTCAAGGTTTCAAGGCGAGATTTTTCGGAAGGAGTAAGCGCTGGTGTCATAGTTAAATTTCCAAGTTAATGAAATCAATCTGCGTAATTAAATTTGTAAAACAAATTTATGGATATTGGATGAACCTGAGATGTTATAATAATAAGAATTTCGATCGCCGGGAGTTTTGAATCTTCAGCTCAGCCTAAACTCTTGGTAACTTATAAACATTATGGTATTCCTTCATAAAATATTCTTTGTTCACGGCCTCATTAGTGAATTACTCTTTAGCAGCGTCCCATTCTAATTTCTTTCCACTACGGTAAGCAATGTTTCCCATTTGTGCAACAGTGGCTACATGCGCAGCGGCCTGCACGGGGCAATGAAGATCTTCGAGCTTTCTTGATTTTACCACACTAACAAAATTCTCCCAATGCTTATCAACTCTATTATCTATTGATGGTGCAAAAGGTTTGCTCACTTTATTTTTGCTTTGCTTTTCTTCAATAACTTCCCAACCGCCACAGTTTAAAATAAGCGTTCCGTTGTTGCCGATATAATCAATGCCATGCTCGCGGTTATAAGGATCGTTATCAATCCCCATCGCTGAATCCCAAACCATTTTCAAAATGAATATTTCTGGAGCGGAGTAAACCAGGTAGTAGGGGGCATCGAATTCACCTGCATTTATTTATCATTGGTCAACATAAATATTTTCTCTTCACCTTACTATTTAATTTTACTGCCTCCTTTGCTCTACTGCCATCCATTCTATCCAGCTTGTTTCTCTAAACTGCTGAAGGAATAAATGTATCCAATGTGATATAGACATTGCAGGTAGTGTGAATAAAATTGCGGCAAATATACAGTAACACGTAGCTAAAAAAAGGAAAGAAATTTTCTGCCAATAAACGAATAAATAATGAAGATTTTTATTTTAGAGCCTTGGTAACGGTGATGAATAGCCGTAAATAAATAATTAATTTTTCGATTAAATTATTTTTTAAAATTTCATTTTCACTTCATCTTGGGCCTCTACATTTGTTTTCGTAATCAATTATTAAACCAACACAAAAACAAAGAAATGAAAATGACGAATGAAGAAAAAAAATAAAATTTCATTTTCCCTTCATCTTAGGCTTCTACTTTTGTTTTTGTAATTATTAAACGCTTAACCTTAAAAACTAGAATCATGAAAAAGACATTATTAATTTCGACAGCTTTCTTTTTGTCAGCCGCTTCATTTGCGCAAACAAAAGTAACCAACAAAGAGGCTCTTAAAGGCCAAACAGGAATTCAGCATAACAATGCCGGTACCCAGGTGAATAGTTCAGAAAACGCTTCCTCTGCAACCACTATTCATTCCGGTATTGTTAAGAATGCGAAGAATGGTTCCACCGCTAAAATAAAAGAAGAAAACCAGGCGATGGCCGCTGAAAAACAAGCTTTAGCTGCAAAAGCTAAAGCAAAAGGCCAACAGACTGCAATGACTGCGTCTCAGGATCATTCTGTTTCAGCTTCAGCAAATTCGAATGCAAGGGTAAATGCCTCTGCGAAAGGCAATAATCTGAAGGGAAATTCGTCTATTACTAGTAGTGGAAATGCATCCACCGGACAAACAAACATTAGTACCGGTGAATTGAAAAGTGGTGCAAAGCAAAGTGTTCATGCAACATTAAAAGGTGCTAACCGTTCACAGGTAGCAGTTAATAGAACTGCTGCTAATTCGGCCACTAAAATCAATGCTACCTCAAAAACAGCAGTACATGCCGGAGCTACTTCTGTTAACCGGGTTCATGTAAAACCTTTAAGAGTAAAAACAGGTGTACATGTAAGAACTGTTGCCGGAATCGGGATCAAATAAAATAACACTACAGGTTTTGCAACACGTTGCAAAACCTGTTTTTTAAATTACAACAATGAAAAGGAGATTTATTTTGAAAGGGTTGGTAGTTATTTTTTGCATGTTGGCAGTACCACAGTTGACAATGGCAAAAGGTGGTAAACCTTTACCCGGTATAAAAATGGACTATGCAATGATGGTACGTATGGTTGCGGATACTACAGCTCCCGGACAGGGAAAAAAATCTTCTGATAAAACAGGTGAAAACTCTAAAGATCAAACCCAGGTACAGGAAGTTAAAGTGATTCCGATTGCAAGGAGGCAACCAATACCTGTTCCTGTAAATGTAAATATACAGCCGGTTAAAATTATCAAACCCATAGTTAAACCCGTAATTAGAATACTTCACTAGACTAAAAGAAATAACCTCATGAAATCATTAATTTTATTTATTATGCTCGGTATGAGCAGTGCATTTTGTTTCGGGCAAGCTGATAATGCAGCGAATGATAGTATCCCGGCAAAATCTACTTTAACCCTGGCTGCAGTGTATGCAAATGATGCCAGTTATTACGGACAAAAAGCACTTCAAAAAAACCCTTATGTTGCAGTAGCTGCTAATTACCAGCTTAAGTCGGGATTTTATTTTACCGCACAATCCTATAAACTTTTAAATGACAATACATCTTCAGTTTCGGCTGCTGCTGTTGGTGCAGGTGTTAATTTTAAACTGGGTAAAAAGTTGACAACGGATTTAAGTTACAGTCATAGCTTTTATCCTTCTTACTCACCATTACTCCAGGCTGCCAATGTTGATAATGCAAGCCTTGTTTTCTCCTATGATAGTTGGATAAAGCCAAGCCTTACCGGTGATTATGCTTTTGGCAAAACAAGTGATGCTTTTGTGACAGGAGGACTTTCGAAATCAATTAATCTTTTCAGCATTAGTCAAAAGGATATTGTAACGGTGAGCCCTTCTGCAGATTTGGTTGCAGGTACCCAGCATTTTTATCAAACCTATATCACACAAAAGAAGTTGCATGATAGTATATTAGGAATTGCACCAATACCGGTTTTAGGTAATTCTTCTTCTTCAAGCCATGCCGATACAGTTGCTACAACGAGCTTTAATTTATTATCTTATAATTTTAAAATTCCACTTGCGTATAACAGGTCTCATTATGTGCTTCAGGCAGAGTACCAGTTGTCTTTATTAAGTAATCATGTGGCGGCAGCAGAAAAAGTAAATTCTTTTTTAACTTTCAGTTTTTACTACCAGTTCTGATATCATGAAAACACTAATCATTGAAGATGAAAGATCGCTCGCGCGTGAAATCAAACTTTTTTTGGAAAAAGCATTTTATCTCTGCGATACAGCTTACAATGCGGTTGAGGCAAAAATGCTGATGATTGATAATGAATATGATTTTATTCTTCTTGATCTTGGCTTACCTGATAAAGACGGCCTTGAACTGTTGAATGAAACCAAAAAAATGTGTCCTGGTGCATCTTATATTATTCTTACCGCAAGGGGTGATCTCGAAGACCGGATAAAAGGGTTGGATCTCGGTGCTGACGATTATCTTCCTAAACCTTTTTCATTACTCGAATTACAGTCAAGGATGCAGGCAATCTCCCGACGAAAATCCGGCAATAACGATTCTGTTATGCAATTGGGTGATTTTAGTATTGATCTTAATAAACGATCAGTTTGTTTTGAGGAGAAAGAGATAGAATTATCAAGAAAAGAATTTGACCTGCTGAGTTATATGATCCTCCATAAAAACAGGCCGCTTACACGTTTGCAATTGAGCGAACATATTTGGGGTAATTTTTCGGATGATGATTATGATTCAAATTTTATTGATGTGCATATTAAAAACATAAGGAAAAAGATGAGCGCTCATGCGCCGGTTGATTGGTTGCAAACGCTTCGTGGTATTGGTTATAAAATAAAAATTTAGTAGTGAAACTGCTTTCAAAACTTACCCTTTTTATCACGCTTTCCAAACTGCTGATCGTGGTGTTGTTTGTATTATTGCTTCCTTCGTTGGTTGGCTACGTAAGTTTTCAATACAGTAATTATTACCTACAGCAGCAAAAGCAAAAAGTGCTTTCGGAGATAAAACACAATGGGATTGATTATTACTTGCAGGGCGACAGTGCTTATGCGAGTTATACGATGTTAAAGGAAGAATATATTTCCATTCTTCCTGCTGAAAATAATAGGGTTCGCGACACTATCGAAACTTCAAAAAGAGTAGTGGGAGAGGACACACTAACCTACCGGATACTAACCCACGAATTAACCGGTACTCATAAAAATTACATTCTTGAAATTGGAAAAACAACTTCGACAATCGGTGAGTACAATAATCTGTTGCAGCGCTTTACCTTGTATGTGTTGATCGGGTTGATCGCTTTAAGTATTGTAGTCGATCTTATTTATACCAATATATTAATAAGACCGCTCACCAAAATTGTAAAGACGAAATTATTGAACCGGAAATTTCCATTTAAGGAACCGCTTTCTCCAATTAAAACATCTACTACTGACTTTCAAATTCTTGATCTTTCATTAATTGACTTAATGGAAAAAATTCATGAAGCTTTTGATAAAGAAAGAGAATTTACATCGAATGCTTCGCATGAACTGATGACTCCAATAAGCATTCTTCAATCAAATGTTGAGAACCTCATGATGGAAGAAGATATCAGTGATGAAATGCAGGATAAGATATCTGCAATGATGAGAACGCTTAACCGTCTTAAGAAAATCGTGAATTCATTGCTTTATATTTCACGTATAGAAAATGACCAGTTTGTAAAAAGCGACACAGTAAATGTTCATGAATTAATCACCGAAATGATGGAAGAACTTTCTGACCGGCTGGAAACTAAATCCATTCAATTTACCAATGCAGTTTCAAAAAATGTGAAAATTGAACACGTAAACCACGATCTCTTTTTTCAAATGCTCTACAACCTGGTTAACAATGCTATCAGGTACAATAAAGAAAGCGGTTCTATCAACATCAGTGATAAACACCTGCCGGATAACACCTACCAATTAATGATAAAAGATACTGGTATCGGTATTAAAGAGGAAGAACTTGCTACTATATTTGACCGTTTTAAAAAATCCGGCAAAGAAAAGGGCGAAGGCTTTGGATTAGGTTTATCAATTGTAAAAAGTATTACTTCATTTCATGGGTTTACCATCGAAGTTTCTTCGGAGTATGGAAAAGGCACAGTATTTACCATTACAGTCCCTGCGTATTTACCTGTATAGAAAAAAAGTTTCTCAAAATAAAAATGACAGCTATTCTTGCTGACATTCACTACGAAAAAAGCCATTTCTCAAACGTTTCCACCCATGCAGGCACGATTTTTTGGTTGTCATCTTTTTTTTATGCTTGCACTCACTGCATAGCTAATCTGATTAAACCCAGATTACGCAGGAAATCACAAAAGACATTATCAACATTACGCTACTGATAGTTTTAATCTCAAGGATTTTTATGCTACAGAGGCTGCCCTAACTTTTGCTATGATCGCTTACAATTTGATGGCCCTTTTTAGAACATTTTGCAGGCTTTTGGTTTTTCCTCCTGCGCTAATCAACTGAATAGGCTGGTGTAACTGTTCTAAGCGCTTTTGATTAATGTCATAACCTTTTACTAAGTAATCTTTTATACGCTGAGTTGCCCATTGACTAAATTGCGTTCCTCTTTTTGACTTTACTCTGTAACCAACTGAAATGATAACATCAAGATTGTAAAACACGACTGGTCTGTCTGAATTTGCAATGTGCATTTTTTGCACATTGCAAATTCATCCAATTCACCTTCTTTAAAAATATTATTAATATGTTTGGTAATTACCGTTCTGTCACGTTGAAACAATTCTGTTATTTGGCTTTGCGAAAGCCAAACAGTATCCTGCTCAAACTTTACCTCTACCTCAGTTTGATTGTCTTCTGTTTTATATATTAATATCTCACTCATACTAATCTTACTTACCTTTCAGCATTCTCCTTCTTTACAAGTTTGTACTTTGATAATTTTTCACTTTCAGTTGAGCCATCGCCTGCTGTTAGTGTTTTCTATATTCAAATTTAAGATAGATCATTTCATTTGAAAGGTAATTCTCAACATCAGGTTTTGATTTCTCAAAACAGATGGTATTTAGTAAAGGCTGTTTCTTCCTGCTGTCCGAATAAAATCAGCCTCTAATTTAATAGGTTCTGCATTGTTAAAAACAATCTCCGTACGGTTTTTATACAATAATACTTTTTCCGGCACTTACCACTTCGCCTATCTTGTAAAATTCACCGGGTGTTTGATTAAATTGTTCGCATTAAAACTTCCCGGTAAGGTCTATCTGCTCCAGGTAAAGATCAAGCTGCCTCGTGGTGGTAAAAGGCCGAAAGTGCGATAATATATTTCTCTCTTTCCGGTAATACACTTCAACATAAAAAGAATCAACCTGGTACAATAAAATACGAAAATATCCATCTTCTCTTTGGGCCAGAAACGTACCGCTCCATACCGCCTCTGCCTGCTCAAAACTGGATAATGCCTTAAATTGATAAAGTGTCACTTTTGCAGATTTTAGGGTGATGATATGGCCATCTAAAGGTAGAATTTTACAGCCCAATGAAGAAAATTTTTTTTCCACTACAAAAGCATAAGTCTGATAATAAAAACCTTGATTTTTTTTACATTTAGTTATTCAAGTAAAATTTCGATCAAGGCACAAGATTGAATTTGCCTTGCACTAATGAGTGGTAAATAATATGGCACGGCTACTTTGAGGAAAGGTACATTACTAAAATATTGCAGTCAATTACAACTTTCATATCTTATGCCGGTTGGCGAAAATCTTCCATCTTCCACTTTTCAAAAATTTGTTGGGTTTAATGTTTTGCATCGGCTGCCTTACGGGATTCTCCTACCACTTTGCCGCTTAAGTAAGTAATAGGTAATGACTTGATTTCTTTTAAATCATCTTCGTTTTGCTTAGCAGAGAACAGCTCTAAAATTTCTATCCTGAAAGCAATTAATTTCACAATGACTAAATTATTTTTATTGATTTATATCAATAAAAAGGTACCTTACCATACAAAGGGTACCTTACAATAATTTTACTTACATGCGTAACATCCCGCAAATCCTGTATAATAAAAAGCGGAGCCGGGAGCCCAAATCCGGATCCTCATTAAGTAGCACCAATCTGGGCCAGCTTGGTTTTGATCATTCTTCGCTTGCAAATATCATTTTTACTGTAAGTAGTGGAAAAATCATAATGGTCAACAAGGTTGCCTCAAAACTTTTTGGGTATTCCAAAAAGGTATTACTGACCAAAGACAAGATGGATATTTTTGAAATAACAAAAAGTAATTTTAAAAAAATAATAAAACAACAAGTAGCAGCAGGAAAGCCATCCGTAATCCTAACCGGCTTAAAAAAAGGGGGCCATCCATTTCCTTGCGAAATGAACTATGCAGTTTTTAAGGATGCTAACGGAATTGAAAATGCGATTATAAGCATTGCTGACAAGAGCAAAAGCATTTTGGATCAATTAAATATTGATTTAAAAAAAGAAAAAATAGTTTCAGATAATATCATTTTGGCAAAAAAGAATCAAAAGAATATTGATACTAAGAATAAAAAAATAGTGGCTCATAATATTATTCTGGCCCAAACAAAATCTAATGAAGAAAAATTGGATTATGAAAATATTGGGAGAAAGAAAGTGCATGATGCCATAGAAGAAAATTTCAGGATCATGTTTAATTCATCATCCGATGTTTTATTTGACTCTGACCTCATAGCTGATAAGGTAATGATAAATGATGCCTATGAAAAGGAATTCGGCTATAAAAGAACGAAAAACATGACAGCTGCAGACGATTGGGCCACCCATATTCATCCCGATGATAAAGAAGAGGTTATGAAAGATTATCACAGGATGCTAGAATCAACAGAAATTGAATGGAAAACCGGGTACCGTTTTTTAAGAGCAGATGATTCTGTTGCCAATGTATTGAGCAGCCGTATCATCCTGAGAGATCCTGATAGCAAAGCCTACCGGATGATTGGGTCCATGCACGACATCAGCAAGCAAAAAGTGCTGGAAGAAAGACTTGAGCGAGAGATCAAATTAAAGGAAATGCAGATCAAAGAAGCAGCCGGGGATGCCAAAGATACAGAAAGGTCGAATATAGGAAAAGAACTTCACGATAATGTAAACCAATTACTAGGAGCATCCAGGCTATACTTAGAAATGGCAAAGCGTGGAGGGAAAGACAGTGAAATGTATTTAAGCCGTTCTTCAGAATACACCCTTACTGCCATTGAAGAGATCAGGAAATTAAGTAAGGGATTGACGACAGATATTATTAAGAATTCAGGCCTTTGCGCAGCTATAGAAAATATCCGACGTGACACCATGGAAGTGAATTCTGTGAAAATAGTATTCAATGTAAAATATTTTATTGAAAATAGTGTGAATGATAAATTCAAACTTAATATCTACCGAATCATACAGGAACAACTGAATAATATTGTAAAACATGCCAAAGCAACTAAAGTTGTTATAAAGCTCCTGCAAAATAAAAAATCTATTAAGCTCATCATTTCAGATAATGGAATTGGTTTTAATACCGGTAAAAAACGAAACGGAATAGGCATTGCCAATATTAAAAGCCGTGCAGTTTCTTTTAATGGTACGGCTGATTTTATTTCGCAGCCCGGAAGCGGATGCGTTTTGACTGCAATATTTTCTGCTTCAGACAAACTTTTGAGGAGAGTTTAAGAGCAAGTGAACAATCATCCCGTTTAAGTGGGAATTCTTTCGTGCTAAAAGCCTCACCCCGCCCCTCTCCGCCCAAGGCGGAGGGTGAAGCCAGGGCAATGACACCCCTCACAAACAGTTTCCTTTTGTAAGCCATCTCTTGAAAGTTGCTCTATGTAATTATGAGAAGTGCTATTGAGGATTTTTTCGCCGGTCCATTCAACGGATGACAATAGAAATAAAAGAGATGAAACATTACGCTATGACAGACTGAATTTTGAATTACTAAAAAAAACAACTAACTAGATAAGCATCGGTTATTTGGGGCAACTGGGAATCTAGGGTAACCAAATACAACTTGATCTGTTCCCAAAAGTAAAAACTATGGAAACTCCAGGATATTTTGCATATTTTAGCAATAATGGCTGATTAGTTGCCCATTAATTTTCTACTTTTGCATAAGTGAAATTTTTTTCATATAAAATATTGCTGCTGTTTTCAGCCTTTTGCTATCTGGCTTCAGTGTCAGAGTTTGATTCTCATGAATGTAAACAAAATTATGCCAGGGAAAATCACTCTTACGTTAATTACGTCCCCGGAAAAGAAAATGTAAAAGTTAAGTTTCAACATATTAAGCAGATTGCTGTATCTCCCGAATATTATACTTCCTTTTACAATAGTGTTATATCCATACCACAGAAAAAATGTTTGCTTGATAAAAGTTGTACGCGGAAAATTTTCCTGCTACATGAGGCGTTACTCATCTGATTATAATCATGGGATAGCTATGTCCTTTTGTGTCTGAAAAAAATGTTTTTCAGAACCATAATAACTGTGATCCAATTTCAATATTATTTCTTTCTTTCAATTTTTACTAATGATCAATAAGCTTATTGGCTTTTCAATTAAAAATAAAGCAGTAGTTGGGTTTTTTGTATTTGGCTTAATAGGTTGGGGCCTCTACTCTTTGAATAATTTACCCATGGATGCGCTGCCGGATATTACCAATAACCAGGTGCAGGTACATGCTATTGCTCCTGCGCTGGCAGCACTGGATGTTGAACAAATGATTACTTCGCCTTTAGAAGTTAGCATGGCAAATATCCCTGATGTTACCGAAATCAGGTCCATCTCCCGTTTCGGACTTTCTGTTATCACTGTTGTTTTTAAAGACAAGGTAAATATTTATCGTGCACGGGAAGAAATATTTCAGAAGATTCAGGAAGCCCAGGATATAATTCCGCCAGGTATAGCTAAAATAGGGCTCGCTCCGATTGCTACGGGCTTAGGTGAAATATATCAATACGTGTTGCAGCCTGATTCCGGTTATGAAAAACGCTACTCACTTACTGATTTACGCACCATGCAGGATTGGATAGTGAAACGCCAGTTGGAAGGCACGCCGGGTGTGGCAGAAATAAACAGCTTTGGTGGTAATATCAAACAATATGAAGTAGCTGTTAACCCTGATAAGTTGCGAAGTATGAATGTTACGATCACGGACATTTTTAATGCGCTGAAACAAAATAATCAAAATACAGGCGGTGCATATATAGAAAAGGATCATGACGCTTATTTTATAAGAGGAGTAGGTTTGGTTAAAACATTGGATGATGTTAGAAAAATTGCAATTAAAAATAATAACGGAATTCCTATTCTAATCAGGGATGTTGCAAACGTGCAATTCGGACATGCTATAAGATACGGGGCGATGACAGAAAGTGGCTATGGTGAAACGGTGGGTGGCGTCGTATTAATGCTAAAGGGCGCCAACACCATGCAGGTGATAAAAAATGTAAAAGAAAAAATAGCCACAATTCAGCAATCTCTTCCCAAAGGGGTAAGCATAAAACCTTTTATTGACAGAAGCAAACTCATAAACAGGGCTGTAAATACCATTAGTCATAATCTTATCGAAGGCGGATTGATAGTAATATTTATATTGATTCTGTTTTTAGGCAACTGGAGAGCCGGTATAGTAGTGGCATCCGTCATACCATTAGCCATGTTATTCGCTTTAAGCATGATGAAGTTGTTTGGAGTTTCGGGCAATTTAATGAGCCTCGGAGCTATAGATTTCGGATTGATTGTAGATGCCGCGGTAATTATCGTAGAAAGTGTAGTATATCATATTCATCATAATTCAAAACTGGCAGGGCTCACGAGGTTAAATCAGGTGCAAATGGACGAGGAAGTATTTTTGTCGGCCACCAACATCCGGAAGTCTGCAGCATTCGGCGAAATCATTATCCTGATGGTTTATATACCTATTCTTACCCTTACGGGCATAGAAGGTAAAATGTTTCGGCCTATGGCAGAAACAGTGAGCTTTGCAATTATCGGCGCATTAGTACTTTCCTTAACCTACGTACCCATGATGTCTGCTTTATTATTAAGCAAAAAAATATCTTTTAAAAGATCTGTGGCAGACAAAATCATGGATGCTTTGCATAGGGCATATAAACCGGTTATTCACTTTGCTTTAAGGAGAAAGGTAATTATTATCTTCTCATCCGTTATACTCTTAATAGTTGCCATACTTATTTTCGATAGATTAGGCGGTGAGTTTATTCCCACACTGCAGGAAGGAGACATTGCAGGAGAAATGCGTTTACCCCCCGGAAGTTCGCTCACTCAAAGCATTAATGCCAGTATAGAAGCAGGTAAAATATTAAAAAAAGAATTTCCTGAAGTAAAAACGGTAGTTAGCCGGATTGGTGTGGCCAGTATACCTACTGATCCTGATCCTATGAATGTAAATAATATTTTTATTATACTGAAAGATAAAAGCCAGTGGGTATCCGCCACAACGATTAGCGGATTGGCTGATAAAATGGAAAAAGCGTTATCAGTTATTCCCGGAGCCAGTTACGAGTTTTCACAGCCGATTCAGTTTCGTGAAAATGAATTGATGACTGGCATAAGGCAGGATGTAGCAGTTAAAATTTATGGAGAAAATTTAGATGAGCTTGCTCTTTTGGGAAACCAGGCAGCCAATATTATTTCTGCAGTGCCTGGGGCAAAAGATGTATTAGTAGAAAAAACCCAGGGACTTCCTGAAATTTCTGTGGATTATAATCGTGATAAAATAGCGCAATATGGACTCACCATCAGTGATATAAACAATGTGCTGGAAAGCGCTTTTGCCGGGGCTAAGGCAGGAGTGGTTTACGAAGATGATCAGCGTTTTGATTTGGTGGTGCGCCTCGATAAAGCACACCGGGAAGACCTGAGCAATGTGCAAAATTTATTTATTTCTTTACCCAATGGTAACCAGGTGCCTTTAAGTGAAGTAGCTACGGTAAAATACAAGGAAGAGCCTTCGCAAATAGCAAGAGATAATACAAAAAGAAGAATTGCAATTGGTTTAAATGTTCGCAACAGAGACGTACAAAGTGTTGTAAATGACATTCAAAAACAGTTAGCAGTAAAATTGAAATTACCTCCTGGTTACTATATCACTTATGGTGGGCAATTTCAAAATCTGATAGATGCAAAACAACGCTTAATGATTATGGTACCAATTGCGCTGTTTATTATTCTGGCCCTGTTGTTCATCACATTTGGTTCTTTAACAGAAACTTTACTCATATTTTCTGCCATCCCTTTTGCAGCTATAGGAGGCGTATTCGCTTTATTGATCAGGGGGATGCCTTTCAGTATATCCGCAGGCGTTGGTTTTATTGCTTTATTTGGGGTAGCTGTTTTGAATGGCATTGTACTGATTAGCAATTTTAATCAGTTGAAAAAAGAAGGCGTAAATAATATCACAAAACGAGTGTTAATAGGAGTAAACATGAGGTTAAGGCCTGTAATAATGACTGCTTCAGTAGCCTCTATCGGATTCCTGCCCATGGCTTTATCTGCTTCTGCCGGTGCTGAAGTGCAGCGTCCCTTAGCCACCGTAGTAATTGGAGGGTTAATTACTTCCACCATTCTTACCTTAATCGTTTTACCTGTTTTGTACAGCATTTTTATGTCGGGATTTAAAAACAGAAAGAGAAACCTGCCAGGGAAAATTATTAGAGGGGTAATTTTATTAATTGGCTTCACACTCTCGCCTAGTTTAAGCAAAAGCCAAAGTACAGTACCCAATAGCCTTGCACCTGCTTTAAAACTTTCCATAGATGAAGCATTAAAAATGGCAATGCAATATAATCCTGCAATCAAAAGCGCAGATTATACCGTACAGCAGCAGGAAGCATTAAAGAAAACAGCCTTTAATCTTAATAAAACCAGTTTTGTTTACTCAGCAGATAATACCACACCCAATGGCGATAGTTATTTAGGAATTCAGCAAACATTTAGTTTCCCTACCGTGTATGCGAGGCAAAGTAAATTGCAAAACCAGGAGGTAACACTTAGTAAAAGCTCATTGATTATTTCGAAATCCAGCTTAGTGCGAAACGTAAAATCTGCCTATTATCAATTGGCCTACGATATAGCCCGTTTACATCTGTTGGTTTACCAGGATAGTATTTATGCTGATTTTGCTCAGGCTGCCGGTGTAAGATATAAAAGCGGGGAGACAAACTATTTGGAGAAAGTGGCTGCAGATGCGCGATACCAGCAAGTATTGCTATTAAAAAAACAAGCGCAGAGAGATTTGCAAATCGATGAGCAGGAACTGCAAAAATGGCTAAACATCCGTCAACCTATACAGATAACGGATTCCTTGCAAAAACTGTATTTTAAGTTTAATACAGATTCCCTGGTGATTACACAAAACCCCGTTCTTAATTACTACCGACAGAATATAAACCTTGCACATGCTCAGTATTCCCTGGAAAAAAGCAGGTTGCTCCCCGACTTTACCATAGGATACAATAAACAAAAAGTGAATGGTAGCGGCAGTTATTACGGATATCAGGCAGGTATCAATATTCCATTATGGTTCAGGCCGCAAAAGGGAAGAATCCAGGCTGCGGGAATAAGAGTAAAAATAGCACAATCGGATTATGAAAATAATCAAAATAATATCGTGTCTGCTTATAACCAACAGGTGAGGGAATATCAGAAATGGGAGGAACAACTTAATTATTATAAAAGCAGCGGACTGCATGAAGCTGATGAAATTTTGAATACTGCTCAAAAAGGCTATAAATATGGGAACATAAGTTATGTAGAATATATACAGGATATTTCACAGGCATTTAATATTCGCCTGCAATATTTAGATGCTCTTAATCAGTATAACCAAAGTATATTCAATATTAACTACCTGTTAGGAAAATAATGGTTTGTAAATAAAAATAATAATACAAATGAAAAAGTCAATCATAAAATTATCAACACTAATTATAGTAATAGTTCTTGGATTATATTCCTGCCAATCTAAACAAGGAGACAAGGACCAGAAGGGACAGCCAAATGAAACAGGAACAAAGAAGAAAGAAAGTGTTCAACCCGGTGAAGTGGTACTTTCACAAAAACAGTTTGATGCAATGGGTATTCAACTAGGCACTCCGGAACTAAAAAACCTGTCGGACATTGTAAAGGCAAATGGCTTTATTTTGTTGCCGCCCCAGTTAAAAGCAGATGTTTCAACATTCGTAGGAGGCGTAGTAAAATCTGTGAATGTTATTACCGGCGATAATGTAAAAAAAGGGCAAATACTGGCAACACTGGAATCACCGGATTATATACAGTTACAGGAAGATTATCTGAAAGCAAAAAGCAACCTGGTATTTTTGGAAAAAGATTTTAACCGCCAAAAAGAAATGCTAAATGCCAATGCCACCTCACAAAAAATGTATCAACAAACATTGGATAATTACAATTCCACCAAGGCTACTGTATTATCACTACAAAACAAACTAACGCTCCTGGGAATTTCTGTTAAAAATTTAGAAAGCGGGCAGATGGTTTCAGCCATACCTGTCATATCCCCCATGGATGGTTATGTGCAAAAGGTGGATATTAATGTAGGAAAATTCGCAGATCCCACCTTGGTGATGTTTGAAATCATTAATAATAGCCGGCTTTTTATTGACTTGCAAGTGTACGAACAGGATATAGAAAAAGTGAAACCCGGCCAAAAAGTTTATTTTACTTTGCCTAACCAAAATTCTTCACAATATGAAGCTACGGTATATGCCATTGACAAGGGATTCGACAATGCAACAAAGTCCATTACCGTTCATGCAAGGGTGCTTCAAAATAAAATGGCAGGCTTATTTCCGGGAATATATGTTCAGGGATACATTCAGGTTGGCAGGCAAAAAGTAAACGCTCTTCCCAATGAAGCAATCAATAAAGTGGGGCAGGTGGAGAATGTATTTATGCTGTCACAAATTAAAGCCGAAGGTGAAAATAAAGATTATATTTTTTTACCCATAGAAGTTAAGACAGGCATTTCAGATGCCGGATATACAGCAGTTACGTTTCTGAAAGATCTTCCCCCGGATACTAAAATAGTAACCAAAGGCACTTATTATATCGTTTCTGAAGAGCAAAAAGGGAAAGATGTAGACTCAGATTAAAAATCTTTGATTCGTTTATGGGAAACTATATCTTTTTATACGCCAGAGATTTCGTTTCGTGTGGATACTAACGGGGGAAGGGAGCGATAAACATTTTTCACTGCTTCTCACAACAATGACGATGCGTAAAAGAAATCCTCCTAATTTTTACTGTAACCATTCACAAATACTTTTGTGCACAAACCATGTTGATGTGAAACAGGCAACAACAATTATTTTTAGTTGGCTCAATTGATTGAAAAAACAGGAAAAATAAATTTTTTCGCAAACCCGTATCAAACCCTCATGCGAGCCGCCGTCATCTGTATAATTGAAAAGCAAATAATGAACTAACTGTATTTTAACAAGGCCTTTTAATAACTATATTTAAGTATTTGCTTAAATAATAACTTTAGTATTATCTTTATAAAAAATTAAAAAGATTATGAACACCTGTATACGTTTATATGCCGATCCTGTTCAGATAAAAGCCTGCAAGGAAAAAGTTGGAAACACAAGAAATGCTTTCTGTCAAATGTCGGCTGTGTTGTCGTTAGCCGCCAATGAGGTAAGGCTTAAAATCCTTTACCTGCTTAAAGAAGAAAAAGAATTATGCCCCTGCGACTTGAGTGATATTCTTGGCATGAGCATTCCAGCCATTTCGCAGCATTTGCGCAAAATGAAAGATGGTGGCATCATTCAGTTCCGTAAAGAAGGTCAGACTATTTATTATTCATTGAAACCGGAACATTTAAAAATGCTTCGCTCTTTGTTTAGATATGTAAATGAATTGAATGCAAAAATGGAGTTAGTATCAATTCATTAATTAGTATGGCCAGTATTAAACCGTTTTACTTAAACATAGCAAGGATTGCGCTCAATGTGAAATAGAAAATAAACCAATTCAATAATCTTCATTCAAAAAAAGGCAGTTTTATGAATAACGAAAATTCTTTTTTAAAATCGGAAAATTCGTCCAGGGGGATTATCGGAGCCGGGTTGCTTACCGCTTTTGCGGCCTCATTATGTTGCATTACTCCTGTTGTTGCATTACTTGCGGGCAGTAGCAGCATTGCAGCGTCCTTTTCCTGGATAGAACCTGCAAGACCTTACCTGATAGGATTGTCTGTTGCTATATTGGCATTTGCCTGGTATCTAAAATTAAAACCTGTTAAAGCAACCGATATTAATTGCAATTGCGGAACAACAAACAAGGCTTCATTCTTACAGCCTAAAACTTTTCTAGGTATGGTAACTTTGTTTGCTATCCTGACGATGTCTTTCCCGTTATATGGAAATATTTTTTCTCCAAAGCCAAAAGTGCAGGCAGCAGGTATTGCATCAGTCAATAATAAACAACAGGTAAAGTTTATTATTCAATACATGAGCTGCGCAGGTTGTGAAGCAGAAGTAAACAATGAGCTTTCAAAAGTAAATGGAGTTTTATCTTATAAAACTTCTTATGCTGATAAAAGTAGCTTAGTAACTTTTGATAATTCAAAGGTTGATGTAAAGACAATTGAAGCAGCGATCAATAAAACAGGTTATAAAGTAAAAACCTATGCCATCTCAAAAGAGGAAATTAAATAAAAATGAAAAATATAATAATACTGCTGTCCACCATTACTTGTCCGAAATGTGGATTTCAGAAGGAAGAAATAATGCCAGAGGATGCTTGCCAGTATTTTTATAAATGTACAAATTGTGGAACATTATTAAAGCCGAAGCAGGGTGATTGTTGTATATTCTGCAGCTACGGTACAGTTACATGTCCAACAATTCAAATGAATAAATCCTGTTGTTCATGAAAATGAAAAAATAATTCCTGCTCTTCTGGTAAAGGATATAGTTCTTCATTAGAATGAAGGCTTTTGTATTGAAGTTTGGAATGCTGTTTACGGTGGGCGCTGAAAGTTTTTTAGCCGGCACGACTATTTGCCGGGTAGAATTACAAGGCATTGATGAATTGTCCAGCATTCGATCATCACCACAACCTGCTTACTTTTCATGAAAAAAATTTGAGTAATAGTTTATAAATTTTCCCGCAATAGATTTGCAAAACAAGCATTCTTTAAACTACATAATGGAAAGTATTTTAAATAATAAGTTTTATAAAGAACCATCCATCTTTCTTCCTGAAAATCTGCTTCGCGAAGCAAGAAGGCAAAAGAATAAAAAGGATTGCAACGTTCCTGCTATCTGTTTACTTGACCCGGATGGAGATTTGGCTGATTACCTTATAAGACAAAAGCTGGCATCAAAAAACGAGTGCTGGGCCTGTTATCATTCTTCGCTTTATACATTCCGCCTGGATAGCATTGAAATTGGCATCATCCCTTGCATAGTCGGTTCGTCTTATGCAGTTTTAGTGACAGAACAATTATTCGTGTCCGGTTGCAGTTTATTAATCAGTATAACCTCTGCCGGCATAATCAATCAACCCAACAACTCTAAAAGGTTTGCTTTAATAACAAATGCGATACGGGATGAAGGAACAAGTTATCATTATTTACCACCGGGTAAACCTTCAACTTTAAAAAGAGAAATTTTGCAAATACTTTCTCCTTCAATGCAGAAATCAGGCTGTCCTTTTTTTGAGGCACTTAGCTGGACAACTGATGCCCCTTACAGAGAAACACAATCAGCTATTGATAAGATGAAACAACAAAATATAGTTTGTGTTGAAATGGAAGCAGCGGCACTATATGCCCTTTCGCAAGTAAAAAATTATAGAATTATTTGCTTTGCTCATCTGACCAATTCAATGGGTCGGTCCGTAGGTGATTTTGAAAAGGGCGAAGAATTTGGAAACCTTGATACCCTGAGATTAATCAGATCACTACTAAGTATACCTGGGATTGTAAAGGAGAATATTAAATGATTTCTTTAGAGGGGATAATATATTGGAATGTATTTTAAATAATTAATTGTATAAAAATGATTAACAAAGAGCAACAGCATTGGAATAATATTTATGATACCAAAGCAGAAGAGGAAGTAAGCTGGTTTCAGCCTTATCCGAAAACTTCAATGGAGTTTCTTGAATTATTTAATCTGCCATTAAATTCAAATATTATTGATATCGGTGGTGGCGACAGCCACTTTGTAGATGCCTTGATTGATAAAGGATACCAGAATATTTGGGTGCTGGATATTTCTGCTAATGCAATTGAAAGAGCAAAAAAGAGATTAGGAGAAAAAGCTTCTAAAGTTCATTGGATTGTTTCTGATGTTACCGAATTTAAACCTCCGGTAAAATTTGATTTGTGGAATGACCGGGCAGCATTTCATTTTCTTACCACTGAAGAAAAAATAGGTAAATATGTTTCACTGGCAGAACAGGCTATTAAACGAAACGGCTATTTAATAATGGGAACCTTTTCGGAAACAGTGCCTGATAAATGTAGCGGGTTAGATGTAAAAAAATACTCCAAAACTTCCATGTCGGCAAGATTTGAAATAGCATTTGATAGAATTAAATGTATCCATGAAAATCATTCTACTCCATTTAATACTGTACAGAATTTTTTGTTTTGTAGTTTTAAAAGAAAATAATACCAGGATACTTTCCTAATAAGGTAAACCTGTATTTTTTAAAAGTATACTTATTAATGCAAACATTAGAAATATTTAAAACTGAAAATACCCAATTATACAAATTGGCTTTAGGAGTTGCTGTATTTACAATTTTTACAATATAGCCGAAGGATTAGTCTCAACGTACATGGGTTATGAAGATGGCAGTTTGGCATTGTTTGGTTTTGGCGCAGATAGCTTTATCGAAGTAATCTCCGGACTTGGTATTGTACATATGATCATTCGTATTCAAAAGAATAATAGTAATAGAGATAATTTTGAAAAAACAGCTTTAAAAATTACCGGCTTTTCCTTTTACTTTTTAGTTACAGGGCTTATAATAACAAGTATTTATAATATCTGGACAGGCCACAACCCTACCACTACTTTTATAGGTGTTATCATTTCAATAATATCAATTGTTGTAATGTCTGCCTTAATGTTACTCAAGCGTAAAGTAGGTAATAAACTCAATTCAGAAGCCATACTTGCAGATGCAGCATGTACTAAAGTTTGTATTTATATGTCAATAATCTTGCTGGTTAGTAGCGGTATATATGAATTGACCCACTTCCCATATATTGATAGCATGGGTACATTAGGGCTTTCATATTTTGCATTTAAAGAAGGCCGGGAGTGTTTTGAAAAAGCAAAAAACGATCAGCATTGTTGCAAACATTGTTAAAACATTATTAAGTATAGGGAAGAGATCTATGATTAGAAATAGCTGATGATGGACAATGATCAATAGAATTGTTATACAAGCATAAACAGGTAATAATGAAACATCAACAATAATAGATAAAAATATGAAAATATTAGATAGAAACTTTGATCAACTGAAAGTACAAAAAAGTTTTAAAAATGTCATTTTATTTTATGACTTCTGGAGTTGGCTTACGGAGTCAAAAGCAGCCAAAAAAGTTTTAGAATTAGCAGAAATAAAAGACAAGCAAACAATTTTAGAAGTTGCTTGCGGAACAGGTATCGTGTTTGAGAAAATTGCCAGGGAAAATCCAAATGGAATAAATATAGGTATTGATCTGTCTCCGGATATGCTTAGTAAAGCAAAACATAGATTGCAAAAACTTAATACCCATAATTTTGAATTAAAAGAAGGCAACGTATTACAACTCGATTTTAAGGATAACTCTTTTGATATTTTGATTAATAATTTCATGGTTGATTTAATGCCTGAAGAAACATTTGATAAGATTGCTTCTGAATTTTATAGGATTTTAAAACCCGGAGGTATTGCAGTTATTTCTGTATTTTCATTTGGTGAAAAAAGGATAAATAAATTTTGGTATTGGGTTTCTAAAAACATGCCTGCACTTCTCACCGGTTGTCGTCCTGTTTCGTTTAAAAAAAATTTAATGCATGCAGGATTTTCAATTGAAACCGATTTGCAATTAAGTCAAAACACATTTCCCTCAGAAGTTTTAAAAGCGAGAAAAGTAGTTATATTAAATTAAATCAGTTGTTGATAAAAAAGACTTCCGCTTTTGTATCTCCATTGTTTATTGACGAGGGAGAAGCAGAATAAAAAAGGGTATTATTCTATAAATAATATTATTTTAAACAAACAAAATGGGCTAAGGCCATCATAGGCAGAACCAGGAAGTATAGGATGCCGGTTTAGGATAAATGAATTTGACTCGCCTTTCAATACACACGATGCTATTAGAAAAATAGCCACAGGCCAAAATAGAAATTTCTTAACCCATTGTTGTCTAAGAAGATACCTTCCTATTTAGTTTGAACGGAGGTTATGATTTTAACCTTTTTATAAAAGTGGAGTAATTCAGTTTTCCTTAAAAGATTTACTTTTGCATCAAATTAATGCAAAGAAAAAAATCCATACATTTAAAAGCAGCTTTCCTGTTAGCCGTATTCTCCATGAATATGGTTATTGGTTTTGCGTGTGCCGTTGGGCTGGATATGGGGTTTAATTCACATCATCATGAAGAAAGTTCAATTGAATCAGTAGCTATTCACCATCACCATGATAATAATGTTGAAAACCATCAAACAAAAAATAATAAGGACAATTGCTGTAATGATGAAGTGATGCAATTTCAGAAGATTGACAAGGCTCTTGCCTCTTCGATAAATGTAGTAAATCCGGTTTCTTTTACCTCTTACCTTGCTTCTTTTTATAACCTTGATGTTTTACCTCCTTCTACCCAAACTTCAGGTATAAAATATTTTGTCCGAAGTTATCACCCACCTATACCGGACATCCGCATAGCTATCCGGAGTTTTCAAATATGATTTAATGTTTTCAATGTTGTGCATGGGATATATTCCCTGCCTGTAATTATTGTATTAATATTAAATCAAATAGAAATGAAAAAAATAATTGTAATGGTTGCCATATTTGCAACCGCATTGGTGCAACAAACTTTTGCACAGGATGCTTCAACACCCAAACCCTCTGAATTACTCACTTCTTACTACAACATAAAAGATGCTTTAGTTAGTGGCGATGCTAATAGCGCTGCTACAAATGCAGAGCAATTTGTAAAAACCATCAATGGCATTAGCCCCGAAATTATTCCCGGATACACTAAGGAACCATTGCTAAAAGATGCGGGTAAAATCTCAGCTACTAAAGATATTAAAAAACAACGTGATTATTTTTCTGCGTTTTCTGTAAATATGTATGCTTTAGCCAAAGCGGTTAAACTTAATACCGAACCGGTATATTATCAGTATTGCCCTATGAAAAAGGCAACATGGCTAAGCAGCAATATGGTGATTAAAAATCCTTATTTCGGCAGCGCCATGCCTTCTTGTGGTAAAACAACAGAAACCATTCAATAATCTCTCTTTCTTGAACTGGTAAGTTGATTGGCATGCGTGTCAATTACCTGCCAGGATATTTTAAACAACCAAAAACAAATAAAATGAAAAAAATAACAATGATCATAAGCGCGGGCATTGTAGCGCTCTCTTTTACGGCATGCAATACTAACGGCAGTAAACAAATAAATAACACTGATTCTGCACAAACCGGGTCGGTTGCTACGCCTGCAAATAATGAGAAACCTGCTGATGGTATTATCACCGGCTATGTAAACCTCAAAAATTCTTTAGCAGATGATAACGGCAGCGCTGCGGCAAAAAACGGAAAAGAAATTTTGGATGCCCTTTCTAAATTTGATGCTTCCACATTAACGTCCGATCAGAAAAAAGTATTTCTCGGATTGGTTGGTGATATAAAAGAAAATAGTGAACACATAAGCGAGAACGGCGATAAGATTGAGCACCAGCGGGAGCATTTTGAAATGTTAAGTAAAGATATGTACGACCTTTTAAAAGCGACAGGCGCCGGTAAAGAGATGTATCTCGATTCGTGCCCGATGTATGATAACGGGAAAGCCACCTGGCTGAGTGAAAGCAAAGAAATAAAAAATCCTTATTTAGGAAAAAAAATGCCTGACTGCGGCGCCATAAAGGAAACATTACAATAGAAAATAATGAGCATTTTCAAAAAAATAGTATTAATCCTTTTGATTGTATTTATTGCAATTCAGTTTATACAACCTGCACGCAACAAAAGTGGGCAGGTTTTGCCGACTGATATTTCCAAAGCGGTTTCCGTTCCCGAAAATGTGAAAATGATTTTGCAAACTGCTTGTTATGATTGCCATAGTAATAATACCAATTATCCCTGGTACACTTACGTGCAGCCTGTTGGTTGGATTTTAAACAATCATATAATCAACGGAAAAAAGGAATTGAACTTTAGCGACTTTGGTTCTTACCCAATCAGAAAGCAGCAAAGTAAATTGAAAGCAATTGCAGATCAGATTAAAGATGGAGAAATGCCGCTGTATTCTTATACCATTATTCACAAAAATGCAAGGCTTTCAAAAGAGCAAAAGGTATTAATTACGGGTTGGGCGCAAAAAGCCCAGGACAGCCTTGATAAAATAAATCCATAATGAAAAATTTTAAAAAAATAGTATTAAAATTTGTAAAAGCAATTTTTATTCATAAGAAGAAATGTTGTCAATAAAAATAAAAAAATGAGAAAAATAATTCTAATAACGTTTCTTATCTCTATCTATTCTTTCGCATCAGCGCAGGAAATGCCGGGAATGAAGATGCCAAAGAAATCACCTCCTCCACAAGGAGATAGTATGGGCAATATGGATATGTCAAAGACAGACCTCGGCCTCATTAAGACTGTACATTATAATACGCCACCCCATACGGTACGATACGATTTATATATAAGGGATACCATTGTTACTTTTGGTAAAAAACCAAGACGTGCTATTGCTGTAAACGGACAAATCCCTATGCCTACCTTAACCTTCACCGAAGGTGACACTGCAGAAATCTACGTTCACAATGAATTGAACGAAGGAACTACTTTACACTGGCATGGCATTTTTCTGCCTAACCGATATGATGGCGTACCCAATCTTACGCAAATGCCAATTAAACCCCATACCACCCATTTGTACAAGTTCCCACTTATTCAAAGCGGTACCCATTGGTACCACAGCCATTTTAAATTTCAGGAACAAATTGGAATGTATGGCGCTTTTATAATCAATAAAAGAAAAGAATGGGACATTCCCACGATACCGATAGTGTTAAGTGATTGGACAGATATGAAACCCGGAGAAGTTAACCGAAGCCTGCACAATGCTACAGATTGGTTTGCCATAGAAAAAGGTAGCACACAAAGCTATGCTGAAGCGATAAAGAGTGGGCATTTTAAGACAAAGCTAACCAACGAGTGGAAACGTATGACAGCAATGGATGTAAGTGATGTGGCTTATGACAGGTTTCTAATAAATGGAAAGGCAGATAATGAGCAGCCCCAATTTAAGGCGGGAGATAAAGTAAGGTTACGTATTGCAAATGGCGGCGCATCTTCCTATTTCTGGCTCACTTATTCCGGTGGGAAAATAACGGTGGTAGCTAACGATGGAAATGATGTGGTACCTGTAGAAGTGGACAGGCTTATCATTGGTGTGTCAGAAACATATGATGTGGTAGTGACGATACCCGATAACAAGAGTTACGAATTTTTAGCAACACCAGAAGACCGCACCGGGCATGCCTCTCTTTGGTTGGGAAGCGGGCCAAAAGTGCCTGCAGCAAAACTGCCCAAACTAAAATATTTTGCAGGGATGAAGATGATGAACGACATGATGGACATGAAAGGTAACCTGGTACAGATGGAAGGTATGGCAATGCAAAACCAGGAGATGGATATGAATACGGTAATGTATCCTGAAATAACAGGTCCCGAAAATCCAAATGATACTATTAAAACCGATGCGATGCCCGGAATGGATATGGCCCCCGCTTCTCCAGGTAGTGGGGCAGATATGGTTACGCTTAACTATGGAATGTTGCGTTCCCCGGAGAAAACAACATTACCTCCCGGTCCGTTAAAGGAATTGAAATTCGATTTGACCGGCAACATGCACCGCTATGTATGGAGCATAGATAATAAGACATTATCTGAAACGGATAAAATTTTAATTAAAAAAGGTGAAAACTTAAGAATAATTATTTACAACAATACGATGATGCGCCACCCTATGCACCTGCACGGGCACGACTTTAGGGTGCTCAACGGGAAGGGAGATTATGCTCCATTAAAAAATGTGTTGGATATTATGCCTATGGAAAAAGATACCGTAGAATTTGCGGCCAATGCAAGCGGCGATTGGTTTTTTCATTGCCATATTTTGTACCATATGATGAGTGGAATGGGAAGAGTTTTTAGCTATGAAAATTCGCCGGTTAATCCGGAAATTCCGGACCCAAAATTGGCACTACGAAAATTATATTGGGATGATCAAATGCCCCATTTGATGGCAAGAATTGGATTGGAAAGTAATGGCAGCGATGGCCTGGCAATGTTGGCAAATACACGATGGCAGGCAAGCACCATGTGGCACCTGGGCTTAAACGATAAAATGGGTTACGAAAGTGAAACTATGGTGGGCCGCTACCTGGGCAGGATGCAATGGTGGTTTCCTTATGTAGGATATGACTATCATTACAAGAAATATAATCCTAAAGAAAATAATATTTTCGGCAGTGATACAAAGAATATGTTTGGTCAGGTAAGTAATAAAGATCATAGAAATACTGTGATGGCAGGTATAGCATATACTTTACCCATGTTGGTTATTGCAGATGCCCGTATTGATGGTAATGGTAAATTCCGCTTTCAGTTAAGTAGGGAAGATATATCAGTAACTCCACGCCTGCGTTTTAATTTTATGATAAATACTGATAAAGAATATGCCGCAGGGCTTAAATATATCCTGACAAAATATTTTTCTCTTTCAACGCATTATGATAGTGATATGGGGCTGGGGGCAGGAATTACGATAACCTATTAAAATTTAAAAGTTACATCAAAACTCAAAACTCAAAACTCATGGTTCTTAATAGGGGGAAGTATTAATGTTTAAAATGTATAATTAAAATTACCTCAAAAGCTGATTTAGATCATTATTTTCCATCTGCATATTTTGTTTCTTTATGTTGTATTTGAAATCCTGAAAATGAAATTGATGGCGTTGTTGGAAAAGAATTTTATCTCTGTTATAAAATGAAAAGAGTATTTCTTGCTATATTAACCCCGTTGTACATATTTGCTTCTTTAGGCTTCACTTTACAGAAACAATATTGTACCGGTAGCCAGGTAGATCGTGGTCTTAACCACTGTATATCCAAAATATGTGTCAAGTGTGGAAGTGTGCATATCAATCAGAAAGACAAAAATTGTTGCAGGAATGAAAACAGGTTTGTCAAAAATGAGAAAGATCAGAATATTCCTGAATCAGTTTTTCACCCTACACCTTCAACCACCTTAGCTTTACCTCCTTATTTTTTAGAATTATCTTTCAATGAATTTGCTGCTGCTTCAGAAATAATCCCCATTAATCATGCACCGCCGCCTGGCTACGGTGTAGCGATTTACCTCCGCGACCGCGTTTTCCGCATTTAGACTTAATGTTGTTATCACAGCCAGGCAAAGCTATTTGTCAGGCTATTGGTATTTCTAATGCCGTATCAAAGGATTAATTCCAGTAACATTAAAATTTACAAAAATGAAAAAGTTTAAAATGCTGATGATGGCAATTTTAACCATCATGTCAGCCTCCATATTTGCGCAGATCTCAACAAATAATCAAACAAAGCTTACTAAACAAAACCCAGAAAAAGTGACATATACTTGTCCTGTGCACCATGATATGGTAATGGACAATTTAAGTGCATGTCAATACTTCAGGAGTTCCTTAAATCTCTCTCTCAAAGAAAAAATGAAATGGGAAAAGGTAAAAATTGACGTTGGTTCAAAGAATAATCTTAACAGAATTGAAAGGAAATGTATTTTATCACAGGACGCTACTGTATTAAACCTGTCTCCCAAAGAAAAAATGAAATGGGAAGCAATGCGAATTAATAATTCTCATTTGGGTTCTTATGTAAACACTTCTATTACATGCCACATGATGAATGTTTTAATCAGTGATAAGCAGATTAGCTGCCAGTATTGTAGTTCCACATTAAATCTGTCACCTAAAGAAAAAATGAAAAGGGAAACTATGAAAATATAAAATCGCAATGCTTCGGGTCCGTATAATCGGCTGGATGATAAAAGCTTTGGATTGTTGGACTAAAAATTGATATGTATAAAAATTGTACTGAATGATTCATATCAGGAATCGAACTGAAGGTGTCATTTTAATTGATGTGAATTTTTTAAAAAAAGGATATCGTTGGACATTCTGAAGAAAAGATTTGCGAGCGGTGAAATAAACAAAGAAGAGATTGAATAAAAGAAAAAAAATATTACAACAAAATTAATAACTATAAAAAGTAATCGAAATGAAAAATTTAAAAACCATATTGATAGTAATAGGCTTGGCAATAGGGGCTTCATCATGTGCTCAACACACAACTTCTTCTGCATCGGAATTGCTGAAAGACAATACCATGCAGGACTCTATAATGACGGAAATCTCCAACAATCCACAACTGATGACTAACATGATGGGGCATATAAGGAGTAATCAAAATGCCATGCAAATGCTGCAAAATGGAAGCATGAGGCAAAATGGACAGATGCAAGGTATGAATATGGCAGGAGGTGACAGCACAAGAGTTCAGAACATGTACAATATGATGGCGCAAAATCCTGCAATGATGAGCATGATGTTGAGGATGATGTCGCAAAACCCACAATCAATGAAGATGATGCAAGACATGATGCAGCAAAAAGGGATGATGGGTGGAAAGGATATGATGAACAAGTAATACTCTTTGAAATAAGTTCCTAAAAATTTTGATTGTTGCAAGTTGCACCAAGCAGTTATGGGGATTATTTATACTGACTATTTCAATAATTTAATCAGCAATTAAAATAAATCAAATGATGCACAATAATTCCTGGGGTTGGGGAATGGGATATGGAATGTGGATAATTCCGATAGTCATAATTCTCATTGTTTTCCTGATTTTTAGAAACCGGGGCAGAAAGTAAATATAAATACTAAGGTAAATGGATCATTCCAAAATAGATCATTCAAAAATGGATCATAGTAAAATGGATCATAGTAAAATGGATCATGGTGCCATACCCATGGGCATGGCAGGGCATGACCATCACAAAATGATGATCGCGGATTTTAAAAAAAGATTTTGGCTAAGTACAATTCTTACCATTCCTATACTCGTGCTTTCTCCCATGATCCAACATTTATTAGGCTACAAGGTGGAGGTTCCCGGTAACAAATTTGTTTTGTTGGGGCTTTCCACTTTTGTTTACTTCTGGGGTGGATGGCCTTTTCTGAAAGGCTTCTGGAGTGAAATAAAAAAAGCCGCTCCCGGTATGATGACGCTTATTGCCATGGCTATTTCAGTAGCTTATTTTTATAGCGCAGCAACTATTTTTGGTTTAAAAGGCGTGGATTTCTTCTGGGAGTTGGCCACATTGATTGATATCATGTTGTTAGGACATTGGCTGGAAATGAAATCTGTATTAGGCGCGTCAAAAGCATTGCAATTATTGGTAAGCATGATGCCTGCTGAAGCGCACAGGGTTAAAAAGGATGGGCAGGTTGAAGATGTGAAAATAGACCAGTTGGCAAAGGATGATATCATAATGATCAAACCTGGGGAAAAAGTGCCTGCGGACGGCATTATTGTAGAAGGAAGTAGTTATTTCAATGAATCTATGTTAACGGGAGAATCGAAACCTGTTAAGAAAGAAAAAGAAAATAAAGTAATCGGTGGCTCCATCAATGGAAATGGTTCAATTAAAATGAAGGTGGAACATACCGGTAAAGATAGTTACCTGAATAAGGTAATTAAGTTGGTTAAGGAAGCTCAAAAAGCGAAATCAAGGATGCAGAACTTTTCTGACCGTGCAGCTAAATGGCTAACCTTTATTGCATTGGCAGTAGGTTTTGGTACATTGGCGGTTTGGCTGATCCTGGGCTTTCCATTTGTTTTTGCATTGGAACGAATGGTTACCGTTATGGTCATTACTTGCCCGCATGCTCTCGGCTTAGCCATCCCTCTGGTTGTTGCCATCTCCACAGCAGTCTCTGCACAAAATGGATTGTTGATTCGTAACCGAACTGCATTTGAAGAATCCCGGAAAATAACGAGCATTCTATTTGATAAAACAGGAACACTTACAACAGGAGTGTTTGGCGTTAACCGTTATGATAGTAGTAATAATGAAATTTCAAAAGAAGAAGTATTGCGGTTAGCCAGTGCTTTGGAGCAAACCTCCGAACACCCGATTGCTGTTGGCATTATCAATAAAGTAAAAGAACTAAAAATAACTATACCAAAATCGGAAAAGTTTAATGCAATAACCGGCCAGGGTGTTGAAGCCGAAGTGGAAGGAAAATCAGTGAAAGTTGTTAGTCCTGGTTATTTAAAAGATAAGAATCTCGAAGCCCCAAAAGATGCCTTTTCAAGCAATGCAGAAACCATTGTTTTTGTATTAGTTAATGATAAGATAGCCGGGTTTATAGGCCTTGCGGATGCGATTCGCCCGGAAAGTAAAGAGGCGATCAAAGTATTTAAAAAGAATGGAATTAAAGTGATGATGGCTACCGGAGATAATGAAATAGTGGCTAAGGCTGTTGCAGATGAACTCGGATTGGATAAATATTTTGCCGAAGTATTACCCCATCAGAAAGTAGAAATTGTAAAAGATCTTCAAAGTAAAGGCGAGTTTGTTGCTATGACCGGTGATGGAGTAAATGATGCACCGGCTCTGGCACAGGCAAATGTAGGTATAGCTATTGGCTCAGGCACTGATATAGCAGCGGAAACGGCAGATATTATTTTGGTAAATAGTAATCCAAATGATATCGCCAAACTTATTCTTTTTGGGAAAGCCACTTACAAAAAGATGATTCAAAACCTGGTATGGGCTACCGGTTATAATGCAATTGCCATCCCTTTGGCAGCAGGTGTTCTGTATACTTCAGGGTTTGTCTTAGGCCCTGCTTTAGGCGCTGTTTTGATGAGCCTGAGCACAATAGTTGTAGCAATAAATGCACAACTTTTAAAAAAGAAGATAGTGTAGATGAGATAAAGCAACTTGCTCTATGATGGTCTCATTTATGTTTCGGAGGTGGAACAAATTGTAAAGATCAGAACAGGGAAAGATGGCCGGGATGATTTGTATTAATTTTTGATAAAATTCTGCTAAACTATGGCGTTAACAGGTCTGTAGCTTCTGTTGATTTTTTGCGCCTGATTTTTGCCTATATAAAAATAACCTATGAAGATGAAAAGCTTACTGAAGATGAAATGGCCAACATTAAATTTTTAAAAACTTTATTTCATATTCAACATGGTAATTTTTATTACCATAAAAAATGGGATGCAGAGAAAACCATAATGGACCAGTTATCAAAAATATAAGCTGATGATTTTATAAAAGAAGAGGAAGCAGAATTAAAATCAGCAATCCAGAAAATATTCGATCTGACGTATGACCAAATGAATGACTAAGCTAAAATAAAAGCGGCGGTGTCCATTCAAAAAGGGGCCGATCCTAAAGTAAAGATTTGTATATATTTTTCACCTATGAAGAGTATTTTAAATTACGGCCTTCTTAGTGAAACAATTTTTTATCAATAGCCTGGAATTCTCACATAGAGTATTTTGCCTTACGATCCCCCCGCAATCATATTCCTTTAAAACTTAGCAGTAAATCCCAGGTAAAAACTTCTTCCAACAGCAGGGATTATTCCGGGGCCTGGATATTCGTCTGTCCTGCGCGTAAAATAGGATTGGTCAGCAAGATTATTTACACCACCTTTTAAAGAGTAATTATTGATTTTATAAGTAGCGCTGAAATCTAAAACGATATAAGCAGGAATGTAACCGGCGATTGGATCAGCACTCACTTTTACATTGGTTGCATCTCCAAAAGCATCACCTACATAATTCAATTGGAAGGTGGATGAAAACTTTTTGTTATTATAATTCAACCCCACTCTTTCTATTTCTTTCGCCGCAGCTTCTACCCGATTTCCTTTATATTCTCCACTGGTGTATCGTGCATCAATATAGGCGAATGAATTAAATACGCTTAGTCCTTGTTTTGAATGCTGATTCAGATATTTTAAAATATTAAATTCTACATACGCTTCCAAACCTTTATGCACGCTATTGGCAAAATTGGTTCTATAAGAATACTCCGTTCCTGATGACGTGTCTGTCTTTACAACAACACCAATCCGGTTATTATAGGCCAAATAAAATAAGCTGACATCGAAATTCAAATAATTTTTTATAGTACCTCTATAGCCAAAATCCGAATTAAACCCATAAGCGTCTTTTAAGTTAGGGTCAATCTTTGAAGTTACACCAAATGGCTCCATTTGGCTATAGTCAATAGGTCTGTAATTCTGGCTTATATTACTGTACAAATTGGTGTTATTCGATATTTTATATTCCAAACCAACTCCGAATAATGGAAATGTCCTTACGCGATCATCATTGGGGACTAGTTTTACATTGTCAACAATTTTATAACCTTTTTCAGTAGTTTTTAAATATTCAAACCTTAATCCAGGTGTTATTGAAAAATATCTCCCCAACCTGAAAATATTCTCAAAAAATGGAGCTATGTTAAGCGTGGTAAAATTTAAATTATATCCCCAATCACCTTTGATCGATAAGTCAAAGTCACTTCCTGTAGTACCTTCACCTCCACCCATTCTTTTAAACCATGCGTAACCAAACCTAACACCACCGGCAATTGTAGATTTAGTTTTCCCCAATAAATAGTTAGTTGAAAATCGCACTTCACTTGCTACACTATGCATATCCTCTTTCCCTACTTCTCTTGGCACAAACTGGCTGGTTGCCGGGTCAATAATATCTAAGGCGCCAGGACCTCCATCCTCGTTTCTCCACACCAAAGAACGATTACTGAAAATATACGTTGCCTTTATGCTGACAGTCGTATTTTCATTTGGTTTTATATTTATAGAATTACTTAAAATATTCCAGGGGCTTTTAAGCCAGTTTCTTGCGCGAATAGAAGCTTTGGGATTTGCATTAAAAAGGCTGTCTGATAATCCTCCCGGCATTTGTATTCTATTGCGCAGCAAAGAATATTCAAGGCCGATATTCATTTTCTCTGAGACTTCATATTCCACCTTTCCAAAGCCTGAAAGCTGCCACTGCTGACTGTTTGGCCGGTAACCATCCATATTTCTATATTGAAGAAAACCATAGTATTTTAACTTTTTATAATTTCCACCGATAGAATTGAAAGTATTAAACATTCCATAACTGCCTCCCGTTTGAGAAGTTACAAATTGAAAAGCTTTGTCTTTGGGAGCATCTTCTGTTACGTAGTTTACCAATCCGCCAAACTGAGCGCCGAATTGCAATGAAGCAGCGCCTCTTACCATTTCAATTCTTCTTACACCCTCCATGGGAGGAATATAATAGGCTTCATTATAACCATAAACATCGGCGCTGATGTTATACCCGTTTTGCCTTGTATTCATTTCAATACTTTGCGTAGGATTTAAACCTCTTGTCCCAATTCCGTTTGCAGTAAACCCGCTGCTTTCGGTCTCAACAATATTTAATCCCGGAATTCTGCCAAGAATCTGGCGTGTATTGTTGATGGCTTTATTTGCATCAAGGCTATCGACAATAATTACCTCAGTTTTCTTGCCGGTATAAATAACTAAAGTTTCGGAGTTACAAAATCGATAATTTCGGCTCAGGGTGATCATTGCTGGAGTGGAAAATCCGACAACAATCACACAATAAATTTGTCAACTCCGGG